>Ga0209253_10000020_pt1 | contig 96343 bp, 88 predicted proteins | sample FrelakmetBRP12BR_FD_187145 | JGI IMG/M metagenome (GOLD analysis project Ga0209253, IMG submission 187145) | Freshwater lake sediment microbial communities from the University of Notre Dame, USA, for methane emissions studies - BRP12 BR (SPAdes)... | ecosystem: Environmental > Aquatic >...
CGTCCCGTACGGGCTCCGCCAGTCGGACGAGACGGTGGACATGGACGAGGTGCGCCGGCTCGCGCGCGAGCACAAGCCGCGCATCCTGGTGGTGGGCGCGAGCGCCTATCCGCGCTTCTTCCACTTCGACCAGTTCGCCGAGATCGCGCGAGAGGTCGGGGCGGCCATGGTGGTCGACATGGCCCACATCGCCGGCCTGGTCGCCGTCGGCCTGCACCCGAACCCCGTGCCGTACGCCGACATCGTCACCACCACCACCCACAAGACGCTCCGCGGCCCGCGCGGCGGCCTCATCCTCTGCCGCGAGCCCCACGCCAAGGCGGTGAACAGCCAGATCTTCCCCGGTACGCAGGGCGGCCCGCTCGAGCACGTCGTGGCGGCCAAGGCGGTGGCCTTTCACGAGGCGCTCCAGCCCTCCTTCCGGGGCTACCAGCAGCAGATCCTCGACAACGCGAAGTCACTCGCCGAGGGGCTCGTGGCGGCCGGCTTGCGCCTCGTCTCGGGCGGAACCGACAACCACCTCATGCTGGTCGACCTTCGTCCCAAGAAGCTGAACGGCAAGATCGCCGAGGAGGCGCTCGGCAAGGCCGGAATCACGGTCAACAAGAACATGATCCCGTGGGATCCGGAGAAGCCCTTCGTGACCTCGGGCATCCGGGTGGGGACGCCGGCGCTCACCACCCGCGGCATGGGCACGAGCGAGATGCGCAAGGTCGCCTCGCTCATCGGCCGGGTGCTCGACGCGCCGGCCGACGAGGCGGTCCTGGCCCGGGTGAAGGGCGAGGTCCACGATCTCACGCGGCAGTTCCCCCTTTACCCCGACCGGATCTGAGCCGCCGGCCCGGGGAGACGCTCGACGAATGCGCTGCCCCTTCTGTGGCCACCTCGAGGACCGGGTCGTCGATTCGCGCGAGGCGCAGGACGGACAGGCCACGCGCCGGCGGCGGGAGTGCCTGGGATGCGAGCGGCGCTTCACCACCTACGAGCGGACCGAGGAGAGCCTGCCCGCGCTGGTGAAGAAGGACGGGCGGCGCGAGGCCTTCGACCGGCGGAAGGTGCTGGAGGGTCTGCGACGAGCTTGCCAGAAGCGCCCCGTGTCGCAGGAGCGCATCGACGAGATGGCGACGCGAGTGGAGCGGAGGCTTCAGGAGACCGGGGAGCGCGAGGTCCCCTCGAGCTCGGTGGGCGAGCTGGTGATGGAGATGCTCCGCGCCGAGGACCCGGTCGCCTACGTGCGCTTCGCCTCGGTCTACCGCGACTTCCGCGACGTGGGCGAGTTCACGGCCGCCGTCCTTGGGCTCCAGGGAAAGAAGTGAGCGGGACGCCAGCCCAGGAGCGGTACATGAGGCTCGCGCTCCGGGAGGCCCGGCGCGGACTCGGCCGCACCAGCCCCAACCCGGCCGTGGGCGCCTTGCTGGTGAAGGGCGGCCGGATCGTCGGGCGCGGCCATCACGTCCAGGCGGGAGCGCCCCATGCCGAGGTGATGGCGATCCGCGACGCCGCGGCGCGAGCCCGGGGCGCCGACCTCTACACCACGCTCGAGCCTTGCGATCACGTCGGGCGGACGCCTCCATGCAGCCTGGCCATCCTGGAGGCCGGGGTTCGCCGGGTCTTCTCCGGCTCGGCCGACCCGAACCCCCGCGTGAACGGCCGCGGCATCCGGCGCCTGCGACGCGCCGGGGTCGAGGTCGAGACAGGGGTCCTTCGCGAGGACTGCGACGCGCTCAACGAGCCCTGGTTCCGCTTCATCACCACCGGAAGGCCCCACGTCACCCTCAAGGTGGCGGCCACGCTCGACGGGCGCATCGCCACCGCATCCGGGGACTCGAGATGGGTGACGGGCCCGGAGGCCCGCGCCCACGTCCACCGGCTGCGCGACGCCGTCGACGCCGTCCTGGTGGGCGCCGGGACCGCCCGCGCCGACGACCCGCGCCTCACCGCCCGTTTGCCCGGAGGACGTGGATGCGACCCGATCCGCGTCGTCCTCGACTCCCGGCTCGAGCTTCCGATGACCCTTCGGCTCTTCCGCCAGCGGTCGAAGGCGGCAACGCTCGTCGCCCACGTGGCCGGTGCGCCTCCGGCGAAGCCGCCCCGAGGCGTCGAGTACCTGCGCTGCCGGGCCAGGCGCGGCCGGGTGGACCTGAGAGACCTTCTCCTCCGGCTGGGCGAGCGGGGCGTCGCCACGCTCCTCGTGGAGGGGGGCGCCGAGGTGAACCGGTCGTTTCTCGAGGCCGGGCTGGTGGACCAGTTGCTCCTCTTCGTGGCCCCGAAGATCGCCGGTGGGGGAATCCCCTGGCTTGGCGGAGAGGGGCCAGCCCGAATGGCCGAAGCCCTGCCCGTGCACGATATGCGCATGCGGAGGGTGGGGCGTGACCTCCTCTTCTCGGGCCGGCCAGCGCCGAAAGGTGCTCGAAGCTCCCGCGTGGACTAAGATCGCGCCCCGATGTTCACCGGCCTCATCAGCGACATGGGAGTGGTGGAGCGGCTCGAGCCGAGGGCCGGAGGCGCGCGCATCACCATCCGCCCCACCAGCCTGCCGGTCGACGAGCTCGATCCCGGCGAGAGCGTGGCCTGCAACGGCGCCTGCCTCACGGTCGTCGAGCGGGGTGGCGGACGAATGACGTTCGACGCCGTCCCGGAGACGCTGGCGCGGACCACGCTGGGCGCGTGGAAGCAGGGGACGCGCGTGAATCTGGAGCGGGCGCTGCGGCTTTCCGACAGGCTGGGCGGTCACCTGGTGCAGGGGCACGTCGACGGCGTCGGCAAGGTCCTCGCCCGGGTGACGGAAGGGCTGGGCGCGCGTCTCACGGTCTCCCTGCCACCGGGCATCGCGCCGCTGGTCGCCGAGAAGGGATCGATCGCCATCGACGGGGTGTCCCTCACCGTGGCCCGCGCCGGGCGCGACCGGTTCGAGGTGGCGCTGATCCCGGAGACCTTGTCCCGCACCATCCTCGGCGCCGCGGCTCCCGGGACCCAGGTGAACCTGGAGGCCGACGTCGTGGCGCGCCACGTCGCCCGGCTGCGGGAGTTCGAAGGCACGTCCGGCATCTCGGAGGTTTCATTGAAGGACTGGGGTTACGGCGGGGAGCGGGCGTGACGCGCCATTCGGAGCACGCGGTGGAGCGGATCGAGGCAGCCCTCGAGGCCCTGCGGCGCGGCAAGATGATCATCCTCGTCGACGACGAGGACCGGGAGAACGAGGGGGACCTCTGCATCGCCGCCGGGAAGGTGACCCCCGCGGCGGTGAACTTCATGGCCAGGCACGGGCGCGGCCTCATCTGCCTGGCCCTGACCGATGAGAAGGCCCGCTCGCTCGACCTGCCGCTCATGGTGCCGGAGGGGCAGAACGCCTCCAGCTTCGGTACCGCCTTCACGGTCTCCATCGAGGCCGCCCGCGGAGTCTCCACCGGCATCAGCGCCAAGGACCGGGCCCACACCATCCTCACCGCCGTGTCCGACGAGGCCAGGCCCGAGGACCTGGTCCGCCCCGGTCACGTCTTCCCGCTTCGGGCCCGGCCGGGCGGCGTGCTCGTGCGCGCCGGCCAGACCGAGGGCTCGGTGGACCTGTCGCGGCTGGCCGGGCTCCACCCGTCGGCGGTCATCTGCGAGATCATGAACGACGACGGCACGATGTCGCGCATGCCCGAGCTGCAGAAGCTCGCCCGGGAGCACGACCTGCCCATCGCATCGGTGGCCGACCTCATCTCCTACAGGATCATGAAGGACTCGCTGGTTCGCCGGGCCTCCTCGGCCCCGCTGCCCACCGCGTACGGGAAGTTCACGGCGGTGGCCTACGAGAACGACATCGACAAGAACCAGCACGTGGCGCTCGTCATGGGCGCCTGGAAGGCCGGCGAGCCGGTGCTGGTCCGCGTCCACTCGAAGTGCCTGACCGGCGACGTCTTCGGCAGCCAGCGATGCGACTGCGGCCAGCAACTCCACGCCGCGCTTCGGCAGATCGCCCGGACCGGCAAGGGCGTGCTGCTCTACCTCGATCAGGAGGGGCGCGGGATCGGCCTCGTCAACAAGCTCAAGGCCTACAACCTGCAGGATCAGGGACTCGACACCGCCGAGGCCAACGTCCGGCTTGGATTCAAGCCCGACCTGCGCGACTACGGCATCGGGGCCCAGATCCTGCGCGAGCTCGGCGTGGGAAAGATGCGGCTCCTCACCAACAACCCGAAGAAGATCGTCGGGCTCGAGGGGTACGGTCTCGAGGTGGTGGAGCGGGTCCCCATCGAGACGCCGCCGTCGAGGGGAAACCGCGCCTACCTGCGCACCAAGCGGGACAAGATGGGGCACATGCTCACGCTGGCTCCGGAGCGCGTCCGGAAGGGAAAGGTCGCGCGCCGCGCGCCCAAGGGAGGAAGGACATGAACGTCCACGAGGGAAACCTGGTCGGCCAGGGTCTGCGCTTCGCGATCGTGGTCTCTCGCTTCAACTCGCTGGTCACCGAGCAACTTCTCGCCGGCGCCCTCGACTCGCTCCGGCGTCACGGCGTGGAGGAGGGGAAGGTCGACGTCTACAGATGCCCGGGGACCTTCGAGATCCCGGCGGTGATGCGCCGGGTGGCCCGGAGCAACCGCTACGACGCTGCGGTGGCGCTCGGCGCGGTGATCCGCGGGGGAACCCCGCACTTCGAGTACGTGGCCAGCGAGGTCTCGAAGGGCGTGGCCCAGGTCTCGATGGAGGCCGAGTGTGCCGTTGGCTTCGGCGTCCTCACCTGCGACACCATGGAGCAGGCGCTGGAGCGCGCCGGCGTGAAGGGCGGGAACAAGGGGGCCGAGGCGGCCGTGGCCGCCATCGAGCAGGCCAACCTGTTCCGCGCCATCGCCGCGAAGAAATAGGGCGGACATGTCCCACACCCGACGCACCAAGGCCCGGGAGCGTGCCCTGCAGGCGCTCTACCAGATCGACGTGGCTGCCACCGATCTCGACGAGGCGCTGGCCCGCTTCTGGCCGAGCTTCGAGCCGGTGGAGCGCGAGGTCCGGGCCGGTGCGGAGGAGCTGGTCCGCGGCGTCGCGCAGCACCGGCGCGAGATCGACGAGGTCATCGAGCAGGTGTCCACCAACTGGCGAATGGACCGGATGGCCAAGGTGGACCGCAACGTGCTGCGCCTGGCCGTGTTCGAGCTTCGCTGGCGCATCGACGTGCCGGTGAAGGTTTGCATCAACGAGGCCATCGAGCTGGGCAAGAAGTACGGCAGCGAGAATTCGGCGTCCTTCGTGAACGGCGTGCTCGACCGGATCGCCGCAAGCTTGCCCGCGGAGCGGCGCGGAGACGGACCGGCCCGGTGATCCACCGCGTCGAGGTCGCCGACCTGTCGCTTGCGTCGCTGGATGCGCTCGACGTCGACTCGCTCGCCGCCTTCGTCGGGGCCGAGCGGCCCCTCACCGGACTGGCCGCACTGGTCGACTGGCGCCTGGCGGGGGCCGTGTCGCGGGCCATCCTGGCCGGCACGGTGACGCCGGAGCACGGGGAGGCGCTGCTGCTTCCGTCCGCCGGGCGCCTCCGCGCCACCCGCGTCTTCCTCTTCGGGCTCGACGAGCCGACGCCCCGCTCGGCGGCCCTGGCGGTCCGGCACGCCTGCGAGGCGCTGCGCCGGGCCGGGGGGCGATCGGTGGCCCTCTCCTTGCCCTCGGCCCATCCAGCACCGGCCATGGCGCACGCCTGGCTCGAGGCGGCGGAGGGGGCAGGATTCGTGAGCCAGGTCCTGCTCGGCGACGCCCGCACGCTCCCGGCCATCCTGGAGCGCGCGGCGCGAGACCTGGGGATCGCGATCGAGGTCGCCCGGAGGGCGGCGCCTACGGGGTGATCCGCTCGGTCATCCGGGCGAACGGAATGGTCTCCCGGACGTGGTGAAGCCCGCAGATCCAGGCCACGCAGCGCTCCACGCCCATGCCAAATCCAGAATGGGGCACGCTTCCGTAGCGGCGGAGGTCGAGGTACCACTCGAAGGCCTCCTTCGGCAGCTGGTGGTGCTCGATGGCCTTCTCGAGGGTCTCCAGGTCGTCCTCGCGCTGCCCGCCGCCGATGATCTCGCCGTAGCCCTCCGGAGCCAGGACGTCGCAGCCGAGCGCCACGCTGAGGTCCTGCGGGTCCTTCTTGAAGTAGAAGGCCTTCATGAGCGACGGATAGCGGTGGACCATGACCGGGCGGTCGTAGCCGCTCGCCACCAGCGTCTCCTCGTCGCCGCCGATGTCGTCGCCCCAGACCATCATGGGCGGGAGCCTGGCGGCCTCGGCGGGCGGGAGCGCGTCGCGCTGGGCCTGCTGGGCCTTGCGGATCACCTCCACCGCCTCCGTGTAGGTGATGCGCGGGAAGGGGGGCTTCACGCTCTCCAGCTTCGACACGTCGCGCTCGAGGACCCGGACCAGCTCCTCGCGGTGCCTGGCGAGCGCCGCCTGGACCACCGACGAGACGAACTCCTCCATGAGCTGCATGTCGCCGTCGAGATCCAGGAAGGCCACCTCCGGCTCGACCATCCAGAACTCGGTGAGGTGGCGGCGGGTCTTCGACTTCTCGGCGCGGAAGGTCGGCCCGAAGGAGTAGACCTTGCCGAGCGCCATGGCGGCCGCCTCCATGTAGAGCTGGCCGGACTGGGTCAGGTAGGCCTTGCCCAGGTCGAAGTACGGGACCTCGAAGAGCGAGCTCGTTCCCTCGCACGCATTCGGAGTGAATATGGGCCCGTCCACCAGGGTGAAGCCCCGGGAGTCGAAGAAGTCGCGGATGGCCTTCTCCACGGTGTGGCGGACCTTCAGGATCAGGTTCTGGCGCGGGGAGCGCAGCCAGAGGTGGCGCTGCTCCATGAGGAACGCGACCCCGTGCTCCTTGTGGCCGATGGGGAACTCGCGGGTCGGACGGGCCACCACCTCGAGCCCCTTCACGTCGATCTCGAAGCCGATGGGGGAACGGGGCTCCTTCTTGACGAGGCCGCTCACGGCCACCGAGGTCTCCTGGGGGAGGTGGTCGGCGTCGGTGAACACCTCGGGCGTCACGTTGCCCTTGAAGACCACGCACTGGATGGTGCCGGTGCCGTCGCGGACCTGGAGGAAGTGGAGCTTTCCCGAGGAGCGGCGGTTGTGGAGCCAGCCGTGGAGGGTGACCTCCTTCCCCTCGTGCTGCGCGATGTCGGCGACGTAGACCTTCTCGGCCATGTGCGGTTCTCCAGGGTCGAAGGAGGCGCGCAATATACCCCGGAGCCCGTTCGATCGCGCAGGTGCAAAAACGCCGGTCCGCGGTAGTATCGCGGGCTTCCATGTCTTCCATGAACGAGCGATACGAGCCGAAGTCCATCGAGCCGCGCTGGCAGAAGCGCTGGGAAGACGAGGGCGTGTTCCGCGCCGGACGCCGCCCCGGCGCCGAGAAGCGCTACGTGCTCGAGATGTTCCCGTACCCGTCGGGCGCCATGCACATGGGGCACGCCCGCGTCTACACCATCGGTGACGCCCTGGCCCGCCTGCTGCGCATGCGCGGCTACGACGTGCTCCATCCCATGGGCTTCGACGCGCTCGGGCTGCCCGCCGAGAACGCCGCCCTGAAGGACGGCCGCCACCCGGACGAGCGCACCCGGGAGAACATCGACGCCTTCCGTGCCGACATGAAGCGGGTGGGCTTCGCCTTCGACTGGAGCCGCGAGTTCGCCACCTGTGACGCCGAGTACTACCGCTGGAACCAGTGGTTCTTCCTGCGCATGCTCGAGAAGGGCATCGTCTACCGTCGCCAGGGCAAGGCCAACTGGTGCACCGGTTGCCAGACCGTCATCGCCAACGAGCAGGTGGTGGACGAGAACGTCTGCGAGCGCTGCAGCTCGCCGGTCGTCGAGAAGGTGATCCCGGAGTGGGCCTTCCGGATCACCGACTACGCCGACGACCTGCTCGACGGGCTCGACGGCTTGCGGGAGTGGCCCGAGCGCATCACCACCATGCAGCGCAACTGGATCGGTCGCAGCCTGGGCGCCGAGGCCGGCTTCGCAGTCGAGGGCTCCTCCGAGCGCATCCGCGTCTTCACCACCCGCCTGGACACCATCTTCGGCTGCAGCTACGTGGTGCTCGCGCCGGAGCACCCGCTCACCGCTCGCCTCACCACGCCGGAGCGGCGCCCCGAGGTGACTGCCTTCGTCGACCGCATGGCCAGGATGGACGCCGCGGAGCGCACCGGCGAGTCGGCGCCCAAGGAGGGGGTCTTCACCGGGGCCCACGCCGTCAATCCCTTCAGCGGCCAGAAGGTCCCGGTCTGGATCGCCAACTTCGTGCTGGCCGGATACGGCACCGGCGCGGTGATGAGCGTGCCGGCCCACGACCAGCGCGACCTAGAGTTCGCACGGAAGTACTCGCTCCCGGTCCCGGTCGTCATCCAGCCGGCCGAGGGGACGCGCCTGGCCACGGGCGAGGCGGTCGAGAAGGCCTTCACGGAGGACGGCGTGCTCGTCGACTCGGGCCCCTTCACCGGGCTGCCCAGTGCCGAGGCCCGCCGACGCATGTCGTCGCTCGCGAGGGAGAAGGGCTTCGGAGAGCCGTCGGTGAAGTACCACCTGCGCGACTGGGGCTTCAGCCGGCAGCGCTACTGGGGCACGCCCATCCCCATCGTCTACTGCGAGGACCACGGCGCGGTGCCCGTTCCCGACGAGCAGTTGCCGGTGAGGCTGCCGCCCGAGGCCATCATCACGGGCACCGGTGAACCCCCGCTGGCGAAGGTGGCGGCCTTCGTGAACACCATCTGTCCGCGGTGCGGGAAGCCGGCCAGGCGGGAGACCGAGACCATGGACACCTTCGTGGACTCGTCCTGGTACTACGCGCGCTACCTCTCGCCGCGCGACGCCGAGCGCCCCTTCGCGCAGGACGAGGCGCGCCGCTGGCTTCCGGTGGACGTCTACGTGGGCGGGCCCGAGCACGCGGTCATGCACCTGCTCTACTTCCGCTTCTGGCACCGGGTGATGGAGCAACTCGGCCTGGTGTTCGAGAAGGAGCCCGTCAAGCGCCTGGTCACCCAGGGCATCGTCAACGGGCCCGACGGCCGGAAGATGTCGAAGCGCTGGGGCAACGTGGTGCAGCCCGGCCCGATCGTCGACCGATTTGGCGCCGACACCATGCGGATGTTCATGCTCTTCGCGGCCCCGCCCGAGAAGGACATCGACTGGTCCGACGAGCAGGTGGACGGCATGTTCCGCTTCCTCTCGCGGGTGTGGCGCATCTTCCACGCACGGCAGGACACCTTCCTCGTGCCCGACCGGCTGCTGGCTGACGCCGCCGGACCGTTCCTGGACTTGCGGCGCAAGACCCACCGCACCATCAAGCGGGTCACCGAGGAGCTGGAGGGCGACCTCAAGTTCAACACCTCCATCGCTGCGCTCATGGAACTCGTGAACGAGCTCTACTCCCTCGACCCGGCCACCGACGCCGACCGGGCCGCCGTGAGGGAGGCGCTGGTGGCGCTGGCGGCGCTGCTCGCCCCCTTCGCGCCCCACCTCGCCGAGGAGCTCTGGCACGAGGTGCTCGGAACGCCGGTGCGAGACCAGTTGCTCGCCGAGGCGCCCTGGCCGGGATACGACCCGGCGCTGGTGGTGGCCGACGTGGTGGGCATCGCGGTGCAGGTGAACGGCAAGCTGCGAGGCGAGGTGTCGGTGCCGGTGGCGGCCGGGGAAGCCGAGGTTCGATCGCTGGCCGAGCAGGAGCCGCGGGTTCGGGCTCACATGGCCGGCAAGACGATCCGCAAGGTGGTCTTCGTTCCCAGACGCCTCATCAACTTCGTCGTGACATGAGGACCGCCGGGATTGCCGCCGCGCTGTCGCTCGTCGCCGCCTCGGCGGCGTGCGGCTACTCGGCGACGGCCGGAACCTCCCGGCTGCCGCCGGGCGCAGAACGCGTGCACGTTCCGCCGTTCGCGAATCGAACCGCCGAGGCAGAGGCGGGAGCGCTCGTGGCGTCGGCGCTGCGCGAGGAGCTGGCGCGCCGTGGGACGGCCGGAGGAGAGGGTGCCCCGGCCCGCATCGACGGCGCCGTGACCCGTGTCTCGGCGGCGCCGGTGACGACGCAGAGCGGGACCTGGCGGCTCGTCTTCGAGGTGCAGGCCAGGCTCGTGGTCGACGGCAAGGATGCTGCCTCGGCGAGCGTCCGGCGCGAGGTGGACTACCTGGGCGAAGTGGATGCCATCGCGACCGAGGGTCGGCGGCGACTCGCAGTTCGAAAGGCGGCGGCGGAGGCCGCCCGCGACATCGTCGAGCGCTTCGAAGCGCCCTGAGCTACTTCGCGGGTGCTGCCTTCGAGACTGCCTTGGCGAGTCGCGAGATCTTCCTCGATGCCGTGTTGCGGTGGACCACGCCCTTCGACGAGGCCTTGTCGATCACCCGAGCCGCCTCGTGGAACGCCGCCTGTGCCGCCCCCAGCTCCCCCTGTTCGAGGGTTTCGCGGACCTTCTTGACCGCGGTCTTGACCCGGGTGCGCACACCCTGGTTGCGGGCGCGGCGCTTCTCGGACTGGCGGTTGCGCTTCTGGGCGGAACGGGTATTGGCCAAGTGTGCTTCTCCCCTGGGGTTCTCGAAGGCCGCGGTTTTTACCGCCCGGCCCGCAAGACGTCAAGCGTTTTGCAGAACCGCCCCGGCGCTCGACACGCCGAGTTATCCACGTTTAGTCTTTCTCGTGGCCGCCTGCACCCTCCCGGGCGGCCCCGTTCGGGGCCTATCGCAAACAGAACTGCGTAAGTGCTTGATATAACTGAGGTGACGAGGCTCCATGGATGTTTCGATTGTGTGAACTCCATGCCCCAAGGGCCCTGAGGCCGCTTGGCAATTTCCTCTTATCCACGGACTTTCCACGAAGCGCGATAAGGCCTCCAAGGAGTCAGGAAGTCCTTGGACTTTGGCCGAAAACTGCCTTCGCCTCCTCCCAGAGGCGGTCCATCTCCTCGAGCGTTGCGGCGCCATGGGGCACGCCCTGGCGCTCCAGGGCCTCCTCCACGAAGCGAAAGCGGCTGATGAAGCGGCCGAGCGTTCCCCGAAGCGCCTCCTCTGGCGGGATTCCCAGTTTCCGGGCGAGGTTGGCCACCGCGAAGAGGACGTCCCCCAGCTCGTCCTCGATGTGTGCCTGGTCGCCGGAGGCGATGGCCTCGTCCAGCTCCCCGATCTCCTCGGAGACCTTGGCGCGGGCGCCTGCCGCGTCCGGCCAGTCGAATCCTACGCGGCTCGCCTTCTCGGTGAGCCTCTCGGCCCTGGCCAGGGCGGGGAGCTCACGCGGCACTCCCTCGAGCACGCTCTTGCCCCGGCCCTTGGCCTCGTTCTCCTGCTTCTTCAGCGCGGCCCACTGCCGGAGCACTCCTTCCGCGTCGTGCACGGCGGGGGCGTCGGGGTCGGGCCGTGCGTCGGCGCTCCGGGCGTCCGGTCCGAAGACGTGCGGGTGGCGGGAGAGAAGCTTGTCGGAGATGGCGTCGGCCACGCCGGAGAAGTCGAAGCGCCCCTCCTCCTCGGCGATGCGAGCCTGGAACACGATTTGCAAAAGGAGATCCCCGAGCTCCTCCCTGTGCGCCTCGGCGTCTCCCTCTTCGATGGCCTCGAGGACCTCGTAGGTTTCCTCGAGCACGTAGGGACGGAGGGTCGCGAGCGTCTGCTCCCGGTCCCACGGGCATCCGTCCGGGCCTCGGAGGCGGGCCATGATGGCGATGAGGCGTTCGACGGCCAGCGAGGTTTGGCTCATGACGCCGGTTTCTAGCGCGGAAGACCCCGTGCTAGCATTGGAATCTCGTGTGAGAGCCCGCGCGTTCGCCGCCATCGCCGCGTTTCTTCTCCTGCCGGCCCTTGCGGGGGCCCAGGTCCAGGCGCCGTCGCTCGTCGAGGGAGAACTTCCCGCCGAGGAACCCAAGGCGAGGAGCGCGCGCTCCGGGGAGGCCGTTCCCGAGCCCGCTCTTCCCCCCGAGCCCCTCCTGCCCTCGGTCGCAGCGCCGAATCCGAAGGACGCGGGGCCGGCCACTCCCCCCGGAGCGGTTGCGGGGGTGAGCATCTCCCCCGCCGAGCTCCGTCGGCTCCAACGCCCCATCGAGCCCGTGCGCATCTCGTCGGCGCGGATCGACGAGCTGTGGCAGGCGCGCAGGAAGGCGGTCCGCGAGCAGGACGCCGCGGCCAGCCGCGCCGCTGCCCAGTCGATGCGCGACGCGATGCGGGAGCTGGGCATCCAGAGTCTCCCCTGGCACGCGGTCGCCGAGGTGCGGGAGGCCGAGCGAGCCCTCCACGCACGCGCGGTCGAGGACGCGGTGGAGCACGCCAGCGTGGCCGTCGCCTTTGCGCCTGACCTTCCCGAGGCCCATTTTTCCCTGGCCCGCGCGCGCATCGCCGCCGAGCCGACCCGGCCTCTCCCGGCACTCACCGCTGCCGGCGCAGGCCTGGCAGCCGCCGCCCGGGACCCGCACGTGGCGCGCGCGCTGCTCGGCGACGTGACCGGCGCTGCCATCGCCGCGCTCTTCGGGGCGGCCGCCGCCACCATCGCCATCCTGTTCTTCGCCCGGCTTCGCCTCTTTCTCCACGACTTCCGCCACCTGCCGGTCGTGCGATCCGGGACTCCCGGGCAGGCCACGGCGCTCGCGCTCGCGCTGCTGGCCGTGCCCTTCGTGTTCCGCCTCGGCCCCTTTGCACTGCTCTTCGCAGGCGCGCTCGCGGCCTGGGCATACCTCTCGCGCTGGGAGAGGGCCGCCGTCACCGCGTCCCTGCTCGCGATCGTGGCCATTCCCTGGCTGACCGCGCAGGCCGTGCGGATCACGGCCTGGCAGGGCACGCTCGCCGACGACGTCCACGAGATGGAGACCGGTTGGCCGACGCCTGCCTTCGTCGCCGAGATGAAGGAGCGATCCGAGCGGGATTCCTTTCCGGCGCCGGCGCTGCTCGCCATCGGGCGCTGGCACAAGCGCCAGGGAGACCTTGTCGAGGCGCGGCGCTGGTACGATGCCGCGCTGGTTGCCGATCCCCGGTCCGCCGCGGCCCAGGTGAATCTCGGCAACGTCCTCTTCCTGGAAGGGGACATGGACGCAGCGAAGACCGCCTATCTCGCCGCCGTCGATCGGGCGAGCGATCTCTCCACGCTGGCCGCGGCCCAGTACGACCTCTCCAAGCTCTACCTGCGCCTCGCCGCGGTGGGACAGTCCTCCGAGGCGCGACGCAAGGCCCAGCAGGCCGACGCCGGCTACCTGGCGCGCCACGGCTCGGACGAGGACTTCCGCGCCAACGCCTGGCTGCTGGACGCGCTCCCTTCCCTGGAGTGGCTGGCCGACTTCGCGGCGCGCGACGCGGTGCCCAGGGCCGTGGGAGACGCGGCGCTCCGGCGGGTGGCCGGCCCGCTCTCGCGCTGGGGCTGGCCCCTGCTTCCGCTCGCGCTGACGGCCTCGCTGTGGCTCCTCGCGCTGGTCGCGCCACGGCTCTCCCCGTCGGCATCCTGCGAGCGGTGCGGCCGGCCGGCCTGCCGGCGCTGCGACCCGGCGGCCACGGCCAGCTGTGGCCAGTGCGTGAACGTCTTCTTCCGTCAGAACGCCGTCGAGCCGCGGGATCGCATCCGCAAGGAGGAGCAGGTCCGGCGCCACGCGCGCGTGCGGCGGGCGACGGAGCGGGTGCTGGCGGTGGTCGGCGGCGGCGCGGGCCACGTCGTGGGCGGGCGCCCCGTGCTCGGCTTCCTGGTGCTCTTCGCGCTGCTCTTCCTGGGCTTCGTGGCCTGGTTCTGGCACGGCGTCATCCCGCCCCCGCAGCACTCGCCGTACGCGGCCGTGCTGCGCCTCTCCGTGGCGGTCCCGCTCTTCGCGCTCCTCTACGGGATCGCGGTTCGCGACGCCTTCCGCCGCACCCGGGCGGGGTGAACCGATGGCCCTGACCGGAACCCTCAAGGACTTCGGGATCGCCGAGATCCTCCAGCTCATCGGGCAGCAGTCGAAGAGCGGCGTGCTGCACCTCAAGAACCGCGCCGAGGAGATCCACGTCGTCATGTCGAACGGCTCGGTGGTGAGCGCGGAGTACGCCGGGCGCAAGGCCCGCGACAAGCTGGGGAGCCTGCTGGTGCGGGGCGCGCTCATCACCCAGGAGCAGCTCGACGAGGCGCTCGCCGCCCAGAAGCGCACCCTTCGCCGGCTGGGCGACATCCTGGTCGACCTGGGGATGGTCACGAAGGAGCAGCTGCGGGAGATGACGTCGCTGCAGACCACCCAGACCCTCTACAAGCTCTTCCACTGGAAGGCCGGGACCTACGCCTTCGAGCCGCGCGAGGTGGCCTACGATCGGGAGACCGTGTCGCCGCTGCGCTGCGAGGCGGTGCTCATGGAGGGGTACCGGCTCATCGACGAGTGGCCCATCGTCCGGCGCAAGATCACATCCACCGCCATGACCTTCGAGCGGGTGAAGCTGCTCGACCCCGCGGTGGCGCGCGCCGAGGGGAGGGGGGCCCGGGACGGCGAGTCGGCGGCGCTGGGGAAGAACGAGTGGCGGGCCTACGAGCTGGCCATTCCGGGCGTCACCGTGGAGCAGATCACCGACCTGTCCCGGCTGGGAGAGTTCGAGACCTCGAAGGCGCTCTTCAACCTCGTGAACCTCGGGGTGCTCCGGCCGGTCGTTCCTGCGCGCCGGTCCCCTGCCTCCGAGGTGGGGGCCTACGCCCGTGGGTGGCGGGACAGGGTGCGACGAGGGGCCTCGCAGGTCGTCGCCACCGTGGCCATCGCGCTGGCGCTGGCGGCGCTGGTGGTCCTCGTCACCGGCAGCGTCGGCGCGTCGGCGCTGCGCCCGCTCGACGACAACCGGGGGGAGCGCTTCGTCTCGCGCTACCAGATCGAGCGGCTCCGATCGGCGCTCGAGGTCTACAAGGTCGAGACGGGTGCCTATCCGGAGAAGCTGGACGTCCTCGTCGAGGTCGGACTCGCACGCCGGCGGGACCTCAGCTACCCGTGGACCCAGGAATACGCGTACCGGCGCCAGGGCGAAGGGTATCGTCTACTTTCGCCGGTGGAGTGAGAGGAGATCGATTGTCCCAGGCTGCCGGATCGCCGAGTTCCACGCGGATCGAGTTTCCCGACAACGACAAGGTCCGGGCCCTGTGCGGCGCCCACCAGGAACACCTGAAGCTGGTGGAGCGGCGCACGGGCGTGCAGCTGGGGTCGCGCGGGAACCAGATCGTGATCGCCGGCGGCGACGCGGCGGCGCGCGAGCTTGCCGAGCGGGTGATCCGGGAGCTGTACGACCTGGTCGACAGTGGCTACCCGCTCTACCTGGAGGACGTCGATCAGGCCGCCAAGCTGGTGGCCCAGGGCGAGTCGCCGAGGGAGGTCTTCAGCGACACGATCTACGTCACGGCCCGTCACCGGATCATCACGCCCAAGAACCTGGGGCAGCGCCGTTACGTGCAGGCCATCCGCGAGAACGACATCGTCTTCGGGATCGGGCCGGCCGGCACCGGCAAGACCTACCTGGCCATGGCCATGGCGGTGGCGCACCTGGTGGAACGGCGAGTGAAGCGTATCGTGCTGACCCGGCCCGCGGTGGAGGCCGGGGAGCGGCTGGGTTTCCTGCCCGGGGACATCGCCGACAAGGTGAATCCCTACCTGAGGCCGCTCCACGACGCGCTCTTCGACATGGTGGACCAGGAGAAGGCCACGGCCTTCATGGAGCGGGGCACCATCGAGGTCGCGCCCCTGGCCTTCATGCGAGGCCGCACGCTCAACGACTCCTTCATCATCCTCGACGAGGCCCAGAACACCACCAGCGAGCAGATGAAGATGTTCCTCACCCGGCTCGGGTACGGCTCGAGAGCGGTGATCACCGGCGACGTCACCCAGGTTGACCTGCCGAGCGGGCGCATGAGCGGGCTGCGCGAGGTCCAGAAGGTGCTCCGGGACGTGGAGGGCATCGCCTTCTGTCCGTTCAGCGAGGTCGACGTGGTCCGCCACCCGCTGGTCCAGGAGGTGGTGAAGGCCTACGAGGGATACGAGGCGGGGTCCCCGCCCCGACCCGCCTGAAGGGTCGACCTGGCGCGACCTGGGCAAGCTTGCCAACCGGCCGCCCCGGTGCGACCCTTCGCCCTCGTGCAGGACCCCCACGAGCCAATCGCCGGCGCGCGACCCCGCCTCCGCCTTTCGGAGCGGCTCGGGGCCACGCTGCTGCTCGTCACGGCGGCCCTGGTCACGGCCTTCCTGGCCATTCCGGGCTCGCCGCCCGAGGTCCCGGGAGAGGACGCGCTCGGCCTGCCGGCGCCGTCCACCCTGCGGGCCCCCCGCGACCTCGCCATCCCCGACGAGGAGGGAACGCGTCGGCGGCGCGACGAGGCGGCCTCCGAGGAGCCGCGCGTCTTCGACCACGACCTCTCGGCCGGGGACGAGGTCTCGGCCCGCGTCCACGGCGCCTTCCAGCTCATGCGCGCCACCGAGGCGCAGGCGGCGGCGCGGCGGGGCCTGGGCCGGAAGGAGACCCGCGCGGACCAGGCCGAGCTGGCGAGGGCCCATGCGGCGAGCCGCGAGGGCTTCGCATCGCGGCTCCAGCTCTTCGTCGACGACCCCAGCTTTGCGGCACTCGCCGAGGCTCGTTTCGGCGAGCCCGTCGAGGAGACGATCGTCGGGCTGACGAGGCGAAGCCTGGCCGGTCCGGTGGTCGAGGACCGGTCGTTGCTCGCCGCCGACCGGGAGCGGGGCATCCGGATCCGCGACGTGCGCGCGGGCACCATCCGCGGCGAGCGGACCGTCCGGGACCTCCAGTCCCTGGAGGACCTCGCCGGCGCACGCGCCAGCGTGGAGCGGTCCGTCCTGGCGCTTTCCGACGTCCCTCCGCGCCTGCGGAGCGCCATCGCCACCGTCTCCGCCGACCTGCTCCGCCCGTCTCTCGTCCTGTCCCAGGCCGAGACCGAGAGGCGCCGGGAAGTCGCCGCCGCCGGCGTCGCGCCGGTCGTGATCCCGGTCCGGCGAGGCGAGGTGGTGGTCCCGGCCGGCGAGCGCATCGAGCGGCGTCACCTGGCCGTCCTGCGCGGCATGAAGGAGCAGAACAAGCTCTTCGACCGGGCCGCCATGCGGGTCGGGGCCGGCGTGCTCGTCGGGATCTCGCTGGTCGTGCTCTGGGCGGCGGCCGCGCGACTGGGCGGCTCCATCCGGCCGCGGCGGCGAGGCGCGCTGCTCCTCTCCGGCCTCTACCTCGCCATGCTCGGGGCCTCCGCCGCCGGCGCGATCGTCGCCGACCTCCTTCACGAACAGCTCCACCTACTGGGAGTCGAGAGCTTCTCCCTGCTCGTGCCGGTTCCGGCCGGAGCCGCCGTGGCCGCCATGCTGTTATCGCCGGCGGCAGGGGTCCTGCTCGCAATCGCCGCGGGGGCCGCGGTGGGCCTCCTGGGCGGGCCGTCGGTGGTCCTGGGCCTTCAGGTCACCCTGGCGTCCGTGGCTGCGGCGCTCCTGCTGGCGCGCGCGCAGCGCCGCCGTCACGTCTGGCGCGCCGGCCTGGCCGTGGGATTCCTCCAGGCGACGCTGGTCGCAGCGGGCTGGCTCTTCGCCGGCCGGGCCCGCTTCGAGTTGCCCCCGCTCGACCTCGCCACGGGGCTCGGCGCCGCCTTCCTGTCCGGGGCGGTGCTCCTTCCGCTGGTGGCGGTCACGGTGGTGCCGATCCTCGAGCGGCTCCTGGGGCTGGCGAGCGACATCCGGCTGCGCGACCTGGCCAGCCTGAACCACCCGGCGCTGAAGGAGTTGATCGTCCAGGCGCCCGGGACCTGGCACCACTCCGTGGTGGCGGGAGGGCTGGCCGCGGCGGGGGCCGACGCCATCGGCGCCGACGCACTGCTGGCGCGGGTGGGAGCGCACTACCACGACCTGGGGAAAGGGAAGGACCCCGAGTCGTTCATCGAGAACACCCGCGGCGAGAACCGGCTGGCCCAGTTGCCGCCGAAGGAGGGCGCTGCGACCGTGCGGCGCCACATCGACGATGGCATGGCCATCGCCCGGCGCTGGAAGCTTCCGCGCGCGGTGGTGGAGATCGTGGCGCAGCACCACGGGACCCGCCTCGTCTCCTTCTTCTGGTCCAAGGACCGTCGGCCCGCCGACGACGAGGGCGACCTCGACCCCGTCTTCCGCTACGCCGGCCCACGGCCGCAGACCCGCGAGGCCGCGCTGGTCATGATCGCCGACGCCGCGGAGGCCTCCTCGCGCGAGCTTCCCGAGCCCACGCTGGAGAAGCTCCTCCACCTGGTGCGGCGTCGCATCTCCGAGATCGTCGACGAGGGGCAGCTCGACGAGAGCGAGCTCACCATCGGCAACCTCGACGCCATCGCGCGCGCCATGGCGAACGCCCTCGATCTCGTTTACCGGGCCCGCTCGTCCGGGGGCGGGCAGGCGCCGCCGGCGCCCGACCGATCGTCGCCCCTCCAGCTCGTCCGCCCGTGACCATCGAGCTGCGTAGCGAGCACCCGTCCGGCCCGGCTCTCGCACGCCGCGTGCGCACCCGCGCGCGCGCCACGCTCGCCGCGCTGGGCCGCCCGGGTGCCGCCCTCTCCATTCTCCTCACCACCGACGGTCGGATCCGGGCCCTCAACCGGCGCTGGCGATCGGTCGACCACGCCACCGACGTGCTCTCCTTCCCGGCCCACGCTCCACCCGGCAGCGGTTCCGACCTGGGCGACCTCGCCATCTCCCTCGACACCGCTCGCCGTCGCGCCGCACGGGCGGGCCGGAGCGTGGGGGCAGAGGTCGACCGCTACCTCGTCCACGGACTTCTCCACCTCGTCGGACACGATCACCAGAGGCCGACCGAGGCGCGCGACATGGCCCGGCTCGAGGACGAGCTGCTGGGTCGCGCCGGGATGGTCGCGGACGCGCTCGCCCCGCGGTCGGGGGCGCGATGAGGGGCCGCGCCTCCAGGTTCGCGCTGGCTGCCCTGGGCGGACTCCTGCAGGCCATGGCCCTGCCGCTGGTCGTGCCCGGCCTGTCGCTCCGGCAGGTCGATCCCGGCGGGGCACTGGAGTGGCTCGCCTGGGTGGGGCTCGTGCCCGCGCTGCTGGCGCTCCAGGCCGCGACCGGACCAGGGGAGGCCGCGCTGCTCGGCCTGGTGGCCGGGGCCTCGGCCTTCTACGCCGCCATCTACTGGGTGAGCCACGCCATGACGGCCTTCGGCGGCCTCTCCACCGGCGTGGCCTTCGTGGGGCTCTCGGCCCTGGTGCTCTACATGGCGGCCCACTGGGCCCTCGCCTTCTGGGTCTCCTTCACGGTGGGTCGACGAACGGGCATTCCACAGTGGGTGAACGTGCCGCCCATCTGGGTGGCCACCGAGCTCCTGCGGAACTACCTCTTCACGGGCTTCCCCTGGGCCAACCTGGGCTACACCCAGGCCCGAAACGCGCCGGTGGCCCAGCTGGCCGCCCTGGGCGGCGTCTACGCCCTGGCCGGCCTGGTGGTGCTCGTGAACGGCGTGGCCGCGGCCTGGTGGCGGCGCTGGCGCTCTCCAGGGAGGGCGTCCGCCCGGCGCCCCTGGCGCGCCACCGCGGTTGCGGCGCTCGCCCTGGCCGGAACGATGGGGTGGGGGACCTGGCGCCTGGCCCGGGTCCGGCGCGAGATGGCCTCGGCACCCTGGGTGAAGATCGGCCTGGTCCAGGCCAACGTGAGCCAGGAGGTGAAGATGCAAGGCGCACGGAACGCCGACCGCATCATCGGCCGGATGTGGCCGCTCACCCTGGAGGCGGACGCCCGGGGAGCCGCCTTCGTGGCCTGGCCCGAGGCCGCCTGGCCGTGGGCGCTCTCTCCGTCGGTCGGAGACCTCCACGCCGTGGCCCCGGATCTCCAGCCGCTCCGGCAGGCCCACCTCCTCCTCGGCGCGGCCACCGTCCGCTGGGCGCCCTCGCCCGGCGGGCGCGTCGCGCAGGTGGAGAACTCGGCGTTCCTCCTTGCACCCGACCTTCGAGTCCTCGACCGCTACGTGAAGCACCACCTGGTGCCGTTCGGCGAGTACGTTCCGCTCCGCGAATGGCTGCCCTTCCTCCGCTCGGTGGTGCCCAACCTGGCCCCGATGGCCGCCGGTGGCCGGCTGGAGGTGATGTCCTTCGAGAGCGGTGGCCGGCGGATCTCCTTTGCCCCGATGATCTGCTTCGACGCCATCTTCCCCGAGGTGGCGCGAACCTTCGCCCTGCAGGGTGCCGACTTCCTCGTCAACCCCACCAATGACGCCTGGTACGGCTACTCCTCGGGCCCCTACCAGTTCCTCGCCATCGTGCAGCTGCGCGCGGTGGAGACGGGGCGTGCGGTGGCGCGCCCGGCCTACTCCGGCGTGAGCGCCATCGTCTACCCGACCGGGGAGCTGGCGCCCGGCGCGCTGGAGGTCGGACCGGTCGACCCGGCGCTGGCGCCCGACCCGAACGAGCCGCCTCGGCTGCTCCTCGGGGAGCTGCCCATCTTGCGGGGGCGAACGCCCTACACTAGATTTGGCGACCTCTTCGCGTGGGGCTGCGTCGCCGCCTCGGTCCTCATGCTCGCCGCGGCACTGCTGCGGCGCCCCACCCGCCAGAACGGCCAGGAGTGACCCGCCCCCATGCCCTCCCCGATCGCAGAGCGACTGAACGACATCGACCGGCGCCTGGAGGGGCTCCGGGGGTCGCTTTGACGTGGAGCGGAAGCGCTCCCGCATCGCCGAGATCTCCCGCCTCGCCGAGGACCCCGGCTTCTGGATGGAGAACCAGAAGGCCCAGGCGCTCCTGAAGGAGAAGGCGGGGCTGGAGGCCACCGCGTCCGACTTCGATCGGACCTTCGCCGCCCTGCAGGACGCCCGTGCCCTCGACGACCTGGCCGAGGAGGCGCGTGACGACGGGGCCCGGGCCGAGGCCGCCTCCCACGCCGACGAGGTGGGGCGGCAGGTCGAGCGGCTGGAGTTCCGCCGCATGCTCTCCGGCGCCCACGACGCCGCCAACGCCATCGTCGAGGTGAAGAGCGGAGCCGGCGGGGTCGAGGCCATGGACTGGGCGGCCATGCTCTACCGGATGTACGTGCGCTACTGCGAGCGGAAGGGCTGGGAGGTCGAACCGGCCGACCTGGTGGCCGGCGAGGAGGCCGGGATCTCCAGCGCCTCCTTCATCGCCCGCGGCGAGTACGCCTACGGATTCCTCAAGGCCGAGCGGGGAGTGCACCGCCTGGTCCGCATCAGCCCGTTCGATTCCGCGGCGCGCCGCCAGACCAGCTTCGCCGCCGTCGACGTGACCCCCGAGATCGACGACGACATCGTCATCGACATCAAGGAGGCCGACGTGCGGATCGACACCTACCGCTCCTCGGGCGCGGGCGGCCAGAAGGTGAACAAGACCGACTCGGCGGTTCGCCTCACCCACCTCCCCACCGGCATCGTGGTGGCGGTGCAGAACGAGCGGAGCCAGCTGAAGAACCGGGGCGTGGCCTGGAAGATCCTCCGCTCGCGCCTCTACGACTTCGAGGAGCGGAAGCGGCAAGCGGCCCGCGACGTCGAGGAGGCGAAGAAGAAGGACATCGACTTCGGGTCGCAGATCCGCAGCTACGTGCTCCAGCCCTACCGGCTGGTGAAGGACCTCCGCACCGGCGTCGAGACCGGAAAGGTGGACGACCTCCTCGACGGCGACCTGGACGGCTTCATCCAGCCCTATCTGCTGGGCGTGCGGCGCACCGATCGGGCGGTCGACGACTAGTTCCGCCTGGCTCTAGCCAGCCGCATAGGCGATGGGCAGGCGCGCCTGGAAGAACCGCTCGATGGCGTCGACCGCCCACCCGGGCACGCCGTGAAGCCGGACGCCGCATCCGGCTGGCTGCCGGCCGGTGGTGGCCGACTTCGCGCGCAGGAAGGCCACCTCCCCTTCGAGCTCGAGCTTGCGTCCGTCGGCGAGGCCGAGGTGCACCTGCACCCGCGTCCCCACCGCGGGCGGCATGGAGGTGGCGATGAACACGCCACCCGAGTCGATGCGGCGGGTGACGCCCACGTAGAAGTTGTGCTCCGAGACCAGGCTGACGCTCACCTCGACCCGCGCGCTCATGGGCGGCCGGCGATGCTCCCCGACGAGCTCGTCGTCGATGAGGGCCATCAGATCCGGGGAGGGGCGCGCCGGCGCCCGCGGCGGTGGCTCGTCTCCAGCGGCGAGTGAAAGGTCGGGCGACGGGGCGGCGGCGGCCCGTGGCGGCGGCGCGGCGGGCGGGGGAGGGACGAGCGCCGGGGCGCGGTGCGGCTCGAACGGCCGAGGATGCGGTCGCCCCGGCCCCGCGTCGACGAGCAGGGCCGGGAACACCAGGACGTCGGCGCGCGACAGGGCCCGCTCGGCCCCGGCCACCGCGGCGAGCGGCTCCACCACCTCGCGCGACGGTGCCACCATCACCACCCGGATGCCGGCCCGCGAAGCGCCCTGGGCGGTGGTCAGCGCGGGGCCCCACGAGGCGTCGGGGGAGGGGGGGAGCACGAGCACGACGATCCGGGGAGACACGGCCCGTATCATCGTCTCCAGATCGCCGGGCCCCGGGGCGACGTAGAGCGCCCAGTCGGAGCTCTCGGCCTGGACGTGGATCGCCGACGCGAGCTCGGCGTCCGAGCCCACGATCAGGATCCGCGTCGAGCCGGCCCCGGCGACGGTCACGCGGGACGGCCCCCGGTCTCGATGAGGATGCGCCGCTCCAGGTCGGCGCGGTTGGTGGCGTTTCCGAGCGCGGTGTCGAGGGAGATGCTGCGGGCCTCGTGGAGCTTGTAGAGATACTGGTCGAAGGAGTGCATGCCCAGATCGGCGCCGGCCGTCTCCATGTACGGCTTCACCTCCTTGATCCGGGAGGCATCGCGGATCATTTCCCGCACCGTGGAGGTGGCGAGCAGGGCCTCGACCGCCGGGATGAGACCTGCCGTGTCGGCGCGGAGGAGGAGCCGCAGCGCGACCACCGCCTGGAGGTTGTCGGCGAGCCGGGCCCGGACGGTCTCCTGCTCGTCGGAGGGGAAGAGCCCGACCAGCCGCCCGATGGCGCGCGGCACGTCGGGCGTGTGGAGCGAGGTGATGACGAGGTGGCCGGTCTCTGCAGCCTTGAGGCAGATGTCGGCCGACTCCCGGTCGCGGAGCTCGCCCACCATGATCACGTCCGGGTCCTGGCGGAGCGCGGCGCGCAGCGCGTCGGAGTAGCTGGCGGTGTCGGAACCCACCTCGCGCTGGATGACGAGGCCGCGCCCCGACGAGAAGATGAACTCGATGGGGTCCTCCACCGTCACCACGTGGAGCCGCTCCTGCTGGACGATGTGGTTGATGATGGCGGCGATGGTGGTGGACTTGCCGTTTCCGGTGGCGCCGCTCACCACGACGAGGCCGCGTCGGGCCTCGGAGACGGTGGAGACCACCGGGGGGAGGTTGAGCGTGGCGAAGTCGGGCACGGCGAACGGGATGGTGCGCATCACCGCCCCCCAGCTCCCGCGCTGCTTGAAGATGCTGGCCCGGAAGCGAGACACGCCCGGCAGCGAGTAGCTGCGGTCCACCTCGCGGAAATCGAGCGGGCCGAAGCCCGAGCCGGGGGCCTGCAGGACGAAGTTGGCGATGGCCTCCGTGTCGGCGTGGGTGAGCGGCGCGACCTTGGCCGCGAGCAGCTCGCCGTAGACCCGATAGGTGGGTGGGTATCCCACCTCGAAGTGCACGTCGCTGGCCTGTCTTTTCACGGCCAGCTGCAGATAGGAGTGGAACATCTCCTCGCTCAGAGGCCCCTGGGACGGTTCCATCTGGCCAGTGTAGCCCGCGACGAGTGGCGGGGGAATCTCACGTGTGGTTCCATGGGTCAGATGCTGGCGTCCGTCGATGAAGTCGCGAAGTTGCTCGAGGGGGCGGGCTACCTGCCCTCCCGCGAGATCGCCACGTCGGTCTTCCTGGCCGAGCGACTGGAGAAGCCGCTGCTCGTGGAGGGGCCGGCCGGCGTGGGGAAGACGGAGCTCGCCCTGGCCCTCGCCGCCGCCACCGGACGGAAGCTTCTTCGACTCCAGTGCTACGAGGGGCTCGACGAGGCCAAGGCCGTCTACGAATGGGAGTACGGCAAGCAGCTGCTCTACACGCAGATGCTGAAGGAGCGCATCGGCGACACGCTGGCCGGGGCGCGCTCGCTCTCCGAGGCCGCCGACCGGCTCGACGCCGAGGGCAACGTCTTCTTCAGCGAGCGCTTCCTCCTCCCGCGGCCGGTGCTCCAGGCGGTCATGAGCGACGTGCCGGCGCTGCTCCTGGTGGACGAGGTGGACAAGGCCGATCCCGAGTTCGAGGCCTTCCTGCTCGAGGTGCTGGCCGACCAGGCGGTCACCGTGCCCGAGCTGGGCACCATCCGGGCCCGCCACCCGCCGCGACTGGTCCTCACCTCCAACGCCACCCGCGAGCTCTCCGACGCACTCCGGCGCCGCTGCCTGCATCTCTTCATCGACTTCCCGACCCAGGAGCGGGAGCTCGCCATCGTTCGCTCCCGCATCCCCGGCGTTCCCGAGGAACTGGCGCGACAGTCGGTGGCCGCCGTGGCGGCGTTGCGCGCCATGGACCTCAAGAAGGCTCCGTCGATCTCCGAGACCCTCGACTGGATCCGCTCGCTCGTGCTTTTGCAGGCCCATGTCCTCGACGGACGGGTCGTCTCCGAGACGCTCAACGTCCTCCTCAAGCACGAGGCCGACCTGGCCGCGGCGCGACCGCGCGTCGACGAGGTTGCCCGCGGGGTGATCCCTGCCGGCCGGTGACCCGACATGGCGGGCCCCAAGCTGCTCACCTCTCGTCTGCTCGAGGGATTCCAGCATGGCTTCACTACCCGTGATGGAGGGAGCTCGCGTGGCCCGTTCCGCTCGCTCAACGTCTCCACGTCGGTGGGCGACGACCCGGAGCGGGTCGCGGAGAACTGGGAGCGGCTCCGGCAGGCGACCGGGCTCGTCTTCGCCCGGGTCCGGCAGGTCCACGGATGCCGGGTCGTCGCGGCGGAAGCGGGAACAGCGCCAGGCGAGGAGGCCGACGCCGTGATCTCCTCGATTCCGGGACTCGCAGCCAGCGTGGCGGTGGCCGACTGCGTCCCGATCCTCATCGCGGATCCCCGCAGCGGAGCGGCGGCGGCGGTTCACGCCGGCTGGCGTGGAACGCTCGACCGGATCGCGGCCCAGGGGGTGCGGGCCCTCATGGTGCGTCATGGTGCGCGGCCATCCGACCTCGTGGCCGTCATCGGTCCCAGCATCGGGCCCTGCTGCTTCGAGGTCTCCCGCGAGCTGGCGGTTCGATTCCGTGACGAGCTCGGGGCCGCGACCGGAAATCCCAGGAATCTCGGCTCTCGAGCCGACCTCTGGCTGGCGAACGAGCAGACCTTGAAAGGGGCTGGCCTGACCCGACGCCGGATCGAGGTCCTCGGGCGCTGCACCTCGTGCGAGGATGACGTTTTCTTCTCCCACCGGCGCGACGTGGGTCGCACCGGACGCCACCTGGCCTTCATCGCCCCGGTTTCTTGACTGTGACGCGTAGCCGCCCGAGAATTCTGAAGGATTTGTTCCAGGCCACCTCCATCGCCGCGGTCGCGGCACTCGTTCTGCTGTCCGGCTGCTCGTCGGGCGAGGCCTCCCTGCGTCCGGACGTCGACTCCCTGAGGGCCGAGATCCGCACGCTGCAGCGGGAGAACGGCGACCTGGTCAGGCGGGTCGAGGCGATGGGAACGCAGCTCGACGTCCTCGCCGCCCGCTCCGCGCAGGTCGCACAGCCAGCCGGGGGTGAAGCGCCCGCGGCGCCGGTGCGCGTGTCCAGGGCAGCGCCCCCCGTGGCGTCCGAGGCCGTGGAGCCGCTCGTACCCACCCACCTCAAGGTATTCCGCCTCGAGCAGCCCAAGGCGCCGCCCGCCAAGGCCCAGAAGTCCTCCGCGGTCCCGACCAGCACGCCCATCCAGGAGCCGTCGCCCACGGCGCTGGCGGCGCTGGGCGGCGGAGGCAAGGCCGCCGGAGCCGATGCCCAGGCCGCCCTGGACGCAGCCCGCGCCCTGGCCGGGCTCCCGCGAGCCCGAGCGCTCGAGAAGTTCACCGACACCTACCCGAACCACCTGCGGGCTGCCGACGCGCTGGTCGACGCCGCACGGGCTCGCGACGTCGCCGGTGACCCGGACGGATCGTGCGAGGACTATTCCAGGGCCGTGGCCGAGTACCTGGGAGCGCGGGCCCAGCCCGACGCCCTCGAGGGGCTGGCGGCGTGTGAACAGAGAAGGGGCCGGCCGGACGAGGCGAAGCGCCTCCTGGCCCGCCTCGCCAAGGATTCCCCCGATTCACCCGCCGGCAAGCGCGCGCGCGAGCACGCACCGGCGGTGCAAGGAGCCGCACCATGAGCCACTGGAAGATCGCCGTCCTTCTCACCGCTCTCCCGGCAGTTGCCTTCTCCCAGGCCAACGCCCTCGATCAGGCTCGAGGAGCTGGAGCGGTGCAGCAGGCCGGGGTAGACCGCACCACCAAGGTCATCGACGCCGGGCTGGCCGAACCGAAGCCGACGCCGGCCCCGCGCGTCGTCAACCTGAACCAGGCCGCCGATCGGCTCGAGGGCGTGGCGGTGGAACCGGCGCCGCCCCCCGGGGCGCGCGGCCCCGGCGAGGCCCCTCCCGAGAGCTACGTGATCCAGCGCGGCGACACCCTCTGGGACCTCTCGGGACGCTACCTCGACAGCCCGTGGTACTGGCCCAAGCTCTGGTCCTACAACCCCCAGGTCGAGAACCCGCACTGGATCTACCCTGGCAACCCGCTGCGGCTGGCCCCGGCCGGCGCCCAGGCCCCTGCCCGCGTCGACTTCATCGCCGTCGACGATGCCGCACCGCCCAAGGAGCTCGACGACCTGACCCGTGGCAACCTCGACCGCGCCGAGATGATCGGCGACGACGACAGCGTCACGGTCGGCGGCCCCTACACCGTCGGCGGCATGCGCGCCAGGGGCCCGGCCGTGCTCCGCAACAGCTTCGTCACCTCCAACCAGCTCGACGCGTCCGGGAAGGTGGTGGCCGCCTTCGAGGAGAGGATGATCCTCACCACCGGCGACCGGATCTACGGCCGCTTCCAGGATCCCGACGCGGTGAAGGTCGGGCAGAAGTTCTCCATCTACCGGACCGAGGGAAAAATCATCCACCCGGTCACGAACCGCTTCTTCGGATGGAAGACGGTCATCCTGGGAACCGCCCGGGTCACCGCCGTGGAACCGGGCAAGGCCGCGTCGCTGATCATCACCTACGTGAACGACGGCGTGGAGCGCGGTGACCTGATCGGACCCGCGGCGGAGCTCGCCCAGAGGCCGCTGTTCGTCCGGCCGAACCGCTCGGCGCTCGACGGTTACGTCATCGGTGTCCAGCCGGCCATCGTCACCGGCGCCGCCGAGTTCAACGTGGTCTACCTGGACAGGGGCAAGGCCGACGGCGTCGAGGTGGGGAACACCTTCGAGGTGGTGCGCAGCGGCGACCCCTACAACGAGCCCATGGACCGGCCGCTCAACACGCCGGGGCTTCCCCGCGAGGTGATCGGCCACCTGGTCGTCTTCGACGCGCAGGAACGCGCCTCGTCGGCCTACGTGCGGCGGAGCATCATGGAGCTGCTGGTGGGAGACCACGTGGAGATGCGTCCCGTGGCCCAGGGCGGGTCCGTGAAACAGGGCGGTTAGCTCTCATTCCGGGGAGAGGCTTCCGGGGGCGTCGCTTGACCTCCCCGGCTGCGGTGCGTATATGACCCCGCCGCATGAAGGCCGCTCGAACCATCCACCGCGGTGAGGAGGGATGGCCACGGGCCCTCGACCTCCTCTCCGATTCTCCGGAGTTCCTCCGGGTGCGCGGCGCCTTGCCGCGTGACGGTGAACGGGCCGTGGCCGTGGTCGGGTCCCGGAGCGCCAGCGCCGCGGGGCTGGAGATGGCGCGCCGTCTGGGCGGGGCGGTGGCACGTGCGGGCGCCTGGGTGATCTCCGGGGGCGCGGTGGGCATCGACGCGGCGGCGCACGCCGGCGCGATCGAAGGGGGAGGGCGGACGGTCGTGGTGCTTGGTGGCGGGCTCGATCACCTCTATCCAGCCGTGAACCGTGGGCTGTTCGCGAGGGCCGTGGAGTCGGGAGGGGGGCTCGTCGCGGAGGTGGACGACGGGACGCGCGCTGCGATCTGGAGTTTTCCCCGGCGCAATCGCATCGTGGCCGCCCTTGGCGACGCCACGGTGGTGGTCCGGGCGGGTGCCGGTAGCGGGGCGTTGCTCACCGCCCGGCATGCGACGCGGATCGGCCAGCCGGTCTGGGTGGCCGCCGACGTGGTGGGTGTCGAAGGCGACGGGCTCCGGTGCCTCGCCTCCGAAGGGGCGTCGGAGTTCCGGACGGCGGCAGAACTGGCCGCGGCCCTGCGGCTCGAGCCGGTCGCCGAGGTAGGCCCAGCGGCGCCGGACCCGGCGGGGCTGGCGGGAATTGCAGCGGCTCTCTGGGAGGCGCTCGACGTCCTGCCCCGGGGCCCCGACGAGGTGGCGCAGCGTGCCGGGGTCGGTCCGGGTGCGGTGCTGGCGGGATTGATGGAGCTCGAGTTGCTCGGGCTCGTGGAGCGGAGGCCGGGTCGAGGATTCGCCCGGCGCGCAGGCGGAGCACAAGGAGAATGATGGCCACGGCAGCCAAGAGAAGCACGGACAAGACCGCGAAGGCCCCCAAGGTCGCGAAGACCTCCAAGGTCGCGAAGGTCGCCAAGGTCGCGAAGGTCGCCAAGGTCGCGAAGGCGCCCAAGGTCGCCACGCTCGGGAAGTCGCGGGACGCCAAGGGCACGCTCGTGATCGTCGAGTCGCCAGCCAAGGCGAAGACCATCAAGAAGTACCTGGGGCGGTCCTTCGAGGTGCTCGCCTCGGTGGGCCACATCATGGACCTTCCGAAGTCCAAGCTCGGCGTGGACGTCGACAACGGGTTCGAGCCCCAGTACGTGGTCATCCAGGGCAAGACCAAGGTGGTCTCGGACATCAAGAAGGCGGCCCGGAAGGCCGAGCACATCCTGCTCGCCACCGACCCCGACCGCGAGGGTGAGGCCATCGCCTGGCACCTCTCCATGGAGCTCGGCGCCCCGGGCGGCGACGACCGGGTCCAGCGGGTCCTCTTCAACGAGATCACGAAGAGCGCCATCCTGGCCGCCATCGAGAAGCCCGGCCAGCTCGACCGCAAGAAGTACGACAGCCAGCAGGCGCGCCGCATCCTCGACCGGCTGGTGGGCTACCGGATCAGCCCCATTCTCTGGAAGAAGGTGAAGCGCGGGCTCTCCGCGGGGCGGGTGCAGTCCGTTGCGGTCCGGCTGGTGGTGGACCGGGAGCGGGAGATCGAGGCCTTCGTCGCAGTCGAGTACTGGACCCTCGACGCCGATCTGGCGGCTTCCCTTCCCCCCGAGTTCCGGGCCCGCCTGGTGAAGGTGGACGGGCGCAAGTCCGAGCTCACCAACGGCGAGACTGCCAATGGCCTCGCAGCCGAGCTGGGGAAGGCCCGATTCACGGTGGAAGCGGTCGACCGCAAGGAGCGGCGCCGCAACGCACCGCCCCCGTTCACCACGGCGAAGCTGCAGCAGGAGGCGGCGAACCGGCTCGGGTTCAGTGCCAAGAAGACCATGACCCTCTCGCAGAAGCTCTACGAGGGCGTGGACCTCGGCGAGGACGGAACCACCGGCCTCATCACCTACATGCGCACGGACTCGGTCCGGCTCGCGCCCGAGGCGGTCCTGGCCCTGCGGGGGTACATCGGCAACCGCTTCGGGAAGGACTACGTCCCGGAGACGCCCATCGTCTTCAAGACCAAGCAGAAGCAGGCCCAGGAGGCCCACGAGGCGGTCCGTCCCACCTCGCTCGACTTCCCGCCCGAGAAGGTGGCGCTTCACCTCGACGCGCAGGGCGAGAGGGACATGAGCCGGCTCTACGAGCTCATCTGGAACCGCTTCGTCGCCTGCCAGATGCAGCCCGCCGTCTATGACCAGACCGTGGTCGATGTGCAGGCAGGCCGGGCCACCTTCCGTGCCAGCGGGTCGGTGCTCAAGTTCCCGGGCTACCTGGCGGTGTACGGCGAGACCCTCCCGGAGGACGAGGCGGGCGCCGAGCCCGAGAAGGAGGGCGAGGACGGTGCCCGCGACAAGGCCGACGACCGCTCGCTCCCCCCCCTCGAGGCCGGACAGGACCTCCGGCTCGTCCGGCTCCTTCCGGAGCAGCACTTCACCCAGCCTCCGCCGCGCTTCAACGAGTCGTCGCTGATCAAGGAGCTGGAGGAGAAGGGCATCGGCCGCCCCTCCACCTACGCGAGCATCCTTTCCACCATCCAGGACAAGGGCTACGCGGAGAAGGTCGAGCGGGTCTTCAAGCCCACCCACCTGGGGCTCGTGGTCACCGACGAGCTCGTGAAGGCCTTCCCCAGCGAGCTCGACGTGGCCTTCACGGCCGGGATGGAGGAGCGGCTCGACGAGGTCGAGGAGGGCACGGTCGGCTGGCAGGCGGTGCTGTCCGAGTTCTGGGTCCGGTTCAAGGGAGACCTGGCCAAGGCCGAGGAGGGGATGCGGGACGTGAAGGCCCAGCAGACGCCCACCGACGTCCCCTGCGACAAGTGCGGCAAGCTCCTGGTGATCAAGTGGGGGCGGAATGGCGAGTTCCTGGCCTGTCCCGGGTACCCGGAGTGCAGGAACACCATGAACTTCCGTCGCGAGGGGGAGGCCATCGTCCCGATGAAGGAGGAGGAGGTCCTCACCGACGAGAAGTGCCCGGAGTGCGCGGCCGCCATGGTGCTGAAGCGTGGCCGCTTCGGCCGATTCTTCGCCTGCACCCGTTACCCGGAGTGCAAGGGGACGAAGTCGATCCCGCTGGGCGTGCCCTGCCCCAAGTGCGGGAGCGATCTCTCGGAGCGCAGGTCGCGAAGGGGCAAGACCTTCTACGGCTGCACGACCTATCCCAAGTGCGACTTCGTGGCCTGGGACAAGCCGCGTGCCGAGAAGTGCCCGCTCTGCGAGAATCCCTGGCTGGTCGACAAGTTCTCGAAACGCGACGGAGCGGTGGTGGCCTGCCCCAACAAGGAGTGCGGCTACCGGCGGGCCGTCGCCGAGGACGCCTCGGCACAGTCGGTGCACTGAACCGCGTACGGGTTGACCACCAGCCGGCGAGGCTCGATCAGCTCGCCGCACCCGGCGCACCTCCCGTAGGTGCGGGCGGCGATGCGTGCCAGGGCCGCGTCGATCCGCGCCACCTCGCCGCTCTCCGCCTCGCCGATGAGGGCGATGCGCGCCTGCTCCTCCTCGCTCTGGGCCTCGTCGCCGAACTCGATCTCGCGTTCGGCGCGGATCTGGGCGATGCCCGCGTTGCCGTGCTGGATGAGGGCCACCAGCTCCTGCCTGCGGCTTTCCAGCTTCTTCCTCGCGGCGTCGAGAGCGTCCTGGCGCATGGCAACCTCCGTCCCTTCCAGGCCTTCGGCCCGATCCTCATCAGGGTGCGCCCGCCCGGGCCGGGAAACAAGATGCCATCCGGGGCTTCGGGGCGGGGCGGGCAGCCCCGTGATAAGTACCGCCGCGATGGCGAGGGAAGGCACATGCCGGAACGGGTGACCGTGGTGGGCGCCGGCCTGGCCGGGAGCGAGGCGGCATGGACCCTGGCCCGGGCTGGCATCGACGTCGACCTTGTCGAGATGAAGCCGGGCAGTCGATCGCCGGTGCAACGCCTGGATGGGTTCGCCGAGCTGGTCTGCTCCAACTCGCTCCGCTCCGACGACCCGCACAACGCAGTGGGGCTCCTCCACGAGGAGATGCGGCGGGCCGGCAGCGTCATCCTGGCCTGCGCCGACGAGGCCCGAGTCCCGGCCGGCGGGGCACTGGCGGTGGACCGGGAGGACTTCAGCGCGCGGGTCACCGCCCGCCTCTCCGCCCACCCGCGCATCCGAGTCGAGCGGCGCGAGGTGACCGGGCTTCCCGGGGGTCCCGGCCCGGCCATCATCGCCACCGGTCCCCTCACCGCCGACTCGCTGGCCGTCGCCCTCGCGGCCGTGGTCGGCCCGGGCCTCGCCTTCTACGACGCCATCGCCCCCGTGGTGACCGACGAGAGCATCGACCGCTCGGAGGCCTTCGCCGCGTCGCGCTGGGGCAAGGGGGAGGGGGACGATTACCTCAACCTCCCCCTCCGCGAGGATGGCTATCGCGCCTTCGTCGAGGCCCTGGTTGCCGGAGAGAAGGTGATGCCACACGGCTTCGAGGAGCCGCGCTACTTCGAGGGGTGCCTGCCCATCGAGGCGATGGCGGAGCGCGGCCTCGACGTGTTGCGATACGGCCCCATGAAGCCGGTGGGACTCACCGACCCGCGAACCGGACGATGGCCGCACGCCGTCGTGCAGTTGCGCCGAGAGGACCTGGCCGGGACGGCTTGGAACCTGGTCGGTTTCCAGACCCGCCTCACCTGGCCGGAGCAGCGCCGGATCTTCCGGGAGTTCCTGCCGGGACTCCAGGCCGCCGAGTTCCAGCGCCTCGGCCAGGTCCACAGGAACACCTTCGTCGATTCACCACGGGTCCTGTCCGCCGACCAGTCGATCCGCTCGATGCCCCACCTCTTCCTGGCCGGGCAGATCACCGGCGTGGAGGGGTACGTGGAGTCCGCGGCGTCGGGGTTGCTGGCCGGGCGCGCGGTCCTCGACAGGCTGGCCGGGCGAGACTTCCGGGCGCCGCCCGGGAGCACCGCGTTCGGCGCCCTCCATCGACACGTCACCGGGGCGGCCCACCCGGAGGGTCTCCCGTTCCAGCCATCCAACGTCGTCTTCGCCCTCTTCCCGCCGCTCGAAGGGCGCCACCGGGGCAAGGCCGCTCGCAAGGGCGCCTACGCCGAGCGAGCGCGCCAGGATCTCCAGGAGTGGATCGCATGAGAATCGCCACGACCGTCGCCGCCCTGGCGGGGCTGTGCCTCGCCGCCGGATGCAGCTCGCGCACCACCCCTGCGGCGCCGGCAGGCAAGCGGGTCGCCGAGGGGCCCGCACGGTTCCTCTCGGTCTCCCCCGACGGCACGCGGCTCGCGTGGCTCGGCGCGTGCGCTCCGGCGCCCGGAGGCGGGAAGGCACAGCTCGCGTGCGCCCTGCTCGTGGCCCCGGTGCAGGGTGGCGCGGCGCAGCGGGTGGCCGAGGGCGTGGCGGCGACGGGCGGGGCCTTTGCCTGGGGGCCACCCGCCCGGCTCGTCTTCGCGGCCGGTGGCGACCTCTTCCTCGCGTTCCCGGACGGCGAGCCCGCCAGGGTTCGGGGCGGGGGCGGCGCCGTCGATTTCGCCTTCTCGCCGGCGCCAGAAGGGGCGCTGGCGGCCCTGGTTCGCGGGGCCGGCGGCGCTCGCGACCTGGCGGTCTGGCGGGAGTCGGGGGGAGAGCCGGTGGTCCTGGCGAGAGACGTGGCCTCCTTTGCCTATTCCCCGGACGGCGCCCTGCTGGCGGCCATCGTCGGCGTCGCGCCGGGCAGGAACGGGGATCTCGTGGTCGTGCCGGCCGGGCCGGCCGGTGCCGAGGGCAAGCCGCCGCCGTCGCCGGTCGTCGTGGCCCGTGCGGTGGGGGAGTTCCGCTGGGCACCGGCCGCGACCCGCCTGGCCTGGCTGGAGGTATTCGACCCGCGCATCGGCGCCGGCACGCTGGCCTCGGCGGTGCCGGGCGGGCCCCCGGTTTCCTTCGCCCCCCGGGTGACCGCCTTCGAGCTCTCGCCGTCGGGCGGCCAGGTGGCCTTCGTGCGCCATGTGACTGAGAGTACATACGCCGCCCAGCTGGAGCTCTCGCCGTCGCAGGCGGCGGTGTCCGGAACGCTGACGCTCGACGCCGCCTCCTTCGACTTCTCGCCCGATGGCCGCTGGCTCTACTATCGATCCGGCTGCGCGCCGGCCGGCGACGGCTGCGCCCTCTTCCGCGCCCCGGCCGCAGGCCTGGGTTCCGGCCAGTCGCCCGAGCGGCTCGCCGACGGCGTGGCTGGCTTCGCCCTCGACCGCTGGCGTCCGGACCGCGCGCTCGTCTCGTTTGCCCGGAGGGATGGCGCCGGGGTGGACCTGGCGCTCTGGAGCGGCGGCAAGTTCGTCCCCCTGGACGGTGCCGTGCTGGCGGGGAGCCCGCGCTTCCTCCCGCCGGATGGGCGCCGGGTGGCCTACGTCGTGTCAGCGCCGGCCCGGGCCGGAGTGTACCTGGCCAACGCGCCTTGACGGCGCCGACAGCGCCGCCAAATGGCCGCCCGACGGCGAGCGTGGTAGCAGGTGGGCATGCCCGTCGACGTCGCCGCGCTTCCCGACGAGGTCCAGCGATTCGAGCGCTGGCTCACCGGCGAGCGGCGGGTCTCCGTCGACACGAGGCGGGCCTATCTGGGGGACCTGGCCGCATACGTGGCCTACCTCGACGAGATCTCCGTCGCCCTGGTGCCGTCGTCGCCGGCCGCCGTCAGGGGCTGGCTGGGCCGAGAGACCGCAAGCTGCGGCCCGACGTCGATCGGGCGCAAGCTCTCCACGGTGCGCTCGTTCTACCGGTTTCTGGTGAAGGAGCGGGCCGCAACCTCGAACCCGGCCCGGGCGGTGCAGGCGCCGCGTCGCCCCAAGAAGCTCCCCGAGGTGCTGTCCGAGGCCGACGTCGCCGTGCTGCTGGAGTCTCCCGCGGTTGCCGGGCCGCTGGCCCTTCGCGACCTCGCCTTCCTGGAACTGCTCTACTCGAGCGGGCTCCGCGTCTCGGAGCTCACCGGCCTCGACCTCGACGATCTCGACCTCGCGGAGGGGACGGTCCGCGTCCTCGGCAAGGGGAGAAAGGAGCGGGTGGTCCCGGTGGGCGGCCCTGCGCGCGATGCGCTGCGCCGCTGGATCGGGGAAGGGCGGCCGGTGCTGCTGGCCGGCCCCGACGCCGGGCGCGCCCGCGGTGCACTATTCGTGAACTACCGGGGAGGGCGCCTGACGCCGCGCTCGGTGGCGCGCCGCCTCGACCGCTGGGTGATCGCCGCCGGCCTCCCGCGCCACGTCCACCCCCACGTGCTCCGCCACTGCTTCGCCACCCATCTGCTTTCCAGCGGCGCCGACCTGCGGGGGATCCAGGAGCTTCTCGGCCACGCCTCGCTCTCGACCACCCAGCGCTACACGCACCTCGACTGGAAGCGCCTGGCCGAGGTGTACGATCAGGCCCATCCGCGCGCACGGACCGACGGATAGCGCGTGCCAGACATGTTATAGGTGGCCGGATGAATGGGAACGCTTCCATCGTCGCCCGTGCCCAGGCCGTGTTCACCCCCAACTACCGGCAGGCGCCGGTGGCGCTGGTGAAGGGGCAGGGGAGCCGCGTCTGGGACGCCGACGGCAAGGAGTACCTCGACCTCATCTGCGGCATCGCCGTGAACGCGCTCGGCCACTGCCACCCGGCCGTGGTCCGCGCGCTCGAGGAGCAGGGGCGCGAACTCTGGCACGTCTCGAACCTCTTCTTCAACCCGCGCGCCGTGGAGCTCGCCGAGGCGCTGACCCGCTCCTCGTTCGCCCGCCGCGTCTTCTTCTGCAACTCGGGCGCCGAGGCCAACGAGGCGATGCTCAAGCTCGCCCGCAAGGTCCACGCCGATCTCGGCCACCCCGAGCGGAACGAGATCGTCGCCTGCGCCAACTCCTTTCACGGCCGGACCCTCTTCGCGCTGACCGTCACCGGGCAGGAGAAGTACCACCACGGTTTCGAGCCCCTGGTGCCGGCAGTCCGCCACGTCCCGTTCGGCGACCTGGCCGCGCTGGAGCAGGCCATCGGCCCTCGGACCGCGGCCTTCGTCGTCGAGCCCATCCAGGCCGAGGCCGGGGTCCTGCCGCCACCGGCCGGCTACCTGGCAGCCGCGCGCGACCTGGTTCACGCCAGCGGCGCGCTCTTCTGCCTCGACGAGGTGCAGACCGGCATGGGGCGAACCGGGCGGCTCTGGGCCCACGAGTGGGAAGGCGTCACGCCCGACATCATGAGCTCGGCCAAGGCGCTCGCGAACGGGTTCCCCATGGGCGCCATGCTGGCGACCGAGCAGGTGGGCATGCACCTCACTCCAGGAAGCCACGCCAGCACCTTCGGCGGGACCGCGCTGGCCTCGGCGGTGGCGCTGGCCACGCTGCGAGAGATCCAGGCGGCCCTTCCCGGCGCCGGGAAGGTCTCGGAGCGGCTGGTCCGGGGGCTGACGGGGCTGCCGGGTGGCCGGGTCACCGGAGTGCGCGGTCGCGGCATGTTGCTCGGCGTGATGCTGGCCGGCGTGAAGGCGGGCGACGTGGTGGTGGCGGCGCGGGAGCTTGGACTGCTGGTGAACGCCATCGGCGACGACGTGGTCAGGCTCGCCCCGGCGCTGGTGCTCACCGAGGCCGAGGCCGACCTGGGCGTGGCCCGGCTGGGCGCGGCAATCGCGGCCGCTCCGGCGGCACCGTAGGGGCACATGAACGGCCCCACTCGAGCCAAGCGCGACTTCCTGCGCCTCACCGACCTCACCCGGGTCGAGCTTCTCGAGCTGCTGGAGCGCGCCGCCGAGTGGAAGCTCCTGGGGCGGTCCGGGCCCCATCCCCTCGCCAGGAAGGCAGTGGGGTTGGTCTTCGAGAAGGCCTCCACTCGCACCCGCGTCTCCTTCGCGGTGGCCTGCTCGCAGCTGGGCGCCTCCGAGATGATGCTCTCGCCGCGCGACATGCAGCTCGGGCGAGGCGAACCCATCCGCGACACCGCGCGGGTGCTCTCCCGGTACCTCGACGCGCTCGTGGTCCGGACCAGCGAGCACGCCAAGCTGGAGGAGATGGCCCGCTGGGCGGACGTGCCCGTGGTGAACGCGCTGACCGACGCCTCGCACCCCTGCCAGGTGCTCGCCGACCTGCTCACGGTGGCGGAGCGGCTCGGGCAGGATCGGCTGGCCCGCGGAGACGTCTCGGTGGCCTGGATCGGCGACGGGAACAACATGGCCAACAGCTGGCTCGAGGCCGCCATCCTGCTGGGCTTCGAGCTCCGCATCGCGTGCCCGCCCGGATACGGGCCCGACCCCGAGATGGTCCGCCGCGCCGGGGGGAAGGCGCGGATGGTGCCGGCTGCAGCCGACGCCATGCGAGGTGCGCACGTGGTGAACACCGACGTGTGGGCCAGCATGGGGCAGGAGGCCGAGATCGAGGAGCGCCGGCGGGTCTTCCGCGAGTTCATCGTGGATCGCAAGGGCATGGCGTTGGCCGACCCCAAGGCCATCGTTCTCCATTGCCTCCCCGCCCACCGCGGCGAGGAGATCGAGGACGAGGTGCTCGAGGGGCCCCAGTCGGCGGTCTTCGACGAGGCCGAGAATCGACTGCATGCCCAGAAGGCTCTCCTCGAGTTCCTGCTCGCACAATGATGGGGGACCGTCTCGTTGACCCTGCCGACGCCCGAGCGCTACATTCCGGTGGTCGATTGACCGCCGGGCGGAGCCCCGGGGAGGGCGGCGTGAAGGCCGACCGGTACCAAGGATTCCTCTTCAATCCCGCGGATTTGTCCGAGGACGTCGACCTCGACATCGACCGGCGGCGCGAGATCCTTTACCTGGCCGCCTGCATGGACGGCTGGACCCACTGGCAGGCCCTGGGCCTGCGGTGGAATGCTACCGCGAGCGAGGCTCGCGACGCGTACCGGGAAAAGGCGAAGGTCTTCCACCCCGATCGCTTCCAGGGCCGCCGGCTGGGTGCCTTCCGGCCACGCCTGGAGCGGATCTTTCGCCGGCTCACCGAGGCCCGGGATGCGCTTTCCGACGAGACCTCCCGGGCGGCCTACGCGCGAAAGACCGCGCCGCCCGAGGAGGTGGCCCGCTCCACCGCCCGGACCATCGAGGGCGACGTTCGAGCCAAGGAGCGCCGGGCCCGGCTGGCGCGGACGAACCCCATGGTCTCCCGCGTCGCCCGGGTCCACGAACTGATGGACCGTGGGCGCAAGGCCAGGGAGGAGCAGCGTTTCGCCGACGCCGCGCGAGACTTCCTCACGGCGAGCGCCATGGACCCGACCCTCGCAGAGGCCCGCTCGCTCGCCGAGGAGTCGAGGAAACGGGCGAACGCGGGCAAGGCCCGGGACCTCTGGGAGAAGGCCCTTGCCGCCGAACTGCAGCACGACCTCGACCGCGCGCAGATGCACGCCGAGGCCGCAGCCGACGCCGAGCCCGGCGAGCCCCGCTACGTCATCTACGTGGCGCGTCTGGCGCTTCAGCGCGGCGCGCTCCAGACCGCGCGCGGGCGCGCCGAGGCAGCCGTGCGGATCGCGCCGTCGCTCGGCACCGCCCACGAGATCCTCGGGGAGGTCCTGGCCGCCCAGGGCGAGTCCGGCCCCGCCCGGAAGGCGCTGGAACGGGCGCTCGAGCTTGACGACGGGCTCGACGGGGCCCGGGAACGCCTTCGCAAACTTCGCTGGAGCTTCCTGAGATGAACGAGAACGAACCCTTCATCGGCATCGACCTGGGCACGACCAACTCGGTCGTGGCCACCGTCATCGACGGGGTCCCGCGCGTGATCGCCAGCCGGACCGGCCAGACGCTGACACCGTCGGTGGTGGCGGTGTCCAGGAACGGGAAGCGGCTCGTGGGGCACATGGCGAAGCGCCAGGCCATCACCAATGCCGAGAACACCGCCCATGCGGCCAAGCGGCTCATCGGTCGCCGCTGGGGATCACCCGAGGTGGAGGACGCGCGGAAATCGCTCCCCTACGAGCTGGTGCCCGGCCCCGAGGGGAACGACATCCGGGCCATGCTCGGGGGGCGGACCTTCGCCATCCCGGAGATCAGCGCGCTCGTGCTGGCCGAGCTGAAGGCCGACGCGGAGGCCTTCTTCGGTCGGCGCGTCACCAAGGCGGTGATCACCGTTCCGGCCTACTTCAACGACGGTCAGCGCCAGGGCACCAAGGACGCCGGCCGCATCGCCGGCCTCGAGGTGGTCCGCATCATCAACGAGCCCACCTCCGCCGCGCTGGCCTACGGCTTCGGCAAGCAGATGGAGAAGAAGGTGGCCGTCATCGACCTCGGCGGTGGCACCTTCGACGTCTCGATCCTCGACGTGGGCAAGAGCGTCTACGACGTCATCGCCGTGGGCGGCGACACCTACCTGGGCGGCGAGGACTTCGACCGCAGGGTCATCGATTGGCTGGTCTTCTCCTTCGCCCAGGAACACCAGGGGATCGACCTCCGCCAGGACAAGATGGCGATGCAGCGGCTCCGCGATGCCGCCGAGCGCGCCAAGATCGAGCTGTCCGAGACGTCGCAGGCGGCCATCCACCTGCCGTTCCTGGCCAGCGGGAGCGACGGCAAGGCGGCGGTCCACCTCGACCGGCAGCTCACCCGGGACAAGCTCGAGGAGTTGACCCAGGACCTCGTCGACAAGACCATCCAGGTTGCCGATCGCACGCTGCGCGACGCAGGGGTTCGCGTCGGCCAGATCGGGGAGGTCCTGCTGGTGGGCGGGATGACGCGCATGCCCCGGGTCCAGCAGGCGGTGCGGCAGCACTTCGGGCGGGAGCCAAGCCGCGGGGTCCACCCCGAGGAGGTGGTGGCCCTCGGCGCCGCCATCCAGGCCCACGCGCTCCTGCATCCGCAGAAGGGCAAGGAGGTCCTCCTCCTCGACGTCACCCCGCAGAACCTCGGGATCATGGTCGTGGGCGGCTACTTCTCGACCGTCATCCCCCGCAACACCACCGTCCCCACGAGCCAGTCGCACCTCTTCACGACCGTGCAGGACAGCCAGACCTCGGTGCGGATCGCGGTGCTCCAGGGCGGCAGCGACAAGGCGGTGGAGAACGAGTTGCTCGGGGAGTTCGTACTCGACGGCCTCCGATCGGCCCAGCGCGGCGAGGTCGAGATCGAGGTCAGCTTCGACATCAGCGCCGACGGCATCGTGGGCGTGTCGGCGCGCGACTCCGCCACCGGCGCCCGCCAGTCGATCACCGTCACCGCCACCTCCGGACTCACCGAGGCCGAGATGCGGCGGATCCTCGAGGAGAACATGGACGAGATGCTGACCCGCCGGCAGGTGGGCGATTTCGAGCGTCTCCGCGACCGCACCAGGGCCGTCATCAGCGAGATCGAGGGGCTCTCGCCACGGGTGAAGGAGTCGCTGGCCAGGAGCCGGTTCGGCAAGGACGCGGTGGTCAAGGCGGAGGACGTGGTGGGCCGAGCCAGGGACGCCATCGAGAAGGGGGACCTGCAGCAGATGATCGCGGTCGAGGAGCAGCTCGATCGCGCCCTGCAGCTCTTCAAGGGGCTGGTCGGCGGCGCCGCCTCGGGCCCAAAGGATCCCTCGTAGATGGCCACCGTCGCCGAGCTGCTCGACCAGGGCGTGAAGGCTTACACGCGCGGTGACTCCGCGGAGGCCGAGCGGTTCTGGGAGCAGGCCCTGGAGCTGGATCCGAAGAACGAGCGGGTTCGGGCATACCTGAAGCAGGTGCGCGGGGAGTTGCCGCCCCGGCCGGGGGAGCCGCCCCCCGCGCCGGAGCCCGCGCCGCGCGCCGAGCCGGTCTTCGAGCCGTCGCCGTGGGACGCCGGTCCGACCTCGGTCGCCACCGTGGTGGTCGAGGACGGAGATGGCCTCGATCTCGACGCCGTGGGCGAGAAATCCGAGATCCGGTCGCTCGTCCCGGACCGGAAGCCGTCGGCCAGGAGCCCGGCCCCCGGGGAGGTGGCCACCTGGATGGAAGGGGCCCGTGAGCTGTTCGCCCTCGGTGACTTCAGCGGATCGCTGGAGATGATCGAGCGAATCCTCCGCGTCGATCCCACCCACGCGGAGGCCCGCGCCTACCTGCGCCAGAACGAGGCCACCCTGGTGGCCATGTACGAGTCGAAGCTGGGTCCGCTCTCCAGCGTGCCTCGGCTCGCCATCCACGCCGAGGAGGTCATGTGGCTGAACCTCGACCACCGGGCCGGTTTCCTGCTCGCCCAGGTGGACGGGACGGTCAGCTTCGACGACCTCTTCGCGCTCTCCGGGCTGCCGCGTCTCGACACCGCCCGGATCCTGGCCTCCCTCCTCGCCGAGGGCGTGATCCGCTGAGGTGGGGGTCAGTTCCGGATCACCGCAGTCCAGCGGGCGACCAGCACGCGCTCGCCTCCCTGGTTCACGGTCTCGGTGCGCACGGTCAGGAAATCGAGCGAGCCCCGGGATCGGACGTCGACGATCTCGCCCAACGTGGTGAGCACGTCGCCGGGTCGCACCGGGGCGCCGTGCTCGAACTCCTGCTCGGCGTGGAGCAGCCGGAGGAGGTCGAGGCCGAGCTCCGGGTCGGTGCAGGCCAGCGCGAAGGGCCTGATGGCGAAGGTGACGCCGAAGGTGGGCGGCGCCACCAGGGTGCTGAAGATGTGGGGTTCGCCCTGGGCGGATCCGAAGTACCCGGGGACGCCTCCGGCCACGGCAACGGCGAAGGCCTCGATCTGGTCGGCGCAGATCGTGCTCTGGAACGGGCCGTAGCGCCTGCCGACGTGCCGGATGTCGATGGCCATCAGCCTGTCTCCAGCCAGCCCTCGGCCGAGGCATCCTTCAGGACCTCCTCGCCGCGCTGGTTCCGGGCCTCGATCTCGAGGCGGACCACCGGCCCCTCGACGGCCACGCAGCGACCGCGGAAGGTGACCACGTCGCCGACCACCACCGGCCGGGAGAAGCGCACCCGGAGCCGCTTCACGCGGGCCGGGTCGCCCAGGTAGGCGGTGCAGGCGTCGGCGAGCCAGGCCATGGTGCACATCCCCTGCAGGATGGCGCCCGGGAAGCCGGCGGCTCGCCCCACCTCCGGGTCGATGTGGATGGGGTTGAAGTCTCCGGAGACCGCCGCGTAGTAGACGGGCCGGTACCGGTCGGCCTCCCGGGTCAGCTCGAAGGTGTCGCCGGCGCGGAAATCCGCCAGGGCCTTCACGCGGAGTCCTCCCCGGAGCTCACGGGAGGCGCCAGCGGATCCTCTTCGGCCTCGCGGGCCGTCGACTGAAGCCCCTCGAAGTGGTCGCGGACGAAGTCGATGAGCCGGTCGAGGTAGCTGGTGATGGGCGGGCAGCGCACCCCGGTGCCCTCGAGCAGCGAGAGCAGGTTCATGGGGCTGTAGAAGACCAGCTGGTTGACCGACTCGATGGCGGCCCTCTGCTGTCTGGAGAAGCGCTCCAGGAGCGGAAGCGAGAGAACCGCCTCGACCACCTTGTGCGGCAGGGAGACCCGGGGCAGGCGCCGGTGCGCCCGCTCGGCGATCATCTCGTAGACCCGCCGGGCGGACATGGGGGCCGGATCCACCAGGTGGACGGTCTTCCCCACTGCGGCCGGGTCGCGGGCGATGGCCAGGGCCGCGTCCACCACGAAGTCGACCGGGACCACGTTCAAGGGTGCCCCGCCGTCCCCGGGAAGCGGGATCGGGACGCCCAGCGGCGAGCTGACGAGCAGGATGGCCAGGTAGTACGGGCCCTCGAACCGATCGATCTGGCCGGTGCGGGAGTCACCCACCACGATGCCCGGGCGGTAGATCGTGATCGGGACCTCGCCCCGGGCACGCAGGACCAGCTCCTCGGCGCGCGCCTTGCTCTGCTCGTAAGGCGACCGGAAGCGCTGCTTGAGCATCAGCTCGTCTTCCATGACCACGCCCCGCCGGTCGCCGGCCACGAAGGCGGAGGAGAAGTGGTGGAGACGGGGTGGGAGCGAGGCGGCGCGAGCCAGCTCGATCACGTTGCGGGTGCCCTCGACGTTCACGCGCCGTGAAATATCGGATCCCGAATCGAGGCGCGAGGCCGCGGCCAGGTGCCAGATGGTGGACACGTCGCGCAGGAGGGACTTCCACTCGGCGCCGGAGAGCCCCAGGTGCATCGCCGAGACGTCTCCCTCCCAGATCTCGACGTCCCGGGAAGCATGCCGGGCGATCTCGGCCCGCGCTGCCGCCGCGTGGGCGGGCTCGACGAGAAGGACCAGGCGGCCGCGCCGTGGGCCCTCGAGCATGCGGTGGACCATCCGGCGCCCGATGAACCCCGGGTATCCGGTGAAGAGGGTGGTGCCCGCGTTGTCGGCCATGGCTCCCGTCAATAGCGCGCCGCCGGCGCGTTGGGAAGGCGTCGCGACAGGCCCGAGCGCAGGGCCAGGAGCAGGGGGCCGGCCCGGGCCTGCAGCGATGCGATATCGCCCTGGTTCGAGACGACCACGTCGGCGCGCGCGGCCTTCTCGTCGATGGGGAGCTGGGCGCCGAGCCGGGCCTCTGCCTCGGCCTGGCCCAGTCCGTCGCGGGCCCGGAGCCGCGACACCTGGACGTCGGGCGGGCAGTGGACCAGCACCACGCAGTCGACCTCACCATCGAGACCGCGCTCGTAGAGCAGGGGGACGTCGTAGAAGGCCAGGTCGTGCCCCTCGGCGGCGAGCCGGGCAGTCTCGGCAGCCACGGCCATCCGGACCGCCGGGTGGACGATGGCCTCGAGCCTGGCTCGGGCCAGAGGGTCGGAGAACACGCGCGCCGCCATGCCCTTGCGGTCGAGTTCCCGGTCCGGACCGACGACACCGGGGCCGAACTCCCGGACGATCGCGGCGAGGGCCGGTGAGCCAGCTCGTACCGCCTCGCGAGCCAGCCGGTCGGCGTCGATGACGGGCACCCCGAGGGTGCGGAGCGCCTCGGCGAACGTGCTCTTCCCGCTGGCGATGCCCCCGGTGAGTCCGACGAGGCGCATCGGATCGCGGCCTACTTCCCGGCGGCCGGAACCCCGGCGGCGGCGGGCGGAGTCTCCTGCGGCTCGGCCCCGGCGGGCTTCGCGCCCTTCTCGGGGGCCTGGAAGCGGATGGCCTCGACCGTTCCGTCCTTTCCGAAGAACACCTTCACGCCGATGGAACGATAGAACCAGACCGTCCGAAAGTCGTCGGTGAAGGTCTTCATCGGATCCTTGCCGAAGGTCCCGAGCACCGCCTCCTTCTCGAGCTGGGTCGCGGGGAAGACGTTGATCTCGGCCACGTTCCCATCGTCCCCGACCAGGAACTGGGCCTGGCGCGTGCCCACGATGGCCTGCTCCGCCCTGTAGACGAGCGCGGTGCGACCCTCGAGCTTGCCCTTGGTGGACGGCTCGCCGAACCGGGCCACGACGTCGGCCTGCGTGCTCGAACCGGGGGTGATGCCTTGCCATGACCGCGCCAGCGCAGGGCCGGGAAGGGCAAGGGAGAGTGCGAGGGCCAGGAGGGATAGGTAGCGGAGGAGCATGAGGCATTATAGTCGCGCCATGGCCTTTCGCGTCTTCCGAGCCGAGTTCCTCCGCACCGCGGTGAGTCGCCAGGACTGGCCGCCGCCCCCGGACCTCCCCGAGATCGCCTTCGTGGGGCGGAGCAACGTCGGCAAGTCGTCGATGCTGAACGCGCTCTCACGCAGGTCCGGGCTCGCTCGTGTCTCCAACACGCCCGGGCGGACCAGGGCCCTGCAGTTCTTCGAGCTCGAGATCCAGCCCTCCGGCACCGCGAAGGTGGCCCGGATCCGGTTCGCCGACCTGCCGGGATACGGCTACGCCAAGGTGTCGAAGACCGAGCGCGACCGGTGGGCGGTGATGATCGAGTCCTACCTGCGCGAGCGCGACCCGCTCCGGGCTGTGGTGCTCATCGTCGATGGACGCCACCCGCCCCAGCCGAGCGACCACGAGGCCCTCGAGTTTCTCCGGGCCAGCGGCCGCCAGGTGGTGGTGGCGGTCACCAAGATGGACAAGCTCTCGCGCAACAAGCGAGCCCCGGCGCTGCGCGCCGCGGAGGCCGATCTCGGGGTTCCGAAGGGCCAGGCCGTCCCGTTCTCGGCGGTGGAGGGCACCGGAACCGATGCGCTCTGGGACCGGCTGGCCGCGCTGACGCGCGCTGCGGAGGCCTGAAGGCGGCGCTCTCCAGCCCAGGCACTGTCACTCGCCGCCCTCTCGACGCGCCTCGATCTCGCCCAGGATTCGTTCGAGGCGTCGCTCCTCGCGGGAGACGTCGAATCCCACCGCGCGGGCACCGTCCACGATGGCGAGCAGGAACAGGAACAGGTCGAGGTGGTCGCGGGTCACCGGTTCGTCCGGGTGATCGACGAGCTGGTGCTCCACCCGGCCGGCCGTGGCGGCGAAGTCGCGGAAGCAGGTCAGGGCCGGCAGGCCCGGGAGCGATCCGGCGGCGGAGGGCAGCGGCTGGAAGGCGATGCCGACGTCGGCCAGGATCACCTGGCGTCCGTCGTCGCGCAGCAGGGCCAGGTACGGAGCTCCCGTGTCTCCGTTCCGGGCCTCGGCGACGCCTTCGATCCGTCCCCAGTCGAGCGGAAGGGTCTTTCCGGAGAAGACCTCGAGCAGCGAGGGGGCGGCCGCGTCGAGGAGGAGCGATCCCGGGCGCTCGCGGGTGAAGCGATCCACCATCGCCTGCTGCGCGGCCCGGTCCTTCACGAGCGTCGCGTCGCCGCTCACGCCGGGGACTCCCATCCGATTGCCACCACCGTCACCTCGGTCCTTCCGACCGGGCGCTGCACCACCACAACGTCTCCCACGCGCTTGCCAAGCAGGGCCAGGCCCAGCGGACCGTTCACGCTGATGAGCCCGGCCTCGGCGTCGAGCTCGTCGGGGCCCACCAGCCGGTACCGCCTCTCCTCGCCGTCGTCGTGCTCCACGGTCACCCAGGCGCCGAAGTAGGCTCGCCGGGAGGGGTGGGGCTTCGGGGCGACCACGGTGAGGGAATCCATGCGCTCGGAGAGCTCGCGCAGGCGGCGGTCCAGCTCTCGCAGCTTCCTCTTCCCGTAGAGGTACTCGGCGTTGTCGCTGCGGTCGCCGTGCGCGGCCGCCGCCGCGACCTCGGCCAGCACGCGCGGGCGGCTCACGGTCCAGATGCGCTCGTGCTCCTCCGCGATGCGCCGGAAGCCTTCCGGGGTGATGTAGCGCGGCGCCCGGGTGGGCTTCTCGGTGCTCATTCTCGCCTGGAGCCTCCCGGCCGGAATATACTCGCGCCCCTGTGAAGGTCACGGACATCCTCCGGTTCGCACGCGAGCGCGGCGAGCCGGTATTCTCCTTCGAGTTCTTCCCTCCCCGCACTGACGAGGGGGAGCGGCAGCTCTTCCTGACCGTGGAAGCGCTCAGGCCGCTCGGTCCCGCCTTCGTCTCGGTGACCTACGGAGCCGGAGGTTCGGAGCGGGCCCGGACCGTCGACCTGGTCAAGCGTCTCAAGCTCGACGCCGAGGTCGAGGCGGTGGCGCACGTCACCTGCGCCGGGTCGCCCCGCGACGACGTGGCGCGCGTCCTCGACGAGGTGGCCGAGGCGGGCATCCAGAACGTGCTCCTGCTGCGCGGCGACCCGCCCCGCGGCGAGAAGACCTTCACGCCGCACCCCGACGGGTTCGCGCACGCCAGCGATCTGGTGGCCTACGTCCGTGCGCAGCCGGACCGCTGGCGTTTCTGCGTGGGCGCCGCGGCCTATCCGGAAGGGCATCCGGAGACGCGCGACCTGGCGCGCGACCTGGCCCATCTCAAGGTGAAGGTCGACGCCGGCGCGGATTTCCTCGTCACGCAGCTCCTCTTCGACAACGCCCACTACTTCAGATTCGTGGAGCGGGCCCGCGCCGCGGGGATCGGGGTGCCGGTGCTCCCCGGGGTGATGCCACTCACCAACGTCGACCAGATCGAGCGCTTCACCGCGATGTGCGGCGCATCCATCCCGCCGCTACTCCGCGCGGCGATGGAGGTCCGGCGCACCGACTTCGAGGCCTCGCTCCAGCTGGGAGTGGCCTATTCCAGCCTCCAGTGCGCCGATCTGCTGCGGCGCGGGGCCCCTGGCGTTCACTTCTACACGCTCAACCGGTCGCCCAGCTCCCGGGCGATCCTGGCCGCGCTCCGGGCGAGCACGCCCTGGCGCGACGGCGGGTAGAGCCCGATTCAGCCGGCTCGGTACCAGGCCCAGCGGTCCTTGCCGAGCGACTTGGCCAGGTACATCGCCGCGTCGGCGCAGCGGAGCAATTGCTGCGGGTCCGTGGCGTCGCCCGGAAATGCGGCCGCTCCCACGCTGGCCGAGAGGTGCACGGTCCCAAGGGAGTCGAGCTCCACCGGTTGCCTGGCCACCGAGATCATCCGATCCAGCGCTCGATCGATCTCGGCCCGCGTGCCAGCGCCGGAGAGCAGCAGGACGAACTCGTCGCCTCCGATACGGGCCACGGTGTCGCCGCCCCGGATCGTGCCCACCAGGCGGCGGGCCATGGCCCGGAGCACGTCGTCGCCGGCGGCGTGGCCGAACCGGTCGTTCACGCCCTTGAAGCCGTCCAGGTCGAGGAAGCAGACCGCCAGGATCGAGCCGGACCGGCGGGTCGCCAGGATGGCCTGGTCGAGCCGGTCCGCGAGGAGCAGCCGGTTGGGAAGCCCGGTGAGGGGGTCGTGCCGGGCGACCGCCTCGAGAGAGAGCTGGCGGCGCCTCATCTCCGTCACGTCGGAGAACGACGCCGCCGCGCCCAGCAGCGTCCCGTCGGCCGGGTCTCGCAGCGGATGGGCGCTCGCCATCACGAAGCGTTCCTCGCCACGCGAGTCGACGAAGCGGAGGGTGGCCGACTCGGCGCGACCGGTGTGGAGGGCCCGGGACGGGGGAAAGGCGCGGACGTCGAGCAGCGAGCCGTCCTCCGCGGTGAGGCCGAACCGGGCATCGTGGAGGTTCCCGCCGCCGTCGGAGCCGGGCAGGTCGAACAGCTGGAGCACGGGGGGGTTGGCGTACACCAGTCGCCCTCCGGGATCCCAGAGACCGATTCCCTGATCCACCACGTCGAGGATGGCGCGAAGTTGCGCCTCGCTGCGGCGCAGCCGCTCCTCCAGGAGCTTTCCGCTGGCCAGGTCCCAGGCCAGGTCGGCGAGAGCCGAGACGCACTCCTGGTCCTGGGCCGCGTAGTGGGTCGGCCTGTTGCCCACGCCCAGGACGGCCACGACTCGCCCCTCGCGAATCACCGGCACCACCAGCTCGCGAACGATCTCCGCGTGCCCCGGCGGAAGCGCTGTCCGGCTGGGCAGGCTGGCGAAGTCGTTGTGGACGACGGCGCGGCGGAGGCGGATGCAGTCGGCCCAGAAGCCGGCCCGTTCGACCGGGTAGTGCTTGCCCTGTCCCTCGGCCCGGCAGAACTCGCGCGTGGTCCGGCTGGACCAGGCCTGGAGCGTGAGCGTGACCTGGTCCTTCTCCAGGAAATGGTAGAAGCCGATGGGACTATCGGTGAGGGCTCCGGCCTCGTCCAGCGTGGCCACGAGCAGCTCCTGGAGGGACAGGCGGGGAGCCGCCTCGGCGAGGCGGAGGCGGGCGCCCAGGACGGTTGCCGTTGGCTCCTTGTCCTCGCGCACGATTCGCTCCGGCTCCCGGTTCGACCACGGCTACGGCCAGAAGACGGCCTGGCAGGCCGGCGACAGCTGGTCGCGGCGCGTCACCAGGCACGCGATGACGCCTCCGTCCCCGGCTGGGATCCCCGCGCAGAGCCGGGCGCGGTCGGCGCCGCAGGATCGGGTGAACCACTCCACCAGCGCGAGCCCCTTCTTGCACTCGGAGGAGATCTGGTCCCGGTGGCCGGCCAGGCAGGCGTAGAGCCGCCCCTGTCCCGGGGGGACGCCCTGACAGTAGGCGAAGGCGTCGCCCTGGCAATCGAGGGTCACCTCGTTGGCGCGCTTTTTCGCCCAGTCGAGGAGCGCCTGGCAGCCCTCCGAGAGCTGGTTCCAGTTGGAGCGGAGGCAGAAGTAGGTGCGGCCGTCGCCCGCGGGGGTCGCGCTGCAGAGCCGACCTGCGTCGGAGAGGCAGTCGTCCTCGGCAGCGGCATGGAGGGCAGTCGAGGCGACGGCAAGGGCCGCTGCGACGAGTACCCACCTGGGTCTGACCATGTCCGGCCTCCGATCATACGCGGGAACTGCGCAGATCTTAGACCACTCCCGCCCCTAGAAGGCGATCTGCATCACCACCGGCGCGCCCGTACCGGAGGCGGGCACCAGGCGTGCGGTCATGCTCCCGCTCACCGTGTACCCCCCTCGAGCCTCCCGCTCCACGGTGTGGATGTTCAGGGTCACCGCTCCCTGCCGTTTCCCGGCGGCGAGCCCCGCCCGGTAGGTGACCTTCCCATTCGCCTGGATGGACGCTCGGGCCCCGGTGAACGTGCCCAGGTTGAACGTTCCGACCGCAGGCCTCCCGGCGAACTCGAAGGTGGCGGGCAGGAACTGCTCGACGCCCGGGATCGTCCCCGAGGGTGCGACGACGATGGAGAACTGACCGTCCTTGCCCGGCATCACGGCCACGGTGCATTCGAAGGTGGCCACGACGGGGCCCGACAGCGTTCCGGAGCACGCCGAGGCGGTGGACGGGGCGAGGACGGCGGCGAGGGCAACGGCGAGGGCAACGCGCAGGATCATGGGTCACCGAGTCTGGGCACCCTCCCGGCATCACGTAAAGGTGTCCGATGGGGGTACGCTCCCCACATGTCCGCACCGATCGCTCCCTCGCCCCCTCCGTCCAGTCCTGGCAACGACCCTACCGACGTCGCGCGGGGCGCGTCCCTCGACGAGCTGCAGCGCATGAAGGTGGCCGAGGAGCTGTACCACCTCCGTTCCGAGCGGACGACGCGCCGATCCCGCCTGGCCGTCGCCGGCCAGGTGCTGGTCGGCTACGTGGCCCTCGCCGGTCTCCTGGTCAACGCCTACCAGTCCTACTCCAACAAGCAGCAGCAGGAGCACCGCGACAAGACCGAGATGGAGAAGTGGAACAAGGAGTTCGCACGCGCCAGCCAGGCCGACAAGTACCGGGCCTTCTTCGAGACCAGCATGCTCGCGACCGACTCGATGAACGCCGACAAGCGACTGGTGGGCTACGCGTTGCTCCAGGAGTTCGTCCGCGATCCGATATATGACGAGAAGGCCATGATCATGCTGGAGGAGTCGCTGTCGCAGGAACTGCGCGGCGCGCCGAAGGACAAGCTCGACGACGCCCGGCGGGCCGCGGTGCGGGCCATCCTCACCTCGCTGGCGGGCACCGACGACTGCCGGGCGCTGCAGCGCGCGGCGCGCAGCGTGGACCGCGTGGCGCGTTACCACGCCAGGACCCGCGACGAGGGAGAGACGCGCGAGGTGATCGAGGTGTTCGTGCGCCGGCTCGTCGGCCGCGCCGCCATCGTGTGCGGGAGCCTCAAGGACTTCAAGGCGGTCCGGCAACCGATCCGCGACACCATGCTCCGGAACCCCGAGCTCATCGGGCTGAACAGTCCGACCGACGCCGAGGCCAACCTGCTCATCGCCGCCATTCTCCGGCAGCGCTGCGAGGACGAGATGAACTACTCGGGCGCCTCCGACTGTCCGGAGATCCTGCGAGCCTACGCTTCCCTGTGCGACAAGGGCGGCCGGGAGCCGGAGGACGACCGCCTGGCATGCCAGGTCATGCAGGAGGCGGCCGCCGCGCTCCCCCGGCCGGCGACCGGACGATCGCCATGAAGGGATTCCGTGACGAGAAGGAGTTTCGCCGCGTCTTCGAGCGGATCTTCGAGCTGGTGAACGAGACCCCGGCGGTCGGGCGGAAGCTGCGCGACGCCCGCGCGCCGCACCGCTTCGTCTTCACCGACCTGGACCTGGAATTCAACGTGACTGCCGCTCCCGAGGCCGACGAGGCGAAGGGGCGCTTCCTCCGCTGGACCTGGGGGCCGGCCGACTGGGAGCCTGTCGTCACCATGCGGATGACGAGCGAGGTCGCCAATCGCTTCTTCCAGGGGAAGGAGAACGTGCCGCTGGCGCTGGCTCTCGGCAGGGTCAAGCTCTCCGGCCCTCCGCTGACGCTCCTGCAGCTCGCGCCGGTGACGAACCCCATCCACCCCGTCTACCGGGCCTGGCTGAAGAAGAGCGGGCTCGACCACCTGCTCGCGTAGCCATGAGCCCCCTGCTCCGCAACGTAGACGCGTCCTGGCTCCGGATGGACGACCCGGAGAACCTCATGGTGGTCACGGGCGTTCTGGTCCTCGACGTCCCGGTCCCCGTCGAGCGGATCCGCGCGCTGCTCGAGAAGCGCATCGTGAAGTTTCGCCGGTTCACCAGCCGCGTCGTTCCACCCAGGACCGGCCTCGGGGTCCCTTCCTGGGAGCCGGACCCCGAGTTCTCCCTCGACAACCACCTCAAGACCGCTCGGCTCGGGGCGGGCGCAGGCGATCCGGCGCTCCAGGCCTTCGTGAGTGGCTTGCTCTCCGAGCCGTTCCCGGAAGGACGACCGCTCTGGACCGTCCACTTCATCGAGCACTTCCACGGCGGCTCGGCCCTGGTCGCCAGGATCCACCACTGCATCGGCGACGGCCTGGCGCTCGTCCACGTTCTCCTCTCGATGGCCGACGGGATGCCCGAACCGGAGAGCCGGCGCGTCCGCCGTTCGGCCTCGTGGGGCATCACCCTCGGCCGCCAGGTGGTCAAGGGCGCGGCCGCGGTCCTCGACCGGCCGGGACGCATCGGGGATCTGGCCAGGCTCGCCTCGGCCAGCACCACCTCCCTCCTGGCGCTGCTCGCGCTGCCGGCCGACCCCCCCACGGCGCTCAAGGGGCCACTCGGCGCGCGAAAGACGGCTGCCTGGTCGCGCCCCTTCGATCTGGCCGAGTTCAAGGTCGTCGGGCGGGCCACCGGCTCCACGGTGAACGACATCCTGATGGCCGCCCTGGCCGGCGCTCTCCGTCACGCGCTCCTCCGGCGCGGGGAGCTCCCCGGCGATCTCGAGATCCGCGCCGTGGTCCCGGTGAACCTCCGGGGCCCGGAGTCCTCCGGACGGCTGGGAAACCACTTCGGCCTGGTGTTCCTCGCGCTCCCGGTCGGCATCGAGGACCCGCTCGACCGGCTCTTCGAGGTCCGACGGCGGATGCGCGCGCTCAAGAGCTCCCCGCAGGCACTGGCGGTGTACCAGGTCCTCTGGGCGATGGGTGCCGCCCCGAGGCCCGTCTTCGATCTCGCGCTCCGGATCTTCGCCTCCAAGGGCACCGCGGTGGTGACCAACGTGGTCGGCCCAAGGGAGACGATCTCCATCGCCGGAGCGCCGCTGCGTCAGGCCATGTTCTGGGTCCCGAGCGCGGGTCGGCTTGCCCTCGGGGTCTCCCTCCTCAGCTACGCCGGCAGGGTCTGGATGGGTCTCCAGTGCGACGCAGCCATCGTGCCCGATCCGGAAGTGCTTCTGGACGGGTTCGAGGCGGAGATCGCCGCCCTCCGCGAGCTGTGCAGGGAGGCGGCGGATGGCTGAGGCTGCGATCCGACGACCACGGAAGCGGCGGTCAGGCTGCGGAGAACTGGTGACCCCACGCGGATTCGAACCGCGGTTGCAGCCTTGAAAGGGCCGAGTCCTGGGCCTCTAGACGATGGGGTCGGGGCGCGGAAATTAGCCGAGGATCCTCGCTGACGCAAGACGTTGCGTGTGAATCAGGCCGAGGCCGGCCCGGTCCGCCCGGGCCAGACCAGCCGGCGAGCCACCGGCCGCTCCCGGAAGTACAGCGTCAGGCCTCCCAGGATGGCGACGGCCGGGACGGCGAGCGTCACCCAGAGCAGCATCCGGGGCCACTCGGTGTAGAGGGTCGCAGCGCCGACGAGCACGAGGGCGAGCCAGCCAACCTGCTGCACGGCCGTGAAGCGCCGCAGCCTGCGGAGCCTGCCCGGGTCGAGCGGTTCCAGCCGTTCCCAGAGCAACTGCTCCTGCCGCCAGTAGGTGTAGACCACCGGGATGATCTCGAGCGTGAGGAACGCCGAGGTGATGAGCCCGCCCACCATCGGCGCCGCGATCCGCTTCATGACGTCGGCGCCCGAGCCGCTGGCCCAGAGAAGCGGCAGGAGCCCCACCAGCATGGTGCCCACGGTCATGAGCTTGGGGCGCACCCGCATCACGGTGCCCTCCATGTGGGCCCAGATGATGTCGTCGAGGTCGCGGATCTTTCCCGCCTTGCGTCGCCGCTCGTAGGCGTTGTCGATGTAGACGATCATGACGATCCCGGTCTGCGCGGCCAGGCCGACGAGCGCGATGAGTCCCACCCACACCGCGGTGGAGAGCCGGTAGTCGAGGAGCCACAGGAGCCACACGCTCCCCACCAGCGCGAACGGGATGGAGAGGAGGACGATGAGCACCTCGGTCACGTTCCGGAAGTGCCAGAGCAGGAGCACGACGATGAGGATGAGGGTGAGCGGGATGACCAGTCGCAGCCTCTCGTTCATCTTCTCGAGCAACTCGTACTGGCCGGTCCACTTGAGGAAGTAGCCAGGGGGAACCGCGAAGCCGCCCGCCATGGTCGCCTCGGCGACCTCTTCCTTGGCGTGGGCCACGTAGCCCCCGATGTCCACCGAGGGGTCCACGTCGACGTAGACGTACCCGACCAGCAGGCCACCCTCGTCGCGGAGCATCGGCGGGCCGCCCACGATCCGGATGTCGGCCACCTGGCCCAGGGGGACGAAGCCGGCGCTGCCCGGCGTCGCCCCGGTGGGCTGCCCCCGAGCGCCCAGCGGCAGGTCCTGCACGCGAGGAAGGGACTGGGACCAGTCGAGGCTGGGGGCATCGCTGGCCGTTCCCCTCGCTCCGCTGGTCGGGCGCCCCTGGGGGGCGCTGGGGCCGCCCATGCCCTGGGCGAGCATGAGCTCCGGGATGCGAACCGGGGTGGCGTCTCCGGAGCCCCCCATGCCCCCACCGCCGCCGCCTCCGCGACCGCTGGCGCCCGGCAGGGGTACGAGCATCTGCTTCAACCGCTCCACGTCGCTGCGAAGATCCTGGGGATACCGGACGCTGATGGAGAAGCGGGCCCGCCCCTCCACCGTGGTGGTCACCGGTGCGCCGCCGATGGCCGCCTCGATGGTGCGCTGCACGTCACCCACGGTGAGGCCGCGGCGGGCCAGGGCCTCGCGGTTCGGGAAGATGTCGAGGTACAGGCCGCCGGTGTTCCGCTCGTAGTACACGCTGCGTGTACCTGGCACCGGTGCCAGCAGCCGCTCGAGGGCCACGCCCATCTTCTCGATCTCGGCCAGGTTGCTCCCCATCACCTTCACCCCCACCGGCGTGCGCACGCCGGTGGTGAGCATGTCGATGCGGGCCCGGATGGGCATGGTGTAGGCGTTGGTCCAGCCCGGGAACTGGGTGGCCCGGTTCATCTCCGCGGTGAGTTCCTCCGAGGTGATCCTGCGCCGGTCGGGCCAGACGGGGCGCAGGACCGCCTTCAGCCAGCCCGGCGCCCACCCGGAGTACCAGCGCCGCTGGTCCACCATGCGCCAATCGGAGACCGGCTTGAGCCGCAGCGTGGTCTCGATCATGGTGATGGGGGCGGGATCGGTGGCGGTCTCGGCCCGCCCCACCTTTCCGAACACCGACGCCACCTCGGGGAAGGCGCGCAGGACGCGGTCCTGCCTCTGCAGCGCGCCCTTGGCCTCCTCGATGGAGATGCCCGGGAAGGTCGTGGGCATGAAGAGGACGTCCCCCTCGTTGAGGGGCGGCATGAACTCGCTGCCGAGCCGGATGGCCAGGGGGACGGCCGAGAGGATGGCGAGCAGGCCAAGCGCCACCGTGGTCTTGGGCCAGCGGAGCGCCACGAAGACGAACGGCTTGTAGACCCGGATGATGGCCTTCGAGATGGGGTGCTTCGACTCGGGCCGGATCTTGCCGCGCAGCAGGAGGTCCCGAAGCGCGGGGGCGAAGGTGATGGAGAGCAGGGCCGCCGAGAGCATCACGAAGGTCTTCGTGAAGGCCAGGGGGCGGAAGAGCCGTCCGGCCTGGCCCGTGAGCGTGAAGACCGGGAGGAAGCTCACCGCGATGATGAGCAAGGAGAAGAAGATGGCCGGGGTGACCTCGCGGGCGGCGTCGGCCAGCAGCTTGTGCCGGTCGGCGCCGGGCGGCGCGGACTCGAGCGCCTTGTGCGACGCCTCGATCATCACGATCTCGGCGTCCACCGTGGCGCCGACGGCGATGGCGATGCCGCCCAGGCTCATGATGGTGGCCGGGATGTCGAGCAGGTACATGGGGATGAAGGCCAGCGCCACGGCGATGGGGAGAGACAGCATGGGCAGGAGCGCCGATCGCACGTGCAGGAGGAAGAGGAGGATCACCGCGGCGACGGTGAGCATCTCCTCGAGGAGCGCTCGCTTCAACGTCCCGATGGAGCGGTAGATGAGGTCGGTGCGGTCGTAGGCGACCTCGGCCGTCACCCCAGGGGGGAAGCCCGGCTGCAGCTCGGCGAGCCGCTTCTTCACCCGCTCCACCACCTCGAGCGTGTTCTCGCCGTAGCGCACCACCACGATGCCGCCCACGGCCTCTCCCTCGCCGTTCCAGTCGAGCGCCCCGCGCCGGATGTCCGGGCCGAACCGGACCGTGCCCAGGTCGCTCAGGAGCACCGGGACTCCGGAAGGACCGCTGGCCTTGACCGAGGTCGAGGCCAGCGCGCCGATGTCCTGGATGTAGCCGCGACCGCGCACGTAGTACTCGCGTCCGGACATCTCGATGACCCGGCCACCCACGTCCTTGTTCGACTCGCGGACCGCCCGGACCACGTCCTCCAGCGTGACGCCGTATGCCCGGAGCCGGTTGGGGTCGACGGTGACCTGGTACTGCTTCTGGAAGCCACCCACGCTCGCCACCTCGGCGACGCCGGGAACGCTGCCGAGCGCGTAGCGCAGCGAGAAGTCCTGGAACGTTCGCAGCTCGTCGATGGAGGTCTTCCCGCTCTTGGCGACGAGCGTGTACTGGAAGGCCCAGCCGATGCCGGTGGCGTCCGGGCCGAGCGTGGGCACGACCCCCTCGGGCAGACGCGCGCGGATGGTGCCGAGCATCTCGTTCACCCGGCTCCGGGCCCAGTACATGTCGGTGCCCTCGTCGAAGATCACGTAGACGAAGGACATCCCGAACATCGAGTACCCGCGGACGTCGACGACCTTGGGCGCGGAGATGAGCGCCGACACCACCGGGTAGGTGACCTGGTCCTCGATGAGGGTGGGGCTGCGCCCCATCCACTCGGTGAAGACGATGACCTGGGGATCGGTGAGATCGGGGATGGCGTCGATCTTGGTCCGGGAGATGGACCAGATCGCCGCCAGCGTGGCGATGGCCACCCCGAGAAGGACCACGAGCCGGTTTCGAGCGCAGAATTCGATGATTCGCGAGACCATGATCGCCCCCTACTTCCCGCCGAAGCCCTGGATGGCCGCGCGCAGCCGGCTCTCCGAGTCGATGAGGAAGTTGGCGGTGGTGACCACCATCTCGCCGGGGTGGACCCCCCGGAGGATCTGGACCTTGTCTGCGGTCCGGGCCCCCACGGTGACGGGGCGCGGCTCGAAGCGGCCGCCGGGAAGCGCCACGAAGACGTACTGGGCCTCGCCGGTGTCGACGAGCGCCTCGGCCGGCACGGTGACGCCCTCGGCAGCGCCGAGGTCGAGGGTGACGTCGGCGTACATCCCCGGGCGCAGCTCGCCCCTCGCGTTCGGGACCACGATGCGGGTCTGCATGGTCCGGCTGGTGGGATTCACGGCGGGGTAGAGGAAGGACACCTTGCCGGTGAAGGTCCGGCCGGGCAGCGCCTGCAGGGTCAGGTTCGCGCGCTGGCCGACCCGGATCCGGCCGATGTCGACCTCGTAGACGTCGGCGAGCACCCAGACGTTGGTCAGATTGGCGATCTCGTACAGTTCCTGGCCGGGGGAGACGAAGCTGCCCACCTGCGCCGTGCGCTTGCCCACGTAGCCGTCGATGGGGGCCCGGACGGTGAGCCACTCGAGCGGACGCTTCCTCGCCTCCAGCTCGGTGATGTCCTCCGGTGCGAAGCCCACCAGGATCAGCCGTTGCCGGGCGTCGCCCTCGAGCGCCTGGACCCCCTGTTGCGACTGGGCAGACGTCTGGTCGCGCGTCCACTTGATGGCGTTCAGGTAGTTGAGCTGGGTGGTGACGAGGTCCGGGCTGTAGAGGCGGGCGAGCGGTTGCCCCTTCTTCACGCGCTCGCCGCTCTGGGAGACGAGCAACTGCTCGACCCACCCGGTGATGCGGCTGGACACCACCGCAGTCGCCCCTTCGTCGGGCGTCACCATCCCCACCGTGCGCAGCACGGGGGCCAGCCTCTCCATCACCGCCGGAGCCGTTCGCATCCCGATGAGTTGCTGGCGGTCGGCGCCCACCTCGATGCTGGTCAGGCCTGGAACCTGCTCGCGCGGGATGAGCTTCATCCCGCCACACTTGTCGCAGATGGCATCGGGGTCGTCGCTCGCGACCTCGGGGTGCATCGGGCACCAGTACTTGCTGGTGGCGGCCTTCGCCGCGCCGCCCCCGTGGTCGTGGCCGCCTGCTCCCTGGACGCCCTTCCCGGAGTCGCCCAGGCTGGCGATGGAGACCAGGTCCATGCCGCAGATCGGACAGCTTCCGGCCCGTTCGGACAGCACCGATGGGTGCATCGGGCACACGTACCTGGCCTCGGCCCGCTCTGCGGACTCGTGGCCCGTGCGCGCGAAGTAGACCCAGGCAGAGACCGCCGCGACGGCCATGAGCGCGATGAGCCCCCAGCGCACGATGGCCATGGTGCGGACGCCTGGCGGCGCGGCCTCCTCTCCCTCCGGGAGCTGCGGATCGATGGCGGTCATGAGTGGCTACCCCGAACGGTCTTCGATCCAGGGTCGAGGACGACCGGGAGCCCCGGCCGGCAGGTTCTGGTGCACATGGAGGTCAGCATAGCCCCGGATCGAGAAGAGTTCCTGGATCCTGACGGCGCGCCGGCTCCAGTGTCAGCGCCGGGTGCTACTGCGACCCGGTGACGGCGCCGGCGAAGCGATGGGTGGAGGTCGACGGAAGCGACGAGGTGGCCACGGCCCGGCTCGCGCACGCCCTCTCCATCCACCCCCTGGCCGCCCGGGTTCTCGCCACCCGCGGCCTGGCCGACGCCGACGCCGCCTTGCGTTTCCTCTCGCCCCGCCTCGAGGACCTCCCCGACCCCTTCACCATGAAGGGCATGGAAGCAGCCGTGGGGCGCCTCGTCCGGGCCGTGGAGGGGGGCGAGCGGATCACCTGCTATGGCGACTACGACGTCGACGGCGTGACCTCGACCACGCTCCTCTCCGGCTTCCTCCGGGCGGCGGGCGCCGAGGTCTCCACCTACGTGCCCCACCGGCTCGTGGAGGGATACGGGCTCAATGCCGCGGCGGTGCAGCGCCTGGCCGGGGAGGGCGTTCGCCTCATCGTCACGCTCGATTGCGGCATCACCAGCGTGGCCGAGGTGGCCGAGGCCGCTGGCCTGGGCGTGGACGTGGTGGTGGTGGACCACCACACGGTCCCGGTGGCGCTTCCGGCGGCCTCCGCCATCCTGAACCCGCACCAGCTCGGGTGCGCCTATCCCTCGAAGCACCTCGCCGCGGTTGGCGTGACCTTCAACCTCGCGCTCGCGCTCCGGCGCCGGCTCCGCGAACGAGGCCGCTTCGGTCCCACCCGGCCCGAGCCGAACCTGCGAGAGGCCCTCGACCTGGTGGCGCTGGGCACGGTGGCCGACGTGGTCCCCCTCGTCGAGGTGAACCGGCTTCTGGTGCGCTTCGGCCTGGTCGAGCTGGGAAAGGCGCGACGCCCCGGGATTCGCGCCCTCCTGAGGGTGGCCGGCGTGGCCGCCGGAGAGGTCACCGCCGCGCAGGTGGGGTTCCGGCTCGGGCCGCGCATCAACGCCGCGGGAAGGCTCGACGACGCCGGGCGAGGGGTGCGGCTCCTGTCCACCTCCGACCCGGCCACGGCCGACGCGCTCGCCGAGGAGCTCGATCGGGAGAACCGGGTGCGCCAGGAGATCGAGCGGCAGATGCTCGAGGAAGCCCTCGCCGACGCCGCCCTGCGGGTCGCCGGCGGCGCCCGCGGGCTCGTCCTCTCCCGCCCCGGGTGGCACCCCGGCGTCGTGGGCATCGTCGCCGCGCGGGTGGTCGAGCGATTCCATCGGCCGGCCGTGCTCGTGGGCGTGACCGACGGGGTCGGAAAGGGAAGCGGCCGCAGCATCGAGCGGTTTCACCTGCACGACGCGCTCTCCGCCTGCTCCAGCCACCTCCAGCGCTTCGGCGGCCACCGCCACGCCGCCGGCGTCACCATCGACCCCGGGGCGATCGCCGCGTTTCGCGAGGCCTTCGAGCGGCACGCGGCCTCGGTGCTCCGCGACGACGACCTGGTTCCTCGCACCCGGATCGAGGGCTGGGTGGACGGCGCCATGCTCGACGAGCGGGCCGCCACCGACCTCGAGCGGCTCGCCCCGTTCGGCGCCGGGAACCCCGAGCCGGTCTTCGGGCTGCGGGCCCGGCCCACCCGGGCGCGCCAGGTGGGCGCGGCCGGCATCCATCTGAAGCTCGTCCTCGCCGACCTCGACGCCATCGCGTTCCAGCTCGGCGACCGGCTCGCCCTCTGCTCCGGACCGGTGGAGGCGGCCGTCTCGGTCGGGTTCGACGACTGGGACGGGATGCGGCGGCTCCAGCTCCGGGTTCGCGACCTGCGGGCCGCGGGAGAGGTTCCGCCGGCAGTCGCCGCGTCCCGATTCGCGCCTTGACGCGCTGCGTTCGCCGGTGTTACCCAGCAAGGTTCCTCAAAGATTCCGCCGGGAGGCACGCGTGCCCCGTTTCATCTCCGAGCTCAAGCGCACCCACAGCTGCGGTCAGCTGACCCAGGACGACATCGGCAAGGAGGTCGTCCTCTTTGGCTGGGTGAACAACCGCCGGGACCACGGTGGCGCCATCTTCATCGACCTCCGCGACCGCGCCGGGGTGACCCAGGTGGTCTTCGAGGAGGACGTCCGACCCGAGGTCCACGAGGTCGCCGAGAAGTTGCGGCTCGAGTACTGCGTGGGCCTCCGGGGCAAGGTGGTCTCGCGCGGGTCGAACCTGAACTCGCGCCTCAAGACCGGCGCCATCGAGATCCACGGCACCGACGTCGAGATCTTCAACCGCTGCGAGCCGACGCCGTTCCCCATCGAGGACCAGATCGACACCGCCGAGGAGAAGCGGCTCCAGTTCCGCTACCTGGACCTCCGCAGGGCGCCGATGCAGAAGGCCCTCATGACCCGGGCCCGGATGAACCACGTCACCCGCAACTACTTCACGGACAGTGGATTCCTCGAGCTCGAGACCCCGTTCATGGTGAAGTACACGCCGGGTGGGGCCCGCAACTTCCTCGTCCCCAGCCGCCTCAACCCCGGCAAGTTCTACGGGCTGGCCGAGAGCCCGCAGCTCTTCAAGCAGCTGTACATGATCGGTGGATTCGACCGGTACTTCCAGATCGTGCGCTGCTTCCGCGACGAGGACCTGCGCGTCGACCGGCAGCCCGAGTTCACCCAGATCGACGTGGAGATGAGCTTCGTCGACCAGAACGACGTCTTCGACGTGATCGAGGGGCTCGTGACCCGGCTCTGGAAGGAGGTCCTGGGCGTCGAGATCCCGCGCCCCTTCCGGCGCATGCCCTTCGACGAGTCGATGGCCAGGTACGGCAACGACAAGCCCGACCTTCGGTTCGGCATGGAGCACGTGGTGCTCACCGACCTGGTCAAGCTGCACGACGGAGGCGGTGTGCCGCTCATGAAGGACGCCGTCGACCAGGGTGGCCTCGTGAAGGCCATGAAGGTCCCGGCCTCGGCCAGCTTCTCCCGCACCGAGGTCGACAAGCTCGAGGAGTACGTGAGGGGCATGGGCTCGAAGGGGCTGGCCCGCGCCAAGGTGGGCGAGGGCGGCGAGTGGACCCAGTCCCCGTTCGCCAAGACCATCACGCCCCAGCTGCGACTCGCGGTGAACGGCGCGGTCGACGCCCAGCCCGGAGACCTGATCCTCTTCCAGTTCGGCAAGCCCTCCGTGGTGCACACGGTGATGGCCAACCTTCGCGTGCACCTGGCCAAGAAGATGGGGCTCATCCCGGAGCACGGCTCCGGCGGCAACTGGAACTTCCTGTGGGTCGTCGATCCGCCGCTCTTCGAGTACGACGAGGAGGCGGGCACGTGGGCCGCCGCGCACCACGCCTTCACGCGTCCCCGCGACCAGGACCTGCCCTTCCTCGAGTCCGACCCCGGCAAGGTCTACTGCTGGCGGTACGACCTGGTGCTGAACGGCTTCGAGATCGGCGGCGGCTCCATCCGTCTCCACGACCCCGAGGTGCAGGCCCGCGTGTTCCGGGCCATGGGCATCTCCGACGAGGACGCCCGCAGCAAGTTCGGGTTCCTCCTCGACGCCCTCAAGATGGGCGCGCCCCCCCACGGCGGCATCGCGCTCGGCATGGACCGCCTGGTCATGCTGCTGACCGGCGCCGAGTCGCTCCGCGACGTGGTGGCCTGGCCCAAGACGCAGAAGGGCACCGATCTGATGACCGGGGCTCCCGGCGACGCCGACGCGAAGCAGCTTCGCGAGCTCCACGTGAAGAGCACGATCGAGCAGGGAAAGTAGCCCCGCGTCCATGGCGGGGGAGGCGAGCCAGGGGACCTTCGACGTCGTGGTCCTGGGCGGCGGCGTCAACGGCGCCGGCGTGGCGCGCGACTGCGCCATGCGAGGCCTCTCGGTCCTGCTTCTGGAGAAGCAGGACCTCGCCAGCGGCGCCAGCGGCGCCAGCTCGGGCATGATCCACGGCGGGATCCGCTACATGACGAGCGACCGGCGCGTCACCGAGCTCGCCTCGCGCGACGCCGGCTACATTCGCCGGATCGCGCCCCACCTCACCTTCCGCATCCCCTTCCTCATCCCCTTCGCGACCCACGGGGAGGAGGCGACGCTGCTCGATCGGCTCACCTGGTACGCCACCGAGGTCTACGTCGGGACCTACGACCTCTTCCAGCCGCTCAAGGGCGGGAAGCCGTCGGCGCGTCTGACCGCCGAGGAGCTCTACGCGGTGGAGCCCTCGCTCCGGCCGGGCCTGCACGGCGCGGTCACGCTCGACGAGTGGGGCATCGACGGGCAGCGCCTCTGCCTGCTGAACGCCCTGTCGGCGGCCGCGCACGGCGCCCAGGTGCGGACCTGGACGGAGGCCACCGGCCTCGTCCGGGAGGCGGGACGGGTGGCCGGCGTGCGCTGGCGCGATGCCCTCACCGGCGAGCACGGAGAGGCCCGAGCCAGCGTGGTGGTGAACGCCACCGGGGGCTGGTCGCCGCGCTGGGGGAAGTCGAACGGCGTCCTCGTGCCCATGCGCCCGGGCAAGGGGGTGCACCTCTCCCTCGACCGGCGCCACGGCAACTACGGGATCATCTGCACCGCGGTCGACGGGCGGCAGATGTTCCTCATGCCGCACGAGATGGAGTCGATCATCGGGACCACCGACGACGACTACTACGACGACCCCGACGACCTCGACGCCACCGCCGAGGAGGTCGAGTACCTCGTGGAGGGAGTGGCGTCGCTCGTGCCCTCGGTGCGCCAGTCGCGCATCACCCGGGCGTGGTGGGGAGTGCGAACCACCATCTACGAGTACGGCGTCGAGGAGGACGACCTTTCCCGGGACCACCGCATCCTCGACCACGCCGCCGAGGGATCCGCGGGGCTCCTCTCCATCGTAGGGGGCAAGCTCGCGAGCTACCGGGCCCAGTCGGAGGAGGTCACCGACCGGGCCCTGGCGCTTCTGGGGCGCGCCGCGCTCCCGTGCCGCACCCACGAGGAGCCGCTGCCCGGCGGCGACGACGTCCCGGTGGCGAGCGAGCTGGCCGAGCAGCACGGCGTCCCCGAGGCCATCGCCGCGCGACTCGTCTACCGGCACGGGTCGCTGGCGCGGGAGGTGCTGCGGGTCGCCGACGACGACCCGCGCATGAAGCTGGTCGTCTGCCGCGACGAGGGGATCATCGCCGCCGAGGTTGCCTGGATCGCCCGGCACGAGAACGTCCGCCGGCTCCAGGACCTCCGCCGCCGATGCCGGCTCGCCGTGGGGGGGTGCGGCGGTCTCGACTGCGCGCGCCCGGCCGCCCAGGTCGTGGCCCGCGAGCTTGGTTGGAGCGCCGACCAGCTTCGCGCCGAGCTGTCCGACCTGCTCGAGGTGGGGTGGCGGGAGCGTCGGCCGGTGCTCGACGGCTGGCAGCTCGCCGAGGAAGAGCTGCTGCGCGCGGTCCATCGCGGACTCGGGGGGCTCTAGCGGATGCCCTCCACGACCCGCATCGAGTGCGACGTCCTCGTCATCGGAGGTGGCATGGCCGGCGCGACGGCGGCGCTGGCGGCTCGCGAGGCCGGCGGCCGCGTGGTGCTCGCCCGCAAGGCCCCGGGAAGCAGCGGGCTCTCCGGGGGCGCCATCTCGGTGGCGGAGGACCCTGCCTCGATGCCCGACACCCCGTTCGCGGCCCGGTCCGGCGTGGTCGAGTCTGCGCGGCGCATCGCCGTGACCCGCCCCGGTCACCCGTACCGGGTGCTGCACGGGCGGCTCGACAGACTCTGGACCGCCCTCGAGTTCGCCACGGGGCAGCTCTCCTCCGTGCTCGCGCCGCCCTCCGGTCGGAATCGCTGGCTGCTCACCCCGTTCGGTCACGCCCACGCGGCGGCCGCGTGCGCGCGCAGCATGGCTGCCGGCGACCTCGCCGAGGTGAGGGGTCCGCTCGTCGTCTGTGGATTCGAAGGACACCTGGGATGGGATCCGTGGCTCGTGGCGTCGGGCGCGGAGAGGGTCCGGTCCCTCGGCGCACCCGAGACGCTCGCCGTGCGGCTCGACCTCTTCCGGTGGGAGGACGCTGCGCTGGCCCGGCCGTTCGACCTGGCGCGGATGCTGGAGGCTCCGGGAGTGGCCGAGGAGGCCGGGCGACTGTTGCGGAAGGCACTGCCACGGGGTGCCGCGGCAGCCGTCTTCCCGCCGGTGCTGGGGCTCGATCCCGGGGCCAGGGTTCCGGAGAGGATCGCGGCCGAGGCGGGGATCCCGGTGGCCGAGATGCTCTCCGACCTGCCGAGCGTTCCGGGACTGCGCCTCCACCGCGCCATCGAGGCGCGGCTCGCTGCGGCGGGGGTGGAGGTCTTGCAGGGCGAGGTGCGCGATGCGTCGGGACCCGACGTTCCGGCAGCGGTGGGCGGCCGCGAGGTGGTCGCGCGCAGCTGGGTGCTCGCCAGCGGGCGCTTCGTGGGGGGAGGCATCGAGCGGCACGGCGCCCTGATGGAAGGGGTGATGGGGCTTCCGGTGCTGGCGTCGGAGGGACCGTTCGCCGATCCCTCGGTCCGGTTCGCAGGGCGCTCCTCCGCCAGCATCACGCTCCGGGACAGTCGATCTCCCCAGCCTCTCCTCGCGGCCGGGCTGCGCGTGGACGAGGAACTCCATCCGCTCGATGCAGAGGGGCGGACCCTCCACGAGCGGGTCTTCGCCGCCGGAGCGGTGGTGGGCGGCCACGATCCCGCCTCGGACGGGACCGGAATGGGCGTGGCCATCTTCACCGGATGGCTCGCGGGGCGCGCAGCCGCGGGGAGGGCGCCGTGAGCAAGGTCAGGAGCTATGCCTGGCTGGCCTGGCGGGCCGTGGTCTCCCATCCGCTCCGGGGATTGCGCCAGCGCGGGACCGGACGGGAGCGATTCCTCGAGAACTACGCCTCCGAGGGGCTGGCGCCGACGACCGCCGGCGAGCGCGCCGCCGCCGAGGCGGCGAGCGCGTGCATCTCGTGCGGCCTGTGCGAATCGGGCTGCGCCCTGCGCGGCGCGATCCCCTCGATCCGCGACATGGGCCTCCATGCCGCGTTCCGGCTCTACTCCAAGAGCGCCGAGATGCTGGCCCGGTCGGGCGACGCGCTGGCGGCCTGCGCCTCCTGCACGGGCTGCGAACCACTCTGCCCCACCGGCGTGCCTGTCGCGCATCTGGTGCGCGCCTTCGCGGCGAGGAGTGGCGACTTCGACGCGACGCGTCGGGATCCGGCCGGCCCGCGGCGATAGAGTGGCCGCCGGGAGACCTTCCTGCGACCTTTCCTCATCGTGAATCCAGCCAGCGGCGGTGGCCGCACCGGCCGCCACTACGACCGGATCGCCCGTGCCGTGCGCGCCTCGCATGGTGACTTCCACGCCGTATTCACGACCCGCCGGGGTGAGGCGACGGACATCGCCCGGAATGCGGCCAGGGGCGGCGAGCGCATGGTGGTAGCGGTGGGAGGCGACGGCACGGCCAGCGAGGTCGTCGATGGCCTCGCCGGGGCCGGTCGCGTCGTGGAGCCGGAGCTGCTCTTCGGCTGCATCCCGCACGGGACCGGCGGCGACCTGCGTCGCTCGCTCGGATGGCCGGGCTTGCCGGAGGAGGCAGCCCGGGCGCTGGCGGTCGGCGTCACCGTCACCTGCGACCTTGGCTTCGTCACCTACACCGCCCACGACGGTTCCACGCAGGAGCGTCACTTCGTCAACGTCTCCAGCTTCGGCGTGTCGGGGTGCGTGGTCAGGGAGTTGCAGCGCGGAGGGCGCCTGTTCGGGGGAAAGCTCGCCTACACGCTTGCCAGCGCGAAGGCGCTCTTCCGTTACCGCGACCAGCCGGTGCGCTGGCGCGCCGACGGCGGAGAGTGGGTCGAGGAGCCCATCACGGCCATGGCCATCTGCAACGGCCGCTTCTTCGGGGCGGGCATGATGGTGGCGCCGGCGGCCCGGATGGACGACGGCCTCCTCGACCTCACGGTCTGGAAGGGGCTCGGCTTCCGGGACTTCCTCACCAAGCAGCGCATGCTCTACGACGGCAGCCACGTGAGCCTGCCCAACACCCGCTGCCTCCGGATTCGCACCGTCGAGGCCGAGCCGCTGGAGGGGGGCGAGGTGCTGCTCGACGTCGACGGGGAACAGCCCGGTCGCCTGCCGGCGCGCTGGACCGTCGTGCCTGGTGCACTACGAGTGCGGGTTCCGCTGGCGCGTCCCTGACGGTCTGGGCCCGTGCGCGCGCGCCTCGAGCGCCGCGGCGACCTCGAGAGCCGGATCGAGGATGGCCGAGCCTCGCGATTCGAGGACCTCGGACCGCAGCCGCGCGAGGAGCCGGCCGGCACGCCTGTCGGCCAGCCGCTCCAGGGCGAGCAGCCCCGGTCGGAGCCCCGCGCCGGGCCTGCCCTGGCGTGTGCGGCCCCGGCTGGCCTTGGCGTGGTGCCGCGCTTCCCTCAAGGCGGCGGCCGCGACGTTGGCGTCGTTCAGATCTCCGAGGAGGTCCTGCAACTGCTTCAGCCGCTTCACGGCCTGACCCGATCTGATCCCGGAGGCGCCACGGATCGGCTCGAGGAGGTACCGCAGCCGCTTCCCTTCGATGCGGGCCCGGTGGGCGAGGCGGGCGTCGTCGGCGGTCTCGATCCGGGAGAGGCAGGTCTCCACCGAAGACGCCTGCTCGCGGATCTTCTCGGCCAGGGCCGCGGCGAAGTTGCCGGTGGAGACCGGCGGGACGTCGCGCTCGAGCCGTCGCGCCAGCGAGTCAGCCGCGCCGCCGAAGCGCTCCACGCTGCCGGCCAGGTCCGATCCCTGGACCGTCTGCGCCAGCCGGGCCGCCAGCCAGTCGGCCGCGGGGCGGTGCGCCGGAGGGAGGGAGCCGGCGATCGCCCCGACCCAGGCGGCCAGCACCTCGGCATTCCTGGCCTCGGAGGTCGCCCGGGCCGCGCGGCGGAGCCTCTCCAGGTCCTTGTCGCGAACGGACCCCCCGAGCTGGTCCCGCCAGGCGCGCAAGGTCGAGCGCAGGCGCCGGACCGACACCCGGAAGTCGTGAAGCGACTCGGCGTCGGTGGCGTCGGCCAGGCGACTGGCTTGCTTCCGGGCATCGGCCAGGAGCGCCAGCACGACGGTCCGGACTCCCTCGGAGGGCGCCCGGTCGAGAATATCGGGATGGAATGCCATGGGCCGCAGCCCGGGATGCTATCAGGCGCAGCGCCACCAGGCGGTGGCGACGAGCTTTCGCCCTCCTGGGGCCTCGGCGCGCCGCCGCAGGTCCAGCAGGGCCCGGTCCTTCTCCGCGAGACGGGCGGCCTCCGCTCCGCGCAGGTCATCGAGCCGTCGCCGGTACTCCCGCTCGGCTCGCTCGAGAAGCGCTCGCCTTTCCCGGCGCGGGAGCGCGCCTCCCTCCTCGTGAGGGGTGCTCCGGGCCAGCTTCCAGGCCTCCCGCGCCTCGTCGGCCGCCCGGCGCGGCCCGGCCAGGGCGTCCTCGGCGGCGCGGTCCCAGCGCTCTCGCGAGGCGTCGAAGGCGGCGAGCGAGCGCCCCTCGACCTCGGCGTGGGCCGCCTCGTGAAGACGGGCCAATGCCTCCTCGGGCGCCGCGCCGAGCGGTGCCGCGCCCCCGGGTGCGCCGCCGCCTGGCCGGGCAGGAAGCGAGGCGAAGACGGCCGCGTCGGCCGCGTCGAGTGCCTGCCAGGCGCGTCCGTCGTGCCAGAGGACGAGGTGGACGACGCGCTCCTCGGGCGCGAGTCCACCGAACTGGAAGCGCCAGGCGAACCACCAGCCCTCGCGACCGGCCAGGTGTCCGAGGCGGGCGAGCAGGGACCGGGAGTCGACCTCGACACGGTGGACGGCCTGGGCTGGACGCCCCTTCACCACGTCGGCGGCGGCCTGCGCCATCCGTGCGCGGCGCGTCCGGGAGCTTGCCTCCGCCGGCAGCCCGGGGGTGGCGAGGGTTGCCCCGCCGGCGAGCACCGACCGGACCAGCGCGTCCTCGTCGGACTCGCGCCGGGCCACGGCGTCATCGGTCTCCCGAGCGCGGAGACGCAGGCGGGAGCGGACGTCGCCGTCGAAGCGCTCGAAGAGGAGCGAGCGGGCCGCCGAGAGCCGGGCCTCGATTCGCCCGTCCAGGTCCTTGTGAAGCTCCGCGAAGGCCCGGTCGACCTCCTCGCCGGTCCGGCACGACTGGTAGATGTCGAGGATTCGCCGCTCGAAGTCCACGCCGCTGCCCAGCCTGCCCAGCACCTCGTCCGAGGATCCGAAGACGCCATCGAAGAGCTGGAGCTTCTTGCCGAGGAGATCGTAGAGACGCGCGTCGGCGGCGTTCTGGCGGTTCAGGAAGTTCACCACCAGCACGTCCCGGGACTGGCCGTAGCGGTGGCAGCGGCCGATGCGCTGCTCGATCCGCTGCGGGTTCCAGGGCAGGTCGTAGTTCACCACCAGGTTGCAGAACTGGAGGTTCAAACCCTCGGCGCCGGCCTCGGTCATGAGCAGGATCTGGCTCCGGTCGCGAAACTCCTCCACCAGCGCCTGCCGCCGGTCGGCCGACCCGGACTCGCCGGAGAGGCAGGTGACCGTGAGGCCGCGGTCCTGGAGCAGGTCCCGGAGGTAGTCCTGGGTCCGGCGAAACTCGGTGAAGACCACCGCCTTCTCCGGCCAGCCGCAGGCCCGGGCCACCGTGAAGGCCCGGTCGAGGCCGCGCGACAGCGCCTCCCCCTTGGCGTTCGAGCCGATGGCGCGGGCATCCTGCGCGCAGGCGCGAAGCTCGGCGAGCTCGTCGCGCATGAGACGGAGCACCGAGCGCGATCGTCGGGGCGGCGCGGTGCCGTCGTCGTTCCACTCCTCGGCCTCCTCGGCAAAGCCTTCCAGTTCCGGGCAGGCGTCGGCCTCGGCGGCGGTGCCGGCGACGAGGCGCTCGAGCGAGTCGGCCAGGCGGGTCAGCGTGCTCGCCAGCGCGAAGGAGGAGGAGGCCAGGATCTTCCGGTAGACGAGCACCAGCAGCGCGCGCCGAGCCCTGGGGATGGCGAAGGCCTCCTCGCGGCGCAGGTAGTCGCTGACCCGGTCGTAGAGGGCCTGCTCGTCCGCCGACGGCGCGAAGTCCTCCACCATCGATCGACGAGCAGTGAACCGGACGTACTCCCTGACCTGGCGCCGCAGCGTGCGCACCACGACCGGAGCCAGGCGGGCCTGGAGATCCGCGGCCCGCTCCTCGGTCAGCTCGCCGGTCGCGTACTGGAGGCGGAAGGAGTCCTCGTCGCCCAGGAGGGCCTCGTCGAGGAACGAGGCCAGGCCCAGCAACTCCATCAGATCGTTCTGCAGGGGCGTGGCCGTCAGGAGCAGCTTGGGTGCCCTGCGCAGGGCCCGCCGGAGCACCTGGCCGGTCCTGTGGTCGCGGCGCCAGGCGTTGCGAAGCCGGTGGGCCTCGTCGATGACGGCCACGTCCCACGGCACGCGCGCGAGCTCGTCGGCGCGCAGCGCCGCGAAGGCGTGGGAGGCGATGACGACGCCGGGCCGATCGAACGGGTTTCCCCGCAGCGTTCGAGCCCGCTCCCCGTCCAGCACCTCGGCGTCGAGGCCGAAACGGGAACGCAGCTCGTCGCGCCACTGGTTGCGGATCGAGGCGGGGACGAGCACCACCGCCCGGTCGCGTCCCTCCGACGCAAGCTGGGCCAGCACCAGGCCGGCCTCGATGGTCTTGCCGAGCCCCACCTCGTCGGCGAGCACCGCCCCACCGGTCGACAGCGCCCCGAGGGCGAAGGCGGCCGCCTCCACCTGGTGCGGGTTCAGGTCGAGGGACGCATGGGCCAGCGCCGGAACGAGCCGAGCCGGGCCGGAGCCGCCTCGGGCGGTCAGGGTCTCGGCGGCGATGAGCTGGTGGAACGGGGTGAGGGGAAGAGCGTCGCGGACCTCGCGGCCCGGCGCCCGGCGGACACGACCCTCTACGCGGACACCCGCCGCCACCCGACCCACCCACGCCTCCCGCGGCCCCAGCTGGACCGCCTCCCGACCTCGACCGCTCGGGACGCCGCCGACGCACGACTCTAGAGCGCATCCCGCGAGCCCGCAACCTGCCGCGGCGCGGACGGGGTTTGCCTTCGAAGCGCCTCCGCTGTAGATCGCCCTCGATGCAGATCTCCATCAACGGCGAGATTCGCGAGGTCGCGGACGGCACCACGGTGTCGGGGCTGCTCGCGCAGCTCGGGGTGAAGGCGCCCCGGGTCGCGGTCGAGGTGAACGAGACGGTCGTCGTCCGCGACCGGCACGCGGAGCACGTGCTTCACGGCGGTGACTCGGTGGAGATCGTGGCCTTCGTCGGAGGAGGGTAGCGGTGGAGACGCGCGCGGCGGACACCTGGACGATCGGGAAGCAGACCTTCACGAGCCGGCTGCTGGTCGGCACGGGCAAGTACAAGGACTTTCCCACCATGCAGCGCGCGCTCACCGCCTCGGGGGCCGAGGTGGTCACCGTGGCGGTCCGGCGTCTCGACCTCTCGAAGAAGGGAAGCGAGTCGCTGCTCGCCTGGATCCCTGCGGGGATGAAGCTGCTCCCCAACACCGCCGCCTGCTTCACCGCCGACGAGGCCGTTCGCACGGCGCGCCTCGGCCGGGAGCTCGACATGGGCGACCTCGTGAAGCTCGAGGTGATCGGCGACCGCCGCACGCTCTTCCCGGACGTCGAGGGGCTCGTCGAGGCGTCGAGGGTGCTCGTGAAGGAGGGCTTCATCGTCCTTCCGTACACGAACGACGACCCGGTCACGGCCAGGAAGCTGGAGGACGCCGGCTGCGCGGCGGTCATGCCGCTCGGCGCACCCATCGGCTCCGGCCTCGGGCTGCGCAACCCCTACAACCTCCGCATCATCATGGAGACGGTGAAGGTGCCGGTGCTGGTCGACGCCGGGGTGGGAACGGCCAGCGACGCCGCCATCGCCATGGAGCTCGGGGCCGTGGCGGTGCTCATGAACACCGCCATCGCCGAGGCCGGCGACGCGGTGCTCATGGCCGAGGCCATGCGGGACGGGGTCGCCGCGGGGCGGAAGGCCTTCCTGGCCGGACGCATGCCGATGCGGCTTCACGCCGCCGCCTCGAGCCCGATGACCGGGCTGGTGGGCTCTCCCCGGTAGACGGGCGAGCTACGCCCGGAAGGGCGCGATCGGCTCCCAGCGGTCGGGCACGAAGCGGAAGACCCGGGACGGGCGCCCCCAGTTTCCGGCAGCGAACCCCTGGCAGATGCGGTCGTAGGCCGCCGGGTGCTGGTGCGGTGCGAACTCCTCGACCGTTCCCTGCAGCGCGAAGCCCTCGAAGGTGTCGAGGTCCACGAGGATGCGGGTCTCCTGCCGGTTCTGCTTCAGGTTCATGTAGGTCTTGAGCGCGAGGCCGTCGCCGTGGAAGAGGTGCAGCCTGTCGAGCTTCACCTCGTGGTGAAAGATGAAGCGGGGCGAGATGTTGGCGGTCTCCCCCAGTCCGACGAACGCGTACTTCACGCTCCCCACCGTCTGGGCGACCTCGTCGTAGGGGATCTGCTCGAAGAACTTCATGGTGTAGGGGCTGTGGTGCACCGTGTAGATCTGCCGTCCCTCGATCAGGAGATCTTCGCCGACCGCCTGGAAGAGCTGCCCCTCTCCGCCGGCCGCACCCAGCGGGCGGGTCTTGATCTGGTACCCCTGGTACTGCTCCAGCCTGTCGACGTGCACGGTCACGCACTCGTTTCGGGCGATCGGGCGGGGCAGCCGGCCGCGCAGATGGACGCGCATCTCCGACGGGGAGGCGCCAGGCTCGAGCCGCTTCACCGGAAGGATGGCGACCGCCGCGTGAGTTCCGGGCAGGCTGGTCGTGCCCATGAAGCTCAGGACCTTGTCGAACTTGACGGTCGGGAAGTGGGAAGCCTGCTTCGCGCGCTGGCTGTCCACGAAATCCAGAAGGGTACGCACGTCGCTGTTCACGGAGGTCACCTCTGGGGCATGCTCGGGATGGAAACCGCCGAATGATGCCCCCGCGCCCTCCGCGTGTCTACCTCATCACCGACCCCTCCCGCGGGGCCGACCTTCCCTCCCGGGTCGCAGTGGCCATGAGAGGACTCCCACCGGGATCCGTGGCCGTCCAGGTCCGTGCTCCGGGGGCGTCCGGGCGCGAACTGCTGGCCCTGGCGCGCGCGCTCCACGGTCCAGTGAGGGACTGCGCACAGTTGCTCGTCGTGAACGATCGGATCGACGTGGCGCTGGCCACCGGGGCAGACGGCGTCCACCTGCCATCGGCCGGGATCCCCCCGGCGGACGCCCGTCGCCTTCTCGGAGGCGAGCGGCTCGTCGGGGTCTCCTGCCACTCCTCCCTGGACGTGGCCAGGGCCATCGCCGGCGGAGCCGACTTCGCCACCTTCGGACCGATCTTCGAGACGCCGTCGAAGTCGCCGTACGGCGCGCCGGTCGGCACGGAGCGACTCGCCGAGGCCGCCCGGCTCGGGCTCCCGCTGCTCGGGCTGGGCGGCGTGGACCTCTCGAACGCCTCGGCCGTGGTCGAGGCCGGAGCCTCAGGCCTTGCGGCCATCCGGGTCTGGCTCGACGCGGACGATCCGGCGGCGGTGGTCGGGGCGCTTCTCGATGCAGTGGAAAGACGCAGGAGGTGACACGCATGCCGCACGACGACGCCCACGCACACGCACACTTCGATCGTCACCGGAACCCGGAGGACTTCGAGCGTTACCTCGCGAAGCTCGAGGGGCCGGACCGCGAGGCCTGGCAGAAGCCCGACCTCCTGATCGCGGCGCTCGGGCTGCGCCCCGGCGACGTGGCCTGCGACGTGGGGGCCGGACCGGGTTACCTGGCGCTCCGCATGGCCCGCGCGGTGGGCACGCGTGGCGCCGTCCAGGCCATGGACGTGGAGCCCCGCATGGTCGAGGCGCTGCGACGCCGGGCCAGGGAGGCGGGGGTGAAGAACGTCCGGGCCATCCTCGCAAGGCCGGGGCGCGGGGCCCTTCCTCCCCGACGCTGCAACCTGATACTCATCGTCAACACCTACCACCACTTCCCCGATGGCGCGGCGTACCTGCGCCGCCTGGCCAGCCGGCTCGTCCCTGGTGGGCGGATCGTCAACGTGGACTTCCACCGGAGGGAGCTGCCGGTGGGGCCCCCGCCCGAGCACAAGGTGTCGCGCGCCGAATTCCTGGCTGCCGCCCGCGCGGCAGGTCTGGAGCTGATCCGGGAGCGGAGGTTCCTTCCCTACCAGTACTTTCTCGAACTGGCCCCGGTCAGCTCGGGGACGCAGCGTCGGGTCGCGGTGAAGGGGAAGCGGTCCGCGCCCTCGCCGACAAGGCCACGAGCACGGCGAGCGCAAGCAGCACCAGGTCGCGCAGCACGGTCGACCAGGTAGCCGGCGAGCTCCCGCCAAAGCAGCCGCAGGCGAGGTCGATGCCTCGCGCCAGGGCGCTCGATAGCCCCGCCGTGAAGACCGCGAGCAGTGCGGCGAGCACCCAGGCGGCTGCGCGCGTCCAGACGTTGGCGAGAATCGCCAGTGAGGCGGTGATCTCGATGCCCACGACCGCCGCCGCGGCGGCGGGGACGAGCGCCGGCGGCACGATCCGGTAGTTGGCCACGCTCTCGGCGAACGCGGCCATGTCGGGGACCTTGGTCGCCGACGCCCCGAGGAAGAGGGCGCCGAGCACCAGGCGGGCGGCGGAGATGGTGAACGCGGTCAGGGCTTCGCCTCCGGGAGCCCGCAGACGCCGCACATGCCGGCTGCCGCCGGGCCCTGGGCGGCTACCCAGGCGGGCCAGGCACCCTGCAACACGCGGACGTCCGTCAGCCCGGCATGCTTCAGCCGGGCGGCGACGTCGTCGGCCACGGCGCAGCTGTACTCCCCGTCGTAGACCACGACGAGCGGGAAGGCGCGGAGCTGGGCGACCGCCGCTCCCTCGTCGGGGTGCCCCACCGGAGGAAGGTGGATGGCGTTGGCGATGTGGCCGTGGGCAAACTCGTGGGGCCCCCTGGCGTCGACGAACCCGGCCAGGCAGGCGGTGCAGAGCCCCTTGGCCTCGTCGACCGAGATGCGCGTCGCCCGCCAGGGTGCCGACGAGGTGGCTTCGGACGCAGGCATGGAGCAGGAGCCGCCCCCGGCCTCCGCCGCGGACAGCACCGCCCTGCCCAGCACGGCGGGGTGCGGCGAGACCGCATTCGCCGCGACACCGACGGCGCTGCCCAGTGCAGCCAGCAGGGCCATCTGGATCCAGGTTCGCATCGGCGCGAAATCTAACCCGGGAGAGTCTCCGGGGCGACGGCGATCTTCACGGCTCCTCACACACGGCTCGGACGGGGTGCACGCGAATCGGGCTGGGGCTATATTGCGCGCCGCCATGGGCGCACCCGTCTACGAGATCTCCAAGGACTTCCTCTTCAGCGCCGCGCACCAGATCCGTCTCCACCCCGGGAAGTGCGAGCGATTGCACGGCCACAACTGGCGGGTTCGCCTCCACGCGCGCGCCTCGAGCCTCAACCACCTGAGCATGGTGGTCGACTTCGCCGACCTGCAACGCATCGTCGCCGACATCGGCTCCCGCTTCGATCATCGAAACGTGAACGAGATCCCCCCCTTCGACGAGCTGAACACGACCGCCGAGAACATCGCCCGCTTCTTCTACGACGAGGCCAACCGCCGGATCGCCGAGACCGAGGGCGACCGGGTGCGCGTGTCGAAGGTCGAGGTCTGGGAGAACGAGGGCTCGCTGGCCGTCTACCGCGAGGAGTGAGCACCGCCGCCTTCGGGCGGCGGAACGCTCCGCGGTGCCTGCCGTCGGACCCGGGGCGTATCTTCCGGGACGGTGTCCGATCTCGTCGTCGTCCCCACCCAGCTCCGGAAGTCCAGGGTCGAGCGCCGCCTCTGCGACGCGCAGGGAGGGGTGCTTCTCGGCCCCCGGGTGGCCACGCTTCGCAACCTCGCTCCCGGGCTGCTCGCCGCCGCGGGAGACCGCCGGGCCGTGCTCGGCCCGATGGCCGAGCGACTTCTCGCAGTTCGGGCCGCCAGCGACTCGGGCCTCGTCGGCGTTGCCGGACCTGCGAGCGGCGCCATGCGCGCCGCCGCTCGGCTCATCGCCGAACTGCGCGGTGGGGAGGTGGCGCACGCCGACCTCCGGGCGGCGGCTGCGAAGACGAGGGGAAGGGTCGCGGCGCGGCTCGAGGCGGCGGCCCTGGCGCTTGCGGGCTACGAGGACCGGCTTCTTGGGCTGGGCGCGCTCGACGCGGCCGGGGCGCTCCGCGTGGCCGCCGAGGCCGCCGGCAGGGGCGCCGTGTCGGAGGAGACGCGCGGCCTCGGCCTGCTGGTCCTGGAGGGCTTCCTTCCCACCACGCCCGCGGCGCTCGACCTCGGTCTGGCCCTGGCGACGCAGGCCAGGCGGGTGCTGGCACGCGTTCCCGTCCTGCCGGAGGAGCAGCGACGCTCCGCGCCCGCCGAGCCCTGGCTACGCCGGATCGAGTCACTCCACGAGCTCGCGATCCGGCGCGACATCCGCGTCCAGTTCCCCTCCACCGGCATGATCACCCGGGGCAGGGTGGTGCGGCTGCCTGCGCCCGGCGACGCCGAGCAGTGCGACGCCGCCGCGCGCTTTGCGGCGTCCCTGCTCGACGAGGCCTTCGAGCCCGACGACATCGCCGTCTTCGCCCCTCCAGGACTCCTGGAACTGCTGCCGGCCTCCTTCGCCCGGCTCGGCGTCCCGCTGGCGATACTCGTGACCCGCCCGCTCGCTGCTCATCCACTGGTTCGAGACCTGCGCGCCGCCCTCGGGGCGGCGGGAGCGATCGACCGGACCTCCGCCGAAGCGCTCCTCGCCTCGCCGTACCTGGGCGCGGCCGACCCGCAGCCGCGCCTTCGCTTCCTGCTCGACAGGGCCGGTGCGATCGAGGGGCGCGGCGACCCCGAGGACCGGTTGCGGGGTCGGGCCCGACTGCTCTCCGGAGCGGGGCGGTCGGGGGGAGAGCGATTGGCGCTGGTGCGAGCCGCCGACGCCGTTCGCGACCTGCGCAGGTCCCTCGCTCCGCTGGCGACGCCCGCCACGCCGCCCCAGTGGGTAGCGCGGCTGCACGCCTTCGTCGATCGGGCCGGCGTGCGGCGCCGGGCAGCCCGAGGCGCGCCGGACCTCGCCCGGCGGGACCTCGACGCCCTCTCCCGGCTGGAGGAGGTCCTCGACGAGCTCGCCTCGGCGCTCGTCGTGGCCGGTCGGGCCGGCCAGCCGATGTCCCGGGAGGAGTTCGCCTCCTTCTTCGACCTCGCGGTCGGTGTCGCCGACCTCCCTGTCGGGCAGAGCCCCTCCGCCGGGGCGGTCGAGGCCTGGCCGACCGGGGAGGCGCCTGGCCTCACCGCACGAGCCGTCATCGTGCTGGGCGCCGAACGGGGCGACTGGCCCGAGTCGCCCCGCGTCGACGCGCTCCTCGGCAACGCGGCCCGGGAGGCCCTCGACGCGCACCTCGAGCGCCGGGCGCTCGCCACTGCCTTCCACAGGCAGTCCGAGGCGGAGTTTCGAGGATGGTCGGCACTGGCGGCCGGGAGTGAGGTCCTGGCGGTGGGGTGGACGGCCGGTCCGGATCGTGAGGGTCCGGCGCCTCTCGCCGCCCTGGCGCTCGACCTCGCCGGCGCCGAGGAGTCCTGGCTGGCCCTCGATCCGCCGCTCGAGGCGGCGCGCGGTGCCGCCGAGGCGCTTCGCGCGGCGGCGCGACTTTCCTCGGCCGGGCAGGCGGTGCTTGCAGGCAGGGCTCTGGCCGGATGGCCGGGGCTGGCGGAGCGCGCGGGCGATGCCGCGGAGCGAGGACGGATGGAGCAGGAGCGGCGGGTCGCCTGGGCGGCGGGCGTGGCTTCGCCGGCCGCCGGAAAGATCCCGCCCGCTCTGCCGGCGTTTGCCGCGTCCCTTCCCGCCGAGTGGAGCGCCACCGACCTGGAGACCTTCGCCGCTTGCCCGTACCGTTTCATGCTCCGCGCCGCCGGCGTCAGGGAACCGGACGGGGCCGACCTCGACATGGAGCCGCGCGACGAGGGGGCCATGGTCCACGCCATCCTGGAGGCCTTCCTCCGATCCCGGCGCGACCGAGGCGCCTGGCCGCTCGCCGGTGACGAGGCCGACCGGGAGGAGGCTCGCCGGATCGCCGCCGACGTGCTCTCCCGGTTCGAGGCCGAGGGAAGGGTCGGCGACCCGTCGACGTGGGCGGGGAGGAGGGAGGCGGTGCTGCTGCGACTCGACCGCTTCGTCGCGGCCGAGGCCCGGGCCGTCGATGGATTGCGCCCCGTGCTCCTCGAGTACGCGTTCGGGAGCGGAACCGGGCGCCCCGCCTTCGCCATTCCCGCGCCGGGTGGGGACGTCCTGCTCCAGGGGCGCATCGACCGCGTCGACGCCGACGGCCAGCGCCTGCTCGTGATCGACTACAAGAACTCCCGGTCGTCCGCCGCCGCACGCGAGCGGCTCTCGGACCAGGAGCTCGGCACCTCGAGCTTTCAGGCTCCGGTCTACCTCCTCGCCGCCGCGAGGGAGTTGCCCGGGCGGTCGGAGCTCTCGGCCACCTACTCCTTGCTGCGCTCCGGGGAGCGGGTTGCTCCCTGGACGATCGCCCCGGGGGATCCGTTCCTGGCGCAGGGCGAGCAGCGCCGTGCGGAGATCCGCGCTGCCGGCGGGCGCACATTCGCCGACGAAGTCGTCGCGGCGGTCGGCAGGATCCGGTCCGGCGAGATGCCGGTGGCGCCGCAGGACTGCACCGGTTGTCCGTACGGGGCCGTGTGCCGGTATCCACGCCCGGGGGAGGCATGAGCCCGCTGCCCCCCGGCGCAGCGTGGAGCGACGCGGCGCTCTCCCTCTTCGGCGCAACCGGCGCGACGGCGGTGTCGGCCGCTGCCGGCGCAGGGAAGACCACGGCGCTCGTCGAGCTGCTGCGTCGCAGGCTGGCTGGAGACGACCCGGGGGTCCCGCTCGCCCCGCGTGAGGTGGTGGCCATCACGTTCACCGAACGTGCGGGGGCCGAGCTGGCCGACCGGCTCGGGCGGGAGCTCGCCGACGGCGTGCGGCTGCTCCGCGCCGCCGGAGACGAGGCGCGGGCCGGGCGGCTCGAGGGCGCGTTGCGCGAGCTGCCCGCCATGGCCGTCGGCACCATCCACGGCTGGGCGGCTGGCCTCCTCCGCGAGCACGCCCTCGAGGCCGGCCTCGACCCGGAGTTCGCGGTGATCGACGAGGAAGGCTCGGCGGAGCTTCTCTCTGCCGCGTCGCTCCAGGAAGCGGTGGCCGCGCTGGACCGGGACCCCGCCCGGCACCGGCGGCTCGCCACGGCCCTGGGAGGGGTCCGCCCGCTCGGCGCGGCCGCTGCCACCCTGGTCCGGGAGCGGGCCACCCGCGGGCTCGAGACGGCGCCGGAGGGCGTGCCCGGAAGCCCCGAGGAGGTCGACGAGGCGCGGCGAGAACTCCTCGCTGCGGCGGCGGAGCTGGCCGGGCTCGGGAGCCGCGTCACCACGCCCACCGGACGGGCCGCGCTGCTCGCGCTCGGCGCCCGGCTGGCAGAGAGCCCCGGCGATATGGCCGAGGTCCCCCCTGGCCTGGCCACGGCCTTGAAGGGCTGGCGTGCCGGGAAGCGCGACCCGCCGGAGGTCGCCGCCGCGCGCTCCCGGTTCGACGCTGCGGCGGCCGCTTTTCCTCTCGTCGCGGCGGAGCGCGACGCGGCGCCGCTGGCCCGCGCCCTGGCGTCGATCGTGGGCGACGTCGAGAAGCGGTACCGGGTCGCCAAGGACCGCGCCGGGGTCCTCGACTTCGACGACCTGCTCCTGCGCGCGCGCAACCTCCTTCGCGACGCGCCCGGACTCCGGTCGGAGCTGCAGGCCCGGGTGCGCGCGCTCCTCGTCGACGAGTACCAGGACGTGAATGGCCTGCAGGCGGAGATCTTCGACCTGCTGGCGGGCGGCCTGCCACAGGTCGGCGAGAACGAGGCGCGCCCGCAGCTCCGCGTCGCGGTCGGCGACGCCAAGCAATCCATCTATCGATTCCGCGGCGCCGACGTGGGGGTCTTCGCAGGGCTCATCGGACGGCTGGCCGGCGGCGATGGCCAGGTGGTTCACCTGAGGGAGAACCACCGCTCGACCGCGGGCGTCGTCGACCTCGTGAACGCGCTCCTGTCCGGGGACGAGGGCGGCCTCGGCGTGCCCTTCGGCGAGGAGGACCGGCTTCGCGCCACCCGTCCGGGAGGCGAGAGCCCGGCCGCGGAGATCCTCGACGACGACGAGGGAGGGTCGGCCAGCGTGCGCCGGGTTCGCGAGGCCCGCGCCGTGGCGGCTCGCGCCGCCGAGTTCCTGGCCGAGGGGACTCCCCCCGGCGACGTCGCGATCCTCTTCCGCCGGCTCACCCATGTCGGCGTCTTCGAGAGAGCCCTGCGCGAGGCCGGGATCCCGGTCCGGGTGGCCCGGGGCGGCGGGTTCTTCCAGGCTTCCGAGGTGCGCGACCTGGGCGAGCTCTGCGCGGCGATCGAGGAGCCCGGCGACGAGGTGGCATGGGCGGCGCTCCTCCGCTCACCGCTCTGCGGCCTCTCCGACGCGACGCTCTTCGCGCTCTCTCGCCGCGGACTGTCCCGCCTGGCGCGAGTCGCCCCCGGCGACGCCGCCGGCGAGATCGGCGCGGCGCTGTCGGGGCCCGTACCCGAGGGAGAGGCGAACCGGCTCGGGCGTTTCCTCGAGACCTGGCGGGAGTTGCGAGACGGGCGACGCCGGCTCGACGTGGGAGAGACCCTCGCGCTCGCCGTGGAGCGGCTCGACCTCGAGGCCGCACTTCTCTCCGGGCCGGACGGGGAGCGCAGGGCCGCGAACGTCCGGAAGGCGATCGAGCTGGCCGCGCGGCAGGCCTCCCGGGGAACGTCGGCGGCCGGTTTCGCCGAGCGGGTCCGCAAGCTCTCCCGGCTGCCGCCGCGCGAGCCGGAGGCCGACGGGGGCGACGCCGACGCCGTTTCGCTCCTCTCCGTGCACCAGGCGAAGGGGCTGGAGTGGCCGGTGGTCTTCGTTCCCGAGATCGGGGCGCGGCCGCCCTCTCCGGGGCGCCGGCCCGTGCTGGACGAGGCCGGTCGCGTGGCCGTGCCGCTCTTCGCCGATGGAGGAGAGGTGCTCGAGGAGACGGCCACCACGGCCCGCCTGCGCGCCGCAGCGCTCCGCGAGGAGCGCGCCGAGTCGCGGCGCCTTCTCTACGTCGCGCTGACCCGGGCCCGGGACCGGCTGGTTCTCTCCGGCTCGGCGACGAGAAGCGCAGCCGGGACATGGGCCGAGGTGGTGGCCCGGGCGCCGGCATCGCTGCTCCGGCACCGGCCGGCATCGGGGTTTCCCGTCCCCTTGCACTCGAGGCCGGCCTCCTTCGCGCCGGTGTCGATCGCGCCGCCTCCGCTTCGGGCCTCGGCGCCGCCGCGTCCCCTGCGCCTGTCGGTGACCAGCCTGGCCGAGTACGCGCGCTGCCCGCGGCGCCACTGGCTGGCCGTCCAGATGAAGCTCCCCGAGCCCAGGGCCGAGACCCACGGCGGCGACGACCCGGACCGAGCCACCGTCCGGGGAACGCTTGCCCACTCGCTCCTCGCCGAGGTCGATCTCCTCGCGCCACCTTCCTCTCGCCGGTCGCTGCTGGCGGCGGCAGCAACGCGGCGGGGCGACGACCCGAAGCGACCTGGAACGCGGCGAATCCTCGACGACGTGGCTCGCTTCCTGGACTCGCCGGCGGGGCATGGGCTGGCGGACCGGGCCCGTTCCGGGTCGCTCCGGAGGGAGGTTCCCTTCCTGCTCCGGCTCCCCGGCTCGCCGGCGTGCTACGTCGACGGGGCCATCGACGCCCTCGCAGTGGACGCCGCCGGCGTCGAGGTCATCGACTTCAAGTACGCCCAGCATCACCCCGGTGCCGAGGAGCGGTACCGGGTCCAGCTGGCTGCCTACGCCCTGGCGGCGTCTCGCGCCTTCGGTGGTCGATCGGTCAGGGCCACGCTCCACTTCCTCCGCGGGGTGTCCCGGACGGTGGACGTCACCCCGTCCGAGCAGGCCCTGCAGCGGCTCGCCGCCGAGATCCCGCTCCTGGCGCTGGGCGCCGCCAGAGGGGACGGGCGCGACCTCTCTCCCGCCGCGGTCGGTCGCGGCGAGGTGCTCTGCAGGGCCGAGGGATGCGGCTTCGCCACGCGCTGTTTCGGCACGCCGGGGCGGCGACCGGCGTGATATACAAACCGGCGCGGTGGCCCGAAAGAGCCTCCGCGCACATCTCACCATCAGCCCGGAGGCGTCCATGCAGATCACACCGCGCGTGAAGGAAATACTCTCCTGGTACTCGTCCGACAGCCCGGGGACGCTGACCAACCTGGCGCGCCTGCTCGGAACCGGAAGGCTCGGGGGCACCGGCAAGCTCGTCATCCTTCCCGTCGACCAGGGCTTCGAGCACGGGCCGGCCCGATCCTTCGCGCCGAACCCGCCCGGGTACGATCCCGACTACCACTTCCAGCTCGCCATCGACGCCGGGTGCAACGCCTACGCCGCCCCGCTCGGGTTCATCGAGGCCGCGGCGGCCAAGTTCGCCGGACAGATCCCGCTCATCCTGAAGCTCAACAATTCCGACAGCCTCGCCAAGATCGACCAGCCCATCTCGGCCATCACCGGGTCGGTCGACGAGGCGCTCCGCCTCGGCTGCGCTGCCGTTGGCTACACCATCTACCCCGGGTCGGGTGCGCGAAACCGCCAGTACGAGGACCTTCGAGCCATCACCCAGGAGGCGAAGCGCAAGGGTCTCGTGGTGGTGGTCTGGAGCTACCCGCGAGGGGCTGGCGTGTCCAAGGACGGCGAGACGGCGGTGGACGTGGCGGGCTACGCCGCCCAGATCGCCGCCCAGCTGGGCGCCCACATCATCAAGGTGAAGCCGCCCAGGGACCTGGTGGAGGGCGCCGAGGCGAAGAAGGTCTTCGAGAAGTACGCCATCCCCACCAAGACGCTCGCCGACCGGGTCCGCCACGTCGTCCAGAGCGCCTTCAACGGCAAGCGCATCGTCATCTTCTCGGGGGGAGAGGCCAAGGGAATCGACGACCTGCTGACCGAGGTCCGGGGCCTCAAAGAGGGCGGCTCGTTCGGTTCGATCATGGGGCGGAATGCCTTCCAGCGAACGAAGCCCGAGGCATTGAAGCTCCTCGCCGAAGTGATGAACATCTACGCGTCCTGAGAGCGACGAGGCCGACCCCGAAGGGCAGGAATGGGACCGTCCCGTGAGGGCGGCGGCCCCTTTTTCCTTGCCCTCGACCGTCGGTGGAGTCTATACGGAAAGTCCTTTAGATCACCGCCGTTACGTGGCTCGGGCGCGTTGAACCCGCGCCGCGAGGAAAGAGAAAAATGCGCCTTTATCCGAAGGTCATCCCGACCATCGCCCGCGAGGTCGTCCAGGCTCTGATGCAGGACGGCGACGTCGAGGTCGAGACCATGCGGATCGCCGACGCCGAGATGGACATGGCCTCGGTCATGAAAGAGTACCTGGCCGCGGAGGAGCGCGTGAATGGCGCCACCCGCGAGGCCCTCGAGCGCCGCGGCTACGATCACTCCAGGTTCAACCAGGTGAAGCGCGAGATGGCCGACGTTCGCGGCTTCAAGATGGGCGACGAGGGGATCGAGTTCGTCATCGGCCAGATGATGGAGCAGATGCTCGTCTCCCGGAACATCGAGGAGGTCTTCTCCGACGACCTCGGCCTGAGGAAGAAGATCTTCGGCATCTTCAAGCGCCACCTCGACGTGGACGACGAGATCGACCGCGAGGCCCGAGCCCGGCTCAAGCACCTCCAGGAGGGCACGAGCGCCTGGGACGTCGAGTTCGGGAAGACCGTCGAGCTGCTGCGCCGCTCCCGCGGCCTCATCTAGCGGCCCGCGGCAAGCCCGGGCCAGGCCAGCTAGGGCGGCCGGGAGAGAAGCGCCGAGACCGGGCCCAGGTCGATCTCGCTCACCACGCCAACCAGCACCCGCCTGGGATCGGTGGAGATCCAGACGTGGAGCGGCCGCTTCACGCCCGGCTTGTCGGCGCGCTCGATGGTGCCGTCGATGCGCAGGGTGTCGAACAGGCCACCGGCCGTCTCCACGCGCTCCGGCCTGGCCGCCACCTTCCCCTGGAATCGCCAGTACCGGCGGTTGCCCACCACGTCGAAGCAGAGCTCCTGCCCCGGCTTCAGATCGGCGGCGCGCAGGTAGTAGGCGGCTGAGAGCCCGTCGAGGACCTCACCCTGGCGCGAAAAGGTCGTCGAGCCCCTCTGGTCGCCGAACCAGGTCTCGATGGCGACGGAGGCCGGGTCGACGCGGAGTCGCGCGTCGCTCACCTTCTTCACGTCGTCCTCGAGCACCTCGTCGCGGAAGCGCTCCGGGAGCAGCGTCTTCGCGTCCACCCAGGAGAAGGCCCCGCCGACGATCCGCCGGATCTTCGCGAACACCGAGGTGTTTCGCACCCGCGCCTTGAAGGGGATCTGCTTGCCCTCGAACATCGGACGGCCCACCTCGAGCGCCAGCGTCCCGGCCTTCACCATCCCCATCACGTCGAGATCGAAATGGAGGACCTCGCCGGATCTCCACGGGAATGGCCCGGGGCGGAGCGCGGGCAGTCCGCACGGCTCGACGGCGAGCAGCAGGGAGGCGAAGGCGGCGGCGACCAGGCAGGGGCCTTCAGTTCCTGGCCAGCTGGCCGCCGGGGCGATAGGCCGCCAGATTCACCACCACGCTGCCCACCGCGAACTCGGCGCTCACCCGGACCGGCACCTTGCTCTCGTCGTCGGAGAACCAGACGAAGGTGTCGCGCTTCGAGGCGAACTTGCCGTTGAAGGCGGTCCGGATCTGGACCTTCCACGCCGCGAAGGCGCCGGCCGGCGTGGTCACCGTCTCGCGCCCCACCACGGAGGCCCGCAGCTGGAAGGTGCCCTTCGTGGTGAAGATCGGGATCTCGAACCGGGCGTCCTCCGCCAGCGGCTGGAGCCGGAGCCAGAGGAGCGCGCTCGCGAAGTCCTGCGCCAGGGGGTCGAGCGGGTAGGTGTTCTCCACCTTCCTCCCCTTGCGGAGGATGCGGATGGTCGCCTTTCCGGATCCCCTGTCGAAGCGGGCGCTGTCGTTGTGCCGGTCGCCCAGCTCGATGGCCTGGAGATCCGATCCACGCGGGAGGCGGGACTCCGAGTCCCAGTACGACACGAGGTGTTCGCGGATGTCGACGATGCTCGCGAGCCCGTCGGTCCGCGCCCGGGTGATGACGGGCCAGACCGGTCCCTCGGCCTGCCCAACCAGGATGCGGGCCTCGCCGGCGTGGACGCCGAGATAGTCGATCGTGAAGTCGATCTGCTCGCCTGGCCCGAACCCGCCGCCAGCCCTCGCAGGGGAGGCGACGGCGAGCGCCAGGGCGGCGACGAAGGCGAGGCGGGTCATCCGCATGGTGTTAATGGGTTTAGCAAGGGAGCGGCCAACCCGCTGGCCGGAAAAAGGACCCGAAGTCGTCATGTTGGAGCGATAGCCCCGAATGGGATCTAACCAGATCAAGGCATCCCTGTCGCGGTGGCGAAAGGGTTTGGCTACTCTTCTCCCATGCCGCTCGATCCAAACCATTACGAGGAAGAGAAGGAAGACCCCGGTGAAAAGGAGGGTCGCCGCCGGACCTTCAAGGATTTCGACTGTCCGACGTGCAACGCGAACAATCCCTACGACGACGGCTTCGGGGATGGAGACGAGGTCCTCTGCTACTACTGCGGCCAGGAGTACAAGGCCCTGGTGAACGAGGAGGGGCGGTTGCGGCTGCGAGAGGCCTGAAGGCCCATCGCCAGGGGCGCTACCCGCGAGGGCGCCGTTCCCCGAAGATCGCGGTGCCGATGCGGACCAGGGTCGCTCCCTCCTCGATGGCCACCGGATAGTCGCCGCTCATGCCCATCGAGAGTTCGCGCAGGCCCAGCCGGTCGCGCAGGGCTCGCAGCGCCACGAAGTGGGGGCGCGGGTCGTCCTCGGGTGGCGGGATGGCGGTGAGTCCTGCCACCTCGAGCGAGGGGAGCCCGCGAAGGGCCTCGACGAGCCCCTCGACCTGGCCTGCCGCGCACCCTCCCTTGGAAGCCTCTCCGCCCAGGTTCACCTCGACGAGGACGCGTGCGCGGGCCCCGGCCTTCTCCCAGCGCCGGGCGATCTCCCGCCCCAGTTCCTCCCGGTCCACGGTGTGGATGAGGCCGACGCGGGCTGCGAGGTACTTCACCTTGTTCGTCTGCAGCGAGCCCACGAAGTGCCAGACCAGCCCCGGGAGGTCGGCCAGGTCGTCCGCCTTCTCGCGCCACTCCTGCACGTAGTTCTCGCCGAAGTCGCGCTGGCCGGCTGCGAAGGCCTCGCGAATGGCCTCCGACGGCTGGGACTTCGAGACCGCCACCAGGCCCACACCCGCGGGGATGCCCTTGCGGACTCGGTCCAGGCGCGACGCGATGGTATCGGAGCTCACCGATGCCCCCAGGGCAGCGAGAGGCCCAGCCGGCCGAGGAGAGCCAGGGTCTCCGCGAGGGGCAGGCCAACCACGTTGGAGACGCTGCCGGCGATGCCTCGCACGAGCGACCCGCCAGCTCCCTGGACCGCATAGGCGCCGGCCTTGTCGAGCGGCTCGCCGGTGGCGACGTACCAGGCGATGCGCTCCTCGGAGAGGGTGACGAATCGGACGGCCGAGGAGACGGCGATGGTCTCCTCTCGCGGCGCGCTTCCCGACGCCCCCGCGGCGAGGCCGTGCACGCCCGTCGCCACCACATGGGTGCGGCCCGAAAGGTCGCGCAGCATCCTCCTGGCGTCGTCCTCGTCCCGCGGCTTGCCCAGGATCTCGTTTCCCAGGACGACCGCCGTGTCGGCCGCCAGCACCAGCTCGCCCTCCGAGCAGGCGACCGCGCGGGCCTTCTCGCGGGCCAGACGCCGGACGTACTCGTCCGCACCTTCACCCACGCGCACCGACTCGTCGGTGTCGGCGGGGCGAACATCGACGGGGATCCCGACCGAGGCGAGGAGCTCGCGTCGTCGAGGACTCTGGGAGGCGAGGACGAGGCGCATTGACGAACGACCCGCCGTATTGCTACCACGATCCTTGACCATGGAGTCCCGAGACCTGCTGCGCCAGCTCGAGCGGAAGGTACAGGAGCTCCAGGCGTTCAACGAGATCGGCCGTTCGCTGGCCGGCACCCTCGACATCCACGAGCTTCTCGCCCTCATCATGCAGAAGGTGAGCGACGTGCTGCGCCCGGAACACTGGTCGCTGCTCCTCGTCGACGAGCAGAAGCAGGAACTCGTGTTCGAGATCGCGGTCGGGGAGGGGGCCGAGCGGTTGAAGACCATGCGCCTGCCCCTGGGGGAAGGGGTGGCGGGAAACGTCGCCAGGACGGGCCTTCCCGTGCTCGTGCCCGACGTCCGCACCGATCCCCGGTTCGCGGCCCGCTTCGACGACGCCTCCGGGATGGTCACCGGCAGCCTGCTGGCCGTGCCGCTGCAGTCGAAGGGGCGCGTGCTCGGGGTGGTCGAGCTCGTCAATCCACGCGGCGGTCATCCCTTCGACGCCGGCGATCAGCGGACGCTGGAAGCCCTCGCCGACTACGCTGCCATCGCCATCGACAACGCCCGCGCCTACGAGCGCATCCGGGAACTCACCCTCCGGGACGAGCACTCCGGCCTCTTCAACGCGCGACACCTCTGGCGGCAGCTGGAGATGGAGGTGGCCCGCACCGCGCGCACCGGGCGCCCCTTCTCGGTGGTCTTCGTCGACCTCGACCACTTCAAGCAGGTGAACGACCGGTTCGGCCACCAGGCAGGAAGCTCGGTCCTGAAGGAGGTCGGGGACCTCATCCGCCACCAGATCCGCACCCTCGACGTCCCGGTGCGCTACGGCGGTGACGAGTTCGTGATCCTCTTGCCCGAGACCGACAAGGCCCACGCACGGATGGTGGCCGACCGGATCCGCATCGCCTTGAGCGAGGCCGTCTTCCTGCGCGAGGGTGGACTCGACGTGAAGGTGACGGCGAGCTTCGGGCTGGCGACGTGCCCCGAGGACGGCGACACGCCCGAGAAGGTCGTGCAAGGCGCAGACGCGGCGATGTACCGCGTCAAGGCGTCGACGCGGAACGGCGTGGCTTAGCCGTCGGTGAGTCGGCGGCCGGGCGTCTCCTACTGGTCCTGAGGAGCGACGCTCCCACGCAAGAGCGCGTCGTTCACCCTGATCTTGGCGCCGTCGCGCAGCGTCTTCATCCAGGCCGCCTCCACCTCCGCCTGGCGGCGGGATCCGAGCCGGGCCACGACCTCGTCGCGTTGCCTCTCGTACCTGGCCGGGTCGGGGTGCTGGCGCTCCTTCACCTGGGCCACCACCGGACCGGCCGGAGTCGCGTAGACCTCGGGAAGGGTCTGCCCGGCGACGGTGGCGGTGGCGGCGGCGGCGTAGAGGGGGGGGGCCTCTCCGAGGCCGGGCAGGGCGGGTCCGGTCGGGTTGAAGAGGCCGGTATCGCGGGCGACGACGGGTTCCCCACCGAGCGTGACGCCCGGCTTCTTCGCCCCCGGTGCCGGCGTGGGGAAGAGCAGGGCGAGCTTCTTGCCGGCCTTGGCCTGGGCGAGCGCCTCGCGGGCCCGCCGGTCGGCGACCTTGCGAGCGCCGTCCAGCTCGAGGACCTCTCTTGCCAGCGAGGCCTCGACTTCCTTCAGGGGAACCACCCGGCCGTCCTCCACCGCCTCGACCAGGATGAGATGCCAGCCGAACCGGGTGCGGACCGGCGCGGAGACCTCGCCCGCCTTGAGCGAGAAGGCGGCGTCGTCGAACGGCTTCGCCATGAGCCCGGGGCCGAACGTTCCGAGGTCGCCGCCCTTTTCCCGGGTCGCCGCGTCGTCGGAGGTCGTCTTCGCCACCTGCGCGAAGGGCTCCGTCTTCACGCGCTCCGCCAGCCCCTCGACCTTCTTTCTCGCCGCATCGTCCTGGGATGCCGGGGCGCCTTCCGGGACCTTCACGAGAATGTGGCGAGCCCTCACCTTCTTCTTGATCTCGTAGCGGGACGCGTTGTCCTTGTAGGCCTGCTGGACCCTGGCCGCGTTCGACTTGAGGAGCGCAGCCACCTCGGCGTCGGTGACCTTGACCTCCTTGCGGGCAGAGGCGAGCGGGAAGCGGACCCACTCGAGGTCCACCCGATCGGCGTCGGCGCTCCAGGCGGCGCGAACCTCGTCCTCGGACACCAGCGCCCCCTCGCGAAGGAGGGCCATCATCTTCTGGTAGAGCAGGTCGTCGACGAGACGCTCCTCGAAGCGGCTCTCCGAGCCGAAGCTCTGCCGCACGGCGCGACGGTAGAGCTCGATGTCGAAGCGTCCGTCGGTCTGGAAGCTCGGAATGGCCCAGACCACCCTGTTCACCTCGTCGGGGGCGACGCGAAGGCCGCGCTTCTTCGCCTCCTGGACCACGAGTACCCGGTCGACGAGCTGGTTCATGGCCACGTTGCGAAGCCCGAGCTGGTCGGCGAGCTCGCGGGTGAAGCTCTGGCCCACCCGGGCCTGGTACGTGCGGAAGAGATTCCCGTAAGCCTCCTCGTAGTCGGCGGGGGCGACCACGTAGCCGTCGACCTCCACCGCCGAGTGGGCGGAGAGCCCCTCGACCTGGCACCCCTGGGAGCCCGGTCCGAAGCTGACGACGAAGACGACGATGATGATGCCGAAGAGCACGTAGGTGAGGACGCTGCGGCTCTTCGCACGAAGGATGTCCAGCATGAGGTAGAAGACTCCCGCGGGGTGGCGTTCTGGTCGACGGCGCTTGCCGCGACGGGGTTGAACAACTAGGTCGACAGGCGCTAAAATGCAAGGGTTTTCGAGGTTGGGACGGGCGGCGCGGGCGAGGCCGGAGTCGAATTGCTCTCACTTCTGAAGCGGTACAGGGAAGTCCTTCTGGTGGTGGTCCTCGCGGTCGTCCCGCTGGGCGTTTTCCTCGCCCACGCTCGACACCCTGGCGATCGAACCACGCTCGACCGGTTCGTCCTCACGGTCACCAGCCCCGTCGAGAAGGCCATCGACTGGACGGTGAGCGGGGCGCTCTCCACCTGGCAGCGCTACGTGTGGCTGCGCGGCGCGCACGACCGGTCCGTCGCGCTCTCTCGAACCGTCAACGAGCTGCGCGCCGAGAACACGGAGCTCTCGCAGCTCAAGGCCGAGAACGAGCGCCTGGAACGTTTGCTGGCCTTCGCGCGTTCCAAGCCCGAGCACCGGACGGTGGGCGCCCGGATCATCGGGACGCGAATGGACCCCAAGGGACTTCAGCTCGTGACCATCGACCGCGGAGCAGACGACGGCGTGCGGCGAATGATGCCGGTGGTCACGGCCGACGGCGTCCTCGGGCGCGTCCACACGCTCGGCGATCGAAGCGCCGACGTCCTGCTCCTCTCCGACCGCAACAGCTCCATCGCGGTGCGGGTCGAGCGCTCCCGGGCCCGCGCCAACGTGCGAGGGCAGGGGGCGCCTGGTCCGTGCCGGCTCGAGTACGCGCTTCGCTCCGACGACCTCATCGAGGGCGACCAGCTCGTGACCTCCGGGACGGACGGCGTCTTCCCCCGCGGGCTGCCGGTCGGGCAGGTGACCCGCGTGAAGCGAGGCGGCTTCGGCCTCTACCAGGCCGCTGAGGTGCTCCCGGCCGTCGACGTGAACCGGGCCGAGGAGGTCGCGGTACTGGTCTCCACCGAGGTGCCCGGCGGTCTCCCAGCGGCCCGGGCCCCGGAACCATGACGCCGCTCCTGCGCGTGCCGCTGGCGCTGCTCGCGGTCCTCTTCCTCCTGGCGATCTCGGCCGCGGTCACCCGCCAGCTCTCCGGCGGCGCCGTGTCGCTGGCGCTGGCCGTTCCGGTCATCGTCTGGCTGGGCCTGGAGACCCCGGTGGTCGAGGGCGCCATCGGCGCCGCGCTGGTGGGCGTGCTGCTCGACGCCTCGGCCGGCGGCCCGGGCGGCCTGCTAACTTCACTGTCAGTCATTGTCCTGCTCGGCGTCCGCGCCGGGGCCGGCCCCTTCGACGCCCGAAGCAGGCTGGGCTTCGCCCTTCTCTGCGGCGCCGCCACCTTCCTGATGGGCTTCGGCGCCATCCTGCTCACCCGCTACGTGACGTCCTCGAACGCCGACCCCAGCTGGGGCCTCCTCGGGCGCGTCCTCGTCGAGTCGCTCCTCACCGCCGCGGCCGCTCCGGCCATCCGCTGGGCGCTCGACCGGGTCCTCGTGCCGGCCCACCGCGACCACTCGGGGATCCTGCGATGACCGGGGGCGCTCCGTGCCGCTGAACCCGTCCTCGCCGAGCGGCGACGGCCGCGGTCGCCTCCTCTGGATGGCCGGGTTCGCCTTCCTGGCCTTCCTGGTGCTCCTCTCGCGCCTCTACCACCTGCAGATCCTCCGGGGCGATGAGTACAAGGGCCGGGCCGACGAGAACTTCGTGAAGGAGCTGCGCGTCCCGGCCGACCGCGGCCTGATGCTCGACCGCGCCCGGAAGGTGCTCGTCGACTCGAGGCCGAGCTACGACGTGGTCCTCATTCCTTACTTCTGCGGGAAGGGCTGCGACGACGTGGTCACCCGTCTGGCCGCCATGCTCTCCCTCTCCTTCGACGAGGTGCAGCGGGTGCGCGAGCACCTCGCCACCGCGCGCGGCCTGATCCGCTTCCGGCCGTTCACCGTCAAGGTCGACATCACCCGCGACGACCTGGACGTCGTCGAGGCCAACCGCATCGATCTCTCCGGCGCCGTGGACGTTCTCCCCACTCCCCATCGCAGCTACCGGCACGGGGTCTGGGCCAGCCATCTTCTCGGATACATGAACGAGGTCGGCCCGGACGAGCTGGGAAAGATGAACGCCGAGCTGGAGAAGCTGGGCGGCGAACAGCAGCCCTACCAGTCGCGCGATTTCGTCGGGCGCCGCGGTCTCGAGAAGCGCTTCGAGAACGAGCTGCGCGGCGTCGACGGCCTCCAGCGCGTGGTGGTGGACGCCCGCGGCAACGCCAAGCGGGACAGCGAACTCATCCCCGAGGCCCAGCGCTACGAGCCCTCCACGCCCGGCAACAACCTGGTGCTCTCTCTCGACTGGCGCCTGCAGGAGTTCGCCGAGAAGACCTTCCCGGCGACCGCCGGAGCCGTGCTGGCCATGGACGCCAAGACCGGGTTCATCCTGGCGCTGGTGGACCGCCCGGCGATCGACCCCAACAGGATGGCCGGGCGCATCACCCGCGCCGAGCTCGCCGCCATCCGGGCCGACCCGCTCCAGCCCGAGCTCTTTCGGGCCATCCAGCAGCACTACCACCCCGGATCCACGTTCAAGGTGGTGACCGCCATCGCCGCGCTGGAGGAGGGGACCCTGCGCCCCGGCGGGACGGTGTTCTGCCCGGGCAAGTACATGCTGGGTGGACACACGTGGCGATGCGACAAGGAGAGCGGCCACGGCCAGGTCGACCTGGAGCACGCCCTGGGCGCCAGCTGCGACGTCTTCTTCTACGCCCTGGCCGACCGCATGGGCACCGACCGGATCGCCAGGTGGGGTGCCCGGCTCGGCCTGGGCAAGCCCACCGGCCTCGACCTCCAGGGCGAGATCCCCGGCGTCATGCCCGACGAGGCCTGGCACGACACCCACCAGCCCGGAGGGCACCGGCACGGCATGTCGCTCAACATCGCCATCGGGCAGGGCGACGTGAACGTGACGCCCCTGCAGCAGCTGGTGCTCTACGGGGCCATCGCCACGGGGAAGGTCTGGAAGCCCCAGGTGGTGCTGAGGGTCGAGGACCCCCGCGGCGACGTGCTGAAGGAGTTCGCCCCCGAGGTGCGAGGTCGGCTCCCGGTCAAGCCGGAGACGCGCGACGCGGTGATGAAGGGGCTGCTGGCCGCCGTGAACGAGCCGTTCGGCACCGCCCGCGGCCTCCGGCTCAAGGACACGGTCATGGCCGGCAAGACCGGTACCGCACAGGTGGTGAAGCTCGGGGCCAAGCGGCTCAAGGCCTCCCAGGTCGCCTACTTCGAGCGGGACCACGCCTGGTTCGCCGCCTTCGCCCCGGCCGACGATCCGGAGATCGTGGTGGTGGTCCTGAACGAGCACTCGGGGTTCGGGGCTTCCAACGCGGCCCCCACCGCGGCAGGGCTGGTCCGCAAGTGGCTCGAGCTGAAGGAGCAGGACGCGCGGGACCGGGACGGAGCGAACCGGCCATCCGCCGCGCCGCCGGCCGTCGCGCCGCCCCCGACTCCGCCCCCGCCCGGTCGCCCCGAGAAGCCGGCCCGCGCCTCCCTTCACGCCGCCCCCGGAGCTCAAAGTGGCGCTTGAGGTCTCCGGTCTGGCCAGCCTGGGCGCGCCACGAGAGCGCTCCTTCGCCCGGTTCCCCTGGCACGTGCTCTTCCTGGCCCTCTCCATCTGCGCCGTCGGCATCTGGAACCTGGCCTCGGCCTCCAAGAGCTCGCACATCGACATCTGGATCACCCAGGCCACCTGGATGGGCGTGGGCGCGGGGCTGGCTCTCTTCGTCGTGCTCCTCGACTACAAGCTCTTCCGTCGCGGGGCCTGGGTCTTCTACGCCATCGTCCTCCTCCTGCTCGTGGCGGTGCTCCTGAAGGGGCGAGTGGTGATGGGAGCAAGGCGCTGGCTCACCTTCGGCCCGGTCAACTTCCAGCCCTCCGAGCTGGCCAAGATCGCCGTCATCCTGGTGCTCGCCCGCTGGTTCTCCAGCGACGCGGAGAGCGACACGAGGCGCGGTCCCCGCGGGCTGGCCCGCATCGCCATCCCTGCGCTCCTGGTGTTCGTGCCGGCGGTCCTGGTCCAGCGGCAACCCGACCTGGGGACTGCGCTCATCGTCATGGCGGTGGGGGGCACCATGATCCTCTTCGCCGGCGTGCGCTGGAAGACGCTCGTGGTCCTGGGAGCCGTGGTGACGTTGGGGGCCGTGGCGGCCTGGCCGCACCTCAAGCCCTACCAGCGCAAGCGGGTCGAGACCTTCCTCAACCCCGAGGGAGACGTGCTGGGCGCCGGCTACCACGCCACGCAGTCGATGATCGCAGTGGGATCGGGCCAGGGGCTGGGAAAGGGCTGGGGGCAGGGCACGCAGACCCTGCTCTCCTTCCTCCCGGAGCAGCACACCGACTTCATCTTCTCGGTGTGGGCTGAGGAGCGCGGCTTCGTCGGCGCCCTCCTCCTGCTCGCCCTCTACTTCGGGCTGGTCGGCTCCGGGATCACCATCGCGCTGCGCGCCGGCGATCGGTTCGGCCAGTTCGTGGCGGTGGGAGCGACCGCGCTCGTCTTCTGGCACGCCTTCATCAACATGGGAATGGTGACGGGGATGCTTCCCGTCGTGGGCGTGACCTTGCCGCTCATGAGCTATGGCGGGACGTCGGTCCTGGTGGTCTTCGTCGCCCTGGCGCTGCTCTCCAGCGTGGGAACGCGCAGGTTCGTGAACTGAAAGCGGCGCGCCCTTCAGGGCGCGCAAGTGCCACTCCGAGGTGCCGTCCCGCTGCTACGACACCTTCTTCACGCTGTCGAGAATGCGGGTGCGGTCGGCGCCGACCACGGTGTCCACGACCTTGCCGCCCTTGAACACGAGCAGCGTGGGGATGGAGCGGATGTTGTACTTCTGGGCCACGGCCTGGTGCTTGTCGATGTCCATCTTGCCGACCTTCACCTTGCCCTTGAAGTCGGTGGCGATCTGCTCGACCACCGGCGCGATCGCCTTGCAGGGGCCGCACCAGGTGGCCCAGAAGTCGACCAGGACCGGGATTTCGCTCTTCAGCACCTCTGCGTCGAAGGTGCCGTCCTCGAGGGTGACCACGTCGTTGGATGCCATGCCGGCCTTCCTAACGCCTCGGGCACGTGCTGGCAAGCGGCCCGGGGGGCGTGCTACCTTCTCGCTTCCCTCTCCATGGCAGGTGGACTCCTCTTCGTCTCGCAGGCGCTCCTCGACACCTGGGCCAACCAGGGGCGGATCGGCCTCGATGGGCAGTCGATCACGCTTCTTTCCGGGGAGGGCCAGGGACGCTGCTACGCCCTCGAGCCCGCCGCTCGGTTTCTCCGGGTGGTCGAAGGCGGCAGTGACCCCCACGAGTTGCTGGCCCGGGTGAAGACGATCGTCCAGATCAGGGACATGGGGGGCGAGGCCATGGCCGACTCGGTCGTCCTGGGGGAGATGGCCTACGAGATCGAGCCGGGCTTCCTGGCCGAGGCCTCGGCGGTCGAGGCCGCCCAGGGACCACTTCCGCCGGACCTGGAGGAGCGGCGCAAGGAGGCGGAAGCACTTGCCAGGTTCCTGCTTGACAATCTTTCCTGACGGGACGACTACCACCCGTCACATTCGAAGACCGGAACGAGACATCCGATGAGCCTCCAGGTGCTCCGCATCGCCGCCCTGTTCTACGCCGGGGCGGTTGCAGCCTACGTCGTCTACTTCGCTCGGCCTCGCCACGTCCGTCTGGCCGCGGTGGGGCAGTGGTTGCTCGGCATCGCCTTCCTGGTCCAGGCCGCGGCCATCGGCCTCGGGTGCAAGGAGTACGGGGGCACCGAGTTCTTCGGCCTGCGCGGCGGGATGGTCTTCCTGACCTGGCTCGGGGCCGGTGCCTCGCTGGTGGTGCAGCGGCTCTATCGCATCCCCACCGTCGGCGCCTTCGTCACGCCGCTGATCCTGGTCGTCCTCCTCCCCACCCTCTTCCTCGTGAAGCCCGACGCCCGGGTGGAAGTTCCGCCCGAGGTGCTCCGCCCCATGGTCACGGTCCACATCGTGACCGCCCTGCTCGGGGTCGCGCTCTTCGCCATCGCCGCGCTGGTGGCGCTCATGTACCTGCTCCAGGAGCGCGAGGTGAAGGGCAAGCGCTTCGGGGCGCTCTTCTCCCGCCTCCCGTCCCTGGCCGCGCTCGACACGCTGAACCATCGACTGGTGCGCTTCGGCTTCGTGGTCTACACGCTGGCGCTGCTCTCCGGGTCCGGGATGGCCAAGGTGGTCTGGAAGAGCGCCTGGCAGTGGGACCCCCAGCAGGTCACCTCCCTGGTGATCTGGATGCTCTACGGGGCCATGGTCCAGCTTCGCCACACCGGGTGGCACGGCCGGCGCTTCGCGCTCCTCACCATCGGCGCGTTCGGGCTGGTCGTCGCCTCCATGGTGACGCTCAACGTGCTGCCGGAGGGGATGACCCGACACGGCGGCGATTTCAGCGGAGAGCGCAAGTGAACGCAGGCCGGGAACTCCACCTGGTGGGGCTCTCGCACAAGAGCGCCCCGGTGGCGGTGCGCGAGAAGGTCGCGCTCGGCGGCGACGATCTCAAGGACGCCATGTCCACCCTGGCCGGGCGGCCCGGCGTGAGCGAGGCCATGGTGGTCTCCACCTGCAACCGGGTCGAGTGCTACGTCTACGGCGAGTCCCTCGAGGAGGCGCGCCGCTTCTTCCTGGAGCGTACCGCCGACGCCGAAGGGCACCTCTACGTGCACTCGGGCCGCGACGCCGTCCGCCACCTCTTCCGCGTGGCGGCAAGCCTCGACTCGATGGTCGTCGGTGAGCCGCAGATCCTCGGCCAGGTGAAGGAATCCTATGGCCTGGCCGCCGCGGCGCAGAGCGCGGGGGCGTTCGTCTCGCGCCTGTGCAACCGGGCGTTCGCCACGGCCAAGCGGGTTCGCAGCGAGACCGAGATCGCCAGGGGCGCCGGCAGCGTCTCCCAGGTGGCGGTGGAGCTGGTCGAGAAGATCTTCGGAGACCTGCGGGGCCGCTCCGTGCTGCTGGTGGGCGCCGGCAAGATGGGCGCGCTGTCGGCAAAGGCGCTTCGCGACCTGGGGGCGGACCGGATTCTCGTGACCAACCGATCGCCGGAGAAGGCGCGGGGGCTCGCCCTGGAGATCGGGGCCACCGCCGAGCCCTGGGACGGGCTCACCAGCCTGCTGGCGCTCGCCGACGTGGTCATCGTGTCCACGGGCGCGCCGACCTACGTGATCACCCAGGATCTCGCGGCTCACGTCATGAAGGCGAGGCGAGGCCGCTCGATCTGTCTCATCGACCTGGCGGTGCCGCGCAACGTCGACCCTGTCTGCGGCGAGCAGGACAACGTGTACGCCTACGACATCGACGACCTGCAGAAGGTGGTCGTCCAGACCCACACGGCCCGCGCCGAGGAAGCGCTGCGCGCCGAGGCCATCGTCGAGGCCGAGGTCACGGCCTTCGCCCAGGAGCGCGAGACCCGCGCCGCGCTGCCCGTGCTGGCGGAGCTCAGGCGCCGAGCCGAGCAGATCGCCCGGGTCGAGGCCGATCGAACCCTCGCGCACCTGGGCACCAAGCTCGACGAGAAGGGGCGAAAGAGCGTCGAGGCCATGGCCCAGGCCATCGTCAACAAGCTCCTCCACGGACCCACCGCCCGGCTCAAGGAGGCTGCCGCCTCCGGCGACAGTGACCTGCCCGGGGCCGCCGCCGAGCTCTTCGGGGTGGAGCCCGAGGAAACCCAGACCCTGCCGGAGCCCCGCCGATGACCGTCCGGATCGCCACCCGCCGCAGTGCCCTGGCCAAGTGGCAGGCGCACCACGTCTCCTCCCTGCTCGTCGGCCTCGAGCCAGGGCTCGACGTCCAGCTCCTCGAGCTCATGACCCGGGGCGACCGGATCCTCGACGTCCCGCTCTCGGAGGTCGGCGGAAAGGGGCTGTTCGTCAAGGAGATCGAGGACGCGTTGCTGCGCGGCGAGGCCCAGATCGCGGTGCATTCCATGAAGGACCTCCCGGCCGTCGAGCCTCGCGGCCTGGTCATCGCCGCCGTGCCGCCCCGGGAGGACCCGCGCGATGCGCTCGTCTCCCACGGCAAGAGGCTCGATCAGCTTCCGAAGGGGGCGAAGGTGGGGACCGCCAGCCTGCGCCGCTCGGCCCAGCTGCAGGCCATGCGCCCCGACCTCAGGATCGAGACCATCCGCGGGAACGTCGCCACCCGCCTGAGGAAGATCGACGAGGGATTCGACGCGGTGGTGCTGGCACACGCGGGGCTCAAGCGGCTCGGCCTGGCCGACAAGGTGGTCCAGGTCTTCTCCACCGAGGAGATGCTCCCGGCCGTGGCCCAGGGGGCGCTCGCCATCGAGGCCCG
>Ga0209253_10000021_pt1 | contig 95662 bp, 90 predicted proteins | sample FrelakmetBRP12BR_FD_187145 | JGI IMG/M metagenome (GOLD analysis project Ga0209253, IMG submission 187145) | Freshwater lake sediment microbial communities from the University of Notre Dame, USA, for methane emissions studies - BRP12 BR (SPAdes)... | ecosystem: Environmental > Aquatic >...
AGGAGGGTCTATGGAGTACGTGAACCTCGGCGCGAGCGGGTTGAAGGTCTCGCGCATCGCGCTCGGCATGATGACCTTCGGCACGCCGGAGTGGCGGCCGTGGGTGCTCGGTGAGCAGGAGGCGAGGCCGATCGTGCGGCGGGCCGTCGAACTCGGCATCAACGTCTTCGACACCGCGAACATGTATTCGGCCGGCGCTTCGGAAGAAATCACGGGGCGACTGGTCCGCGAGTTCGCCGTGCGCGACGAAGTCGTCGTCGCCACCAAGCTCTTCTTCCCGGTCGAGATGGGGTTCAAGGGCCAGAACTCGCCCGGCCCGAAACCCGCGCCGCGGCCGAACAGGCAGGGCTTGTCCCGCAAGCACATCTTCTCGGCCGTCGACGCCAGCCTGCAGCGCCTCGGGCTCGACTGGATCGACCTGTACCAGATCCACCGTTTCGATCCGGCCACACCGGTCGAGGAGACGATGGAAGCGCTGCACGACGTCGTGAAGGCGGGCAAGGTCAGGTACATCGGCGCGTCGAGCATGTGGGCGTGGCAGTTCGCGAAGATGCAGCAGGTCGCGCGCGAGTACGGGTGGACACCGTTCGTGTCGATGCAGAACCACTACAACCTGCTGTACCGCGAAGAGGAGCGGGAGATGATTCCGCTCTGCCTCGACCAGGGCGTGGGGCTGCTGCCGTGGAGCCCGCTCGCGCGTGGATTCCTCGCGGGCAACCGCGGCCGCGACGACCAGAGCGCCGGAGTGACGTCGCGGGCGCAGACCGACGAGATCGCACAGCGCTTCTACTACCAGGACAGCGACTTCGCGGTCGTCGACGCGCTGAAGAAGGTCGCGGAGGCGCGTGGCGAGTCGATGGCGCGCGTCGCGTATGCGTGGCTGCTGGGCCGGCCCGGCGTGACCGCGCCGATCGTCGGCGCGAGCAAGGTGTGGCAACTGGAAGAAGCGGTCGGCGCAACCTCCCTTGCGCTTTCGGCCGACGAGGTCGGGGCGCTCGAAGGCGCCTATCGGCCGCACCCCGTGCTCGGGCACACGTAACGCGCGAGCCACAGGCAGCGGGCTTGTGTGACTCGGGTCACCATGGCCCGGCGATGTTGTTGCGGGCCTGCAAATCGTCCCGGCGCCACCCGCCTAAAAGTATCAAGTCTCGGCAGTATCCGGACGCCGGATCACCAAGAACGAATGGACCAAGGGGGAAGGGTATGCGCACCACTAGGGCACTGAAGCCGATCGCCATCGCGCTCGCGCTGGCTTTCACATCGACGGGCGCCTTCGCCACCGACGGCTACTTCGCCGAGGGCTATGGCATGAGGGCGCGCAGCATGGGCGGCGCGTCGATCGCCACCGCGCTCGACGCCTTCGGCGGCGCGAACAATCCGGCGAGCATGGCGTTCGTCGGCAACCGCCTCGACCTCGGCATCTACTGGTTCAGCCCGGACCGCAGCGCGGAGCGAACCGGCTCCATGCCGTCGCTGAACGGCGCCTCGAACAGCGACTCGACCAACTTCTACATCCCCGAGGTCGCGGTCAACTGGATGCTGCGACCCGACATGGCGCTGGGCCTGACCATCTACGGCAACGGCGGAATGAACACGGATTACCCCGGCGGGGAGATCAACTGCGGCCAGGGCCCGGCAAACCTGCTGTGCGGCCAGGGCCGGCTCGGGGTCAACCTGGAGCAGTTGATCGTCGCGCCGACCTTCGCGTGGCAGTTCGCGCCCCAGCAGTCGATCGGCATCAGCCCGCTGTTCGCCTACCAGACGTTCGAGGCCGAGGGCCTGCAGGCGTTCAGCCCGTTCAGCTCGTCCCCGGGCAACCTGACCAACAGGGGCTCCGACAGTTCGACGGGCTGGGGCTTCCGCATCGGGTATCAAGGCAAGTTCGACGCGTTCCGCGTCGGCGCGATGTACACGTCGAAGATGTCGATGGGCGCGTTCGACTCGTACAGGGGCCTGTTCGCCGAGCAGGGCAGCTTCGACATTCCGTCGCATTGGGGCCTGGGCGTGGCGTGGGAGCCAGACAACACCTGGCTCGTCGCCTTCGACTACGAGCGGATCAATTACAGCGACTCGAAGTCGGTGAGCAACCCGAGCACGAACCGGGCGCCGCTGGGCGCGGACAACGGCCCGGGCTTCGGCTGGCAGGACGTCAATGTCTATCGCATCGGCGTGCAGTACCGAATCGACCCGACGTGGACCGTGCGCGCCGGCTACAACCACTCGGACAATCCGATCACGAGCCGCGACGTGACGTTCAACATCATCGCGCCGGGGGTTGTGAAGGACCACGTGACGATCGGGTTCTCCTATGCGGTCAGCCCGACGTCCGAGATCACGATGGCGTACGGCCACGCGTTCGAGAACGACGTCACCGGACCGTCGCTCTTGCTCGGTGGCAACGAGAAGATCTCGATGTCTCAGAACTTCCTCGGCATCGGCTGGAGCATGAAGTTCTAGGCTCCGTCGACGCAAAACAAAACGGCCACCGCGAGGTGGCCGTTTTGCATTGGACGCTTGAAGCGCAGCGGTGCTTAGCAGCCGCCTTTCTTCTCTTTCTTCTTGGGCTCTTCCTTCTTCGCCGAGGCGGCGGCGGCCGGCTTGGCTTCTTCCTTCTTCGCCGGAGCAGCGGCGGCCGGCTTGGCCTCTTCCTTCTTCGGCTCGGCCTTCTTGTCCTGGGCGAGCGCGGCGGTGCTGGCAACGGCAAAGAGGCCAGCGAACAGGATCGACAGCAGTTTCTTCATTCGATTACTCCCTGGAGGGGTTGGGTCTGTTGGGGTGCTGCAAGGGGCGCGATTGTATTCACCTTCCGACCGCATGCAAGCGTCCGGAGTCACCTCAACGCGCTTCGTCCGGCGGGGGCTGACGCCTGGGAGAAGCGCGGTTTCCAGTCGGCGAAGCGCTCCTGCAGCCGGACCAGCGACCGACTCCGTGGACCGGGGCAATCGCGGAACGAAGACGATCGCGATCCACGAGGCCAGGCCTGGAATTGCGCAGGGCAAGCAGTTCCGGTCGCCGCGTCAGCGCGGGTGATGCAGCGGGCGCAGATGCGCAAAGCGGCGTTCCAGCCACTGCATGCCGTGGGCGGCCGCGAACAGGAACGCGACGAACGCGAGTGTCCACCAGCCCATGCCAATCCCGGTCAGGTCCGGCAGGGTCAGTTCTCCCCTGCTCGAGGCGGCAATCCAGTCCTCGATTCCCGGCGTGAGTTCAGCGTAGGCCATGACGCCTGCGAGCATGCCCAGGGCAAACAGCATGGCGTCCTTCTTGCCCGTCGCGATTCCTGCCACGGATGTTCCAGGGCAATAGCCGCCGATGACAAAGCCGGCACCGAACACCAGTCCACCCAGCATCTGCGCCGGGTACGACGTCGGCTCGATGTAGAGGTCGGACAGCGAGAGCACCCCCGCCGAGGACAGAAGAAAGAGCCCCACCATGGTCGTCACGATCGCGGTGAACATCACCTTCACCACCGACTTGTCGTGCAGGTAGAACACCGCGGTCAGTTTGCGAGCGCTGCCGAAGCCGGCGCGCTCGAGGCAGAAGCCGAAGCCGAAGCCGAGCAGCACCGCAATCGCGAGGTTCGTAACGGCGCTGAATTCGAAGTTGTTGGCCAGCGGCAGCATCAGATCCACTCCTTGCGGACGAAGTAGGCCAGCACATAGGCTGCCAGGAAGACGGAACCCATGAAGACAAGGCTGCCGGCATTGAGCATCGAGCCGCCGCTCAGTGCCTGACCGCTGGTGCAGCCCTTGGCGATCTTGGCACCGTAGGCCGCGATGAAGCCTCCGCTGAAAGCGAGGATCAGGCGGGTCCGGTCGGAGACCCGAGGTCCTCTCTCGATCGTCAGGCCGACTCGCCCTCCGAGAAGACCCGACACGAGGGCTCCGATGAACGCGCCGATCAGGAGGAACAGGGTCCACGACTGCAGCGGAGCACCTTCGTTCCAGTAGCGCGAATGCACGGGGTTGGCGGCGGCGTGCTCCGGCGAGAAGAGCCCTGCCACCCACGCCGCCACCGACGAGAAGGCGCCCGTCGCGCCGAGGCCTCGACCGGTGATCACGAATGTGGCGAGAAGGACGAGGCCAAGCAGGAATCCCACCGCATAGGGATTCCAGAACGGCAGGCTATCGGCACGTCGCCGCGAGTGCGGCGCGCTGCCTGCGAGGGTATGCGACATGGTTCTCTCCAGCGACATTGGCGATGCGGAGAGGATAGCGAGCCGCGCGTCAGGCGCGTCGACGTTGATCGAGCGCCCGACGGTATTTGTCAGCGTTGTGTGAGCGGGATCACCGCCTCGCGCTCGGGGCAAAGGCGGCGAAGCCCGGGCGGCGCGGCACGGTCCACGCGGGCAGGCCCAGGATGGATCGGACCCGGTCCTCCAGGACCGCGCGGGTCAGCGGATGAGCCACATAGCCGTTGGCCCGGACCTGCGAGGCGCGCACCACCTCTTCCTTGCTCGGTTCGCGCGTGACCAGGAGCACGGGAATCATCTGAAGGGCCGGTCGCTGTCGCATCGCCGCGACGAGGTCGAAGCCGTTGAGCCGTGGCATGTCGACATCCGCGACGACGCAGTCGTAGCGGGCGCCGAGGAGCATGTCGAGCGCGGCCTGTCCATCCACCGCCTCGTCCGCTTCGGTGAAGCCGATCTCGCGCAGGAGCTTGCCGATGATCCTCCGCGCGGTGCCGAAGTCGTCGACGATGAGGAAGCGGAGGTGGCTGTTGCGCATGCGAGTGGGGTGGAGGGAGGGGCAGGGCCGTTGCTCGGCGGGGAACTGGACAACGCTCCTGCGCCCGCTCCACGCCCCGGGTGTCGGCCTGTTTCGCGGTCAACTTGAGGGCCAGGCCGACCTTCGGCGGGTTCGGCCGACGACGGGCAACTCCCGGGCGGGACGACTGCAAGCTTTCGAATTGGCGGCAGACGAGGGCGGTTCTCGGCGCTCCGGCATGCACGCCGACGTCGCAAACTCGGGGCGATCAAATGTGCGCACGCGCAGCGACACCGAGCGACGACGAGAACACGATGGACATCAGCGAATCGGCATGGGTTGAACTGCCCGACCTGGGAACCGCCGGCTTCTCCGTGACGGTGGCGCCACACGAGGCCTTCCAGGCGGCTTCGGCCGCCTCTTCGCCCCGCCGCTCGCCCTTGCGCGAGGTCGCCACGTGGCGGGTCCTGAAGATGTGGGAGGACGGCACGTCCCTCGCCGACGCCGCGACGGTCAAACTGATCGGCGTGCACGAGGGGAGCGGGATCATCGTGACCGCACCCGATCCGGGCCGTGGACTGCGCCCGGCCCGCGGCGCGCTGTACCGTTTTCGCAGCTTCTCTGGCGACTCGATCTACGAATTCTCGGCGCTGTTGCTGAAGCAGAGCGACGAGCCGTATCCGCATCTGCACTTCGCGTGGCCGCTGGAGCGGCATGTGCGGAATCGCGACCTTCGTGCCGCCCCGCGGGTGAAGGCCGATCTGCCGTGCATGGTCTATCCGGGCACGCAGACCAGCGGCCGTTTCGCCAAGGGCCTGATCGTCGACCTGTCGACGGCCGGCGCCGCGATCCGGCTGAACGAGCGCCTGAACTTCTTCCAGGACGAGGTGCGCGTCGTCTTCCGTCTCTCGATCGTGGACGACGAAGTTCTCGTCGAGGCCCGTGCGCGGGCAGTGCGGAAGCCGGACGAGAGCGATGCACCGTTCATGGGCGTGGCCTTCTCCTCCCTGGCGCTGTCCGAGCGGCTGGCGTTGCAGGCATACGTCCAGAGCACGCTCGTCCACGAGCTCCAGGTCCCGCTTTACGCGGGGTGAGGCGCCTCGGGTGTACGCGATCGGCTGCGCCGATCGCCCGTGCACCCTCGGCGGTCGAGCAGGTGCATCTTCCGGCCCTCGAGGCCGCAGCCGCGCCCGCCATGCCCCGCCTGCGGCAGTCCCGATGAGGCGGCAGACATGCGCAACGATCCGGTCGAGTCATGTGTTGCGTGCGCGAGCGACGCATGTCAAAAAAATGGCCCGGCAGAGCCGGGCCCAAATGCGGAGGAAAGGAGTGCCGCTGACTCGGCGCCGGTAAGCGCGGCGATCACCGGCGGCGGCGGGCGGACCCGCCGCGGTGAGAACTATTGAATCGTGGCCGGGGCGCTGGCCTGGATCTGCGCCTTGCCCTTGCCGGCGCGGGCCGGGGGCTCGCACAGCCCGCAGATGTAGTTCTTCGTCAGCTCGAACGTGTGCGTGACGAACTTGCCGCCGCACTTGCAGCACGGCGTCAGGGTGACCATGCCGGCGTCGACGAACTTCACCAGGCGCCACGCGCGCGTCACCGACAGCAGCGGCTCGAGGCCCTGTGCGCGGATCTGCTCGAGATACAGCTCGTACGCCTTGATGATCGCGTCGATCTCCTCGAGCTCGCTCGTCTTGTCGAGGTACTCGTACATGTTCAGGAACAGCGACGAGTGGATGTTCGGCTGCCAGGTCATGAACCAGTCGGTCGAGAACGGCAGCATGCCGCGCGCCGGCGATTCGCCCTGGACTTCCTTGTACAGGCGCAGCAGGCGCTCGTACGACAGGTCGGTCTCGGACTCCAGGACTTGCAGGCGTGCGCCGAGCTTGATCAGCGCGATCGCGCGCTGGATCTGCTGGCTTTCGGTAACGATGCTCTTGATGCGCATGGTGGCCCCCCGCTCCTCAGCGCTTCGTTCAGGCCGCGACGTCGACCAGCTGGCCGGACATCACGATGTTGGCGTGCAGGCCGGCAACCGCGGCGCCCGTCGCGCTGGACTTGGTCCTGGAGTGGCTCGTCAACAGGTTCCAGACCATGTCGTCGTCGAAGCGGAAGCGCAGGATCAGCTGGTTGGAGCCGGCGATCTTCATCAGTTGCGCCGGGGTCAGCTGGTCGATGATGCTGGCGACTTCCTCGGACACGCCAAGGCGATACAGCGCCTGGGCCTTGTCGGCGCGAATCATGTGCTGCGCCAGCATCAGGTAAGCGAGGTTGACTTCGCGGATTTCCTGAAGCAGTTGTTCGTTGCTTGCGGCGATCGTGCTCATTCTTGAATCCTCCTGGAAGCTCTTGCCGGTTGATTCCGGCGTTTGTTTCGGTGTGTGCTGCGAAGTGACGCCATTGTGCGAACCGACGAACGGGGGCTAAAGCAGGGGACGCCGATAAACCATGTCGGCCGGCGGCTAGCGCGCGTGTAGGGCTTGTTCCTACAGACCGCCTGTCGGCCTTCGCTCAAGGCAGAACGGGCGCCGCCGTTACTGCTTCCAAGCGAGGCGCTCGCGCCGCTGCCGCGTCGAGGGACAAGGGGATGGCAAGCGCGCTTCGCTGGAGCTTCGATGCTCAATTTCCTCCGCATTTGCGCCGGCTCTCGCCGGCGCTTTTTTTTGTCCTTCCGCGGGAAATTGCGTGTCGATTCGCCTTTCAATCGCCCGATGCCTGCTCGGCGCGCACCGCTAGATTTCGCTTCGAGACGAGTTGCGACGAGAACCCGGAGCTTCAGCGAGAAGACGGATCGCCGCGCGAAAGAAGGGGAGCAGCCATTACTCGATCGCAGTTGCTGGACCACTATGAACAGATCGCCCAGGCCAGCCAGTCGATGCTGGACGCCGCACGGAACTCGGACTGGGACGAAGTCGAGCGTCAGGAAGAACGATGCAAGGCGCTGGTCGCATCACTGAAGGCTGCCTCGGCTGCGTCGCCGCTGCTGCGCCCGCAGGACAACCGTCGGCGCATGGAACTCCTGCGTCGCATGCTCGCCGCCGATGCGGAAATCCGCGGTCGGTCCGAGCCATGGCTGCGACAACTCGAGCGGTTGATCTCGCCGCCGCGTCCGCACCGATGAGGACATGAGCCTGATCACGCCGTTTCCCGAGGCCGAATCCCCCGCGCTGGACCGCTTTGCGCTTCATGACCGGGACGGGATCGCGGCGCTGCTCGATGAACTGCGCCGTCGCGGCTCGCTCGTCACGCTGTATTACGACGACGCGGCCGGCTTCACCGTGGGCAGCGTGCTGGACGTGGATGCGGCGCGTGAAGCGGTCGTGCTCGACTGCGCCGGCGCCGGCGACGTGCAGCGTTCGATCGCGCTGGCAGGGGACATCGTCGTCGTCGCTTTCCTCGACAGCACCAAGATCCAGTTCACACTGGCAGGTACCGAATCGGTGGACCACCATGGCCGGGCGGCGTTTCGGCTTCGCCTGCCCCGGCGCGTGTTGCGCATACAGCGCCGAAGCGTGCCCCGTCGGAACCCGAACCCGTCCGGCGGCCGCCCGGCCATCTGTCGCGTACCGATCCCGGGGAGTGTGGATCGGTACGAGCCGGCGCGGGTCCTCGACATCAGCCTCGGCGGCCTGGCGCTGCTCGCGACTCCGCGGCTGTTCGATCTTTCCCGCGACCAGGTCGTCGGTCCCTGCCATCTGGACCTTCCGGAACTCGGGCAGATCGGTGTTTCGCTGAGGCTGCGGTACATGGAGGCCTGGCCAGGCGAAGTCGGCGGCCATCGATGCGGTTTCGAGTTCGTCGAGCTGGGCGACGGTGCCCGTCGTTCCCTGCAGCGCTATCTCGGACGGCTGGAAGCGACGAAGCGGACAGGCGGCGACGTGTACGCCGCCTAGAAGTGCGTTCAGTGCAAAGTGGAAAGGGGCGCCGGTGAGCGCCCCTTTCCACTCAGGTCGCTTCCGCGGGTCAGGTCGGGTGCCCCGGAGAAGAGGGGGCGTACATGTCGTCCCACGCGCGGGAGTACTGCGACCCGGTGCCGATCCACGCCACGGTGCCGACCGACAGCGCGGAGGTGTACAGCGCGGCGATCAGATCGGATGGGTCGTCCGTGCAGCGAAGCCGGACCGCCGAGAGGAGGTGGAAGTGATCCTCGGCATAGCGACGATCGACCACGCGCATCGACGTGCCGTACGGGAGCAGCGACTCGGGCAGGCCCGCCATTCCGCGTCCTCCATCGGCCGCCCGCGCGGACGTGTCTTCGAACCAAACGAAGAGCTCGGCCTGCGCCGTCGAATGCTCGGCGGCTTCGGCCGCGAACGGTTGCGCTTCCGCGGCGGCCGCGCTTCCGATGGGCCGGGTTGCGATCTCCGCAAGTTGCTTGACGAGTTGGCTGCGAGTCATGGTTCCTTTGGCCGCTCCACTCCACACAGCGGAGATACGGCGACTCGCAGGGCTTCTTGAGATCAGCCCAACAGATGAACTGGCCCGGACGTGCGCGACGGGCCGTGACGACGTGCCGCCAGCGATGCTCCCGAGGTCCTTGATCGAGAGGGAAAAATCGGCATCGCTGGCAGGTGAAGACGTGCTCACTTCTTCGCCGCTAACCCGGCAGTTGGTTTCCTTTTTCGGGTTGTTTCCGCGGATGCCGGATGGTGGCCCGCCTCTACGCTGCGCTGGTCGAACGAACTCCGATCGCGCTGCAGCCACCCAATGAAGACCGAAGCCTTCCTGTACGACGAGCTCTACCACGCGCTCAACCAAGCGCCTGTGCGTGAATGCGAAGTCGTCGACGTCGAGGCCTTCGTCAAGCAGTACGCGCCGCTGGTCCGCCGGCTGGCTCACCAGATGATTGCGCGGCTGCCGGCGAACGTTGAACTCGACGACATGATCCAGGCCGGCATGATGGGATTGATGGACGCCGCGGGGCGCTTCGAGGTGTCGCAGGGAACGCAGTTCGAGGTGTATGCGGCGCAGCGGATCCGCGGCGCGATGCTCGACGAACTGCGCGCGAACGACTGGATGCCGCGATCGGCGCGCAAGAGCCAGCGCGACATCGAGAGCGCGATCCACCGGCTCGAAGGGCGGCTGAAGCGCGCGCCGGTCGAAGCGGAGATCGCCGCCGAACTCGGCATGCCGGTCGCCGACTACCAGCACATGCTCAACGGCGCGCGAGGCTCCCAGCTCGTGTATCTCGACGATCTCGGGCGTGGCGCCGATGACGAGGACTACCTGGAGCGCTATCTGGTGGTGGACGGGCAGGAGCCTGCCGCCATCCTGCGCGACAAGCGGTTCCGCGAGGCCCTGGTCGGCGCCATCGAGGAACTCCCGGAACGCGAAAAGCTGCTGCTCGGCCTGTATCACGAGCAGGACATGAACCTGCGCGAAATCGGTGCGGTCATGGGCGTCACGGAATCGCGCGTGTGCCAGTTGCACAGCCAGGCGGTGGCGCGCCTGAGGTCGAAGCTCAAGTACTGGTAGAGGCAGACGGCGCGCTGTTTCGCGCCGCAGCGGCGGGATCTAGCTGTCACGGCGCGCCGATTCCACCGGCGCCCGGCGCTTCGGGTGCCGAGCTCTCCCTCAGGACACCAGGAGCCGCGAAATCAGCCGCTCGGCGATGGCCCGCGCATCGACCTGGAACTCGCCGCTGGCAATCGCATGGCGAACGCGCAGCAGTCGCACGTCGCGGCCGTCGGCGGCCTGGAGGCGCGCCAGCAACGACTGCCACTCGGCGCGGGCGCGTCGTTCGGCGGGCGGGACCTGGTCGTTCGGGTGTGCTTTTGACATGCGGCCGAGAGTCGATTCGATGGCTGAAGTTCGGCATCCATCGGTCCAACTTGAGCCATGCAAACTCATGATTCAACGTGATTCAAGTGTCCCTTGGGGTATTCTTCCGAGGCATCCCAACATCGCACGCGCCCGTCGCGCCTGAGTCAATTCGATCGATCGTTAAACAGGTCCGCGCGTGCCCGAGCTGCCCTCCAAGACCGATTCGCTCGCCCCGGGCGTCCGCTCGCGCCGCAGCGACGCGTTGAGCGTCGAGGTGGTTCCCGACGACGCGCTGCTCGCGCTGATGCGCGGCACGGGACGTCCAGCGGAAACGACATCCGTTGCGCCGCAGGCGGCCGGCGCGGTCCCGCCGGCTTCACCCGCAGGGGCGGATCTCTTCGTCGGAACGCTGCTGGCATCGGCGCCCGTCGGCATCTGCATGCTGGATGGCGCACTGCGATACCGCGTGTGGAACGACTACCTCGAGGCGCTGCTCGGCGTGGCCGCGGCGGATGTCATCGGCTTGCGCCTCGACGACGCCCCCGGCCTGGCGCCGATCGGAGCGTTGGTCGAGGAAATCCGGCGGATGCCGTCGGACAGCCGGGCCTCGACACGGGAGGCGGAATACCGCTATCCGCTCGGAGACCGCCCGTGGCTGCGGGTGAAGTGCACGCCGGTGTTCGAGCCCGGTGGGGCGTTCGGTGGGGTGTTCATCCTGCTGGAGCGCATCGACCGCGAGCGCTTCGCCGAGAGTTCGCTCGCGGCGCTGCGGCAGGCGCTCGAGTCCGTGGGCGAGATGGTGTTCGAGGTGGACCGGCACGGCCACGTGCTCGACGCGAATGAGACCGCCCTGAAGTCGCTGGGCTACGAGCGCGACGAGATCAAGGGCCTCAAGCTGTCGGCGATCGACGTCGGGCTGGCGCGCGACGGTTTCGAGGTGGTGTACGACGAACTGCGCACGCGCGGTGGGCACCACGGCGAGTCGCGCTTTCGGACCAGGCATGGCGCCGAGTTCCCGGTCGAAACGGTCGTCCAGCGGGTGGAGCAGGCGGGCCGCGAGTTCATCCTGCTGCTGTCGCGGGACATCAGCGCGCGCAAGCGGGCCGAAGAGGCCCTGGGCGAGAGCGCCGAGCGGTTCCGGGCGCTGTTCGACGAGAGTCCCGTGGCCGCGCTGCTGCTCGACAGCGGCTTCCGCACGATCGGCGTCAATCGCTCGGCGAGCGACACGCTGGGGTATCCGGCCGAGGACCTGATCGGAAAGGACCTCGACGACCTGGTGCATGCCGACGACCGGCCGGCGTACCGCCGCATGCGCGACGAGATGCAGCGGGGATTGCATGGAACCGACACGGCGGAGCGCCGGCTGGTCCACAGCGATGGGCAACTGGTCTGGACCAAGAGCAGCGTGCGGGCCCTTTCCGCGGGCAACGGGCATCGCCACTTCCTGGTCGTTCTCGAGAACTTCACGGACCGGAAGATCTTCGAGGAGCAGTTGCAGGTGGCCCTGCGGGACCAGCAGACGCTGTTCGAAACGATGTCGGTCGGCGTCGCGCAGACGATGTCCGGGAAGATCCTCCTCGCCAATCGCGAGTTCGCCGAGATGTTCGGCTACAGCGACGGCGAAGTGATCGGCATGCCGCTGTGGGACCTGTGCGTGGACCGCGGCAACCGCATGCCGGGCGAGGTCTCGGGAATGCCGGTGGTGCGTCCGTACCAGACGACCAGCGGCGAGGTCGTGCTCTTCCGGCGCGATGGCGAGCCGGTGTGGTGCCTCGTGCAGGCGCGGCCCATCCATGCCGAGGGACCCGACGTCCCCGCGCTGCAGGAAGCGATCTACACGTTCCAGGACACCACCGAGATCAAGCGCCAGCGCGAGGCGCTGTCGCGTTCGCTGCTGGAGCTGAACGTGGTGCTCGATGCGACCTCCACGGCGGTCCTCCATCTGGCGGACGACCGCGTGGTCCGGTTCAACTCGCAAACCCAGCTCATGTTCGGGCAGCCGGGACGCGACCTGACCGGCGCCGGGTTCGCGGAACTGTTCGCCGGCGAGCAGGAATACCGGGCCGCGGTGGCGCCGCTCCAGGCGCTGATCGCGAACGGACGGCCGGCGTCGTTCGAAGCCCGCATGAGGGGCCCGTCGGGAACGATCTGGGGCCTGGTCTCGCTGCGGCCGATCGACCCGAAGGCGCCCGCGCGCGGCACGATCGCGTCGATCCTCGACATCACGGACCGGCGCGGGCAGGAAGAACAGCTGCAGACGGCGCTGGCGCAGCAGCAGCTGATCTTCGACACCGCGCTCGTCGGCCTGCTCTTCGTGCGCGACAGCCGGCCGGTGCGGGCCAACAGCGCGATGGAAGAGCTGCTCGCGTGCGATCCGGGCGGCCTCGTGAACCAGATGCAACTGTTCACGCACCCGACCGATCACCTGCTGCTCGCGAGCCTCGCCGAGCACTACGACGAGATCCACGACGGCGGCGCCTGCGAGTTCGAGCTGCACATGTACCGGCGGAAGGGCGATCCGATCTGGGTCGCCGTGCAGGGCCGGGCGGTGAATCCGGAACGTCCCGAGCTCGGGTACATCTTCGCGTTCGTCGACATCGACAAGCGCAAACGGTCCGAGAGCGAACTGCGCAGCGCCCTGTCGGAGCTGCAGCTCATCTTCGACAACTCGCTCGTCGGCATGCTCTATGTCGCCAACGACCTGATCGTGAAGGCCAACGCCGCGACCGAACAGCTGTTCGGCTACGACGTGCGGGACTTCTCGGAGCTGCAGATCGGCACGCTCTTCGCGGTCCCGGCGCAGTGGGAGACGGTCCGCGCCACGGCGCCCGCGTCGGCCGAGGGCGAGGTCGACGACATCGTCGAGGGCGACGGCGCCTTCTCGTTCGAACGCCAGATGCGGCGCGCGGACGGAACGACGTTCTGGTGCGCCGGGTATGGCCGGCCCATCGAACCGTCGGCGCCCGAGCGCGGAATGATCCTGACGCTGATGGACGTCGACGCGCGCCGCCGGTCCGAGGAGGAGTTGCGCCGCGTCCGGAACTACCTCGACCTGGTCGTCGAGAACCTTCCCGTCCTCGTGTCCGTCCGGGAGGCCGAATCGGGACGCTTCGTGAGCCTGAACCGCGCGGGCGAGACGATTACGGGCCTCACCCGCAAGCAGGTCGTGGGCCGCACCTGGGCGGAGATCTATGCGCGACCGTTTGCGGACCTGTACACCGAACTCGACCGCAAGGCGCTGTCGACGGGGACCCAGGTGGAGCGTCCGCGCGACGTGATGCTGCGGTCCGACGGCAAGCGGCTGACCGTCAACCAGCGGGTCGTTCCTCTGTTCGAGCCGCAGCCCGGGTCCGGCCGCGGCGGTGACGGCGGCGCCCGGTACGTCATGTCGATCGTCGACGACCTGACCGAGGAAGTGCGCGCCGAGGCGGCGCTGCGCGAGACCGAGGCGCGGTTCCGGCAGTTCGCCGAGAACATCGACCAGCTCGTCTTCATCATGACGGGCGACTTCGCGAGCGTGCTGTACGTGAACCCGCGCTACACGTCGATGATCGGCGGCTCCGTCGACGAACTGCTGGAAGACCCGCGCAGCGTGCTGCGCCACGTGAATTACGAAGACCTCCCGGCCATCACGCGGATGCTGCCGCGGCTCGTCGCGCGCATGCGGAGGCTCGAGCGGTCGGAAGTCACCGCGCGCATCGACCACCGCAGCAAGGGCGTGCGCATCGTCAACGTGCGCCTCAATCCGGTGCGAGTGGAGGACGGCGGCATCCGGGTGTTCGGGATCGCCGACGACGTGACGGAACGCACGCGGGCGGAACAGCAGCGGGTGGAGGAAGTCGTCAAGCAGCGCGACATCCTCGTGCGCGAGGTGCACCACCGCATCAAGAACAACCTGCAGGGCGTGGCGGGACTGCTGCAGCACATGGCCGACAGCAAGCCCGAGGTCGCGGTCACGCTGTCGGAGATCGCGGGACAGATCCAGGCGATCGCGCAGGTGCACGGCCTGCAGATCCGGTCCACCGGCACGCTGCCCCTGCTCGGCGTGGCGCAGGGGATCTTCACGACGCTGTCGAGCATGTTCGGCGTCGAGATCCGCTTCGAGCCGCCGCCGCCGGAGCTGTGGCGTTTCGGCCTGCCCGAAAGCGAAGCCGTTCCGCTGGCGCTGGTGATGAACGAACTGGGGACCAACGCGATCAAGCACCGGTCGTCGCGCGGCGACAGCATCATGGTGCGCGTCGCAGCCCGGCCGGACGGCATGGTATTCGCGATCGAAAGTCCGGGCCGGCTTCCGGCCGGATTCGATCTCGGGCGGATCGCGACCAGCGTTTCGGGGCTGGGACTGGTGAAATCGATGCTGCCACGCCGGGGCGCGAAGCTCACCCTCGAGCAGGCCGGTGCCGTCGTGGTCGCGCGGCTGCAGTTGTACCCGCCGGCGATCAGCGAGGACGGCGACTGACGGCTGGATGACGCGTCCTGTCGCACAATGCGGTCGGACGAAGGACACACGATGGAAGATTCGAACCCGACGGTGATGGTGGTCGACGACGACCGGCTGGTGCTCGCTACGCTCGTGGCGGGGCTGAAGCAGGCCGGTTTCGACGTCATCGAAGCCGACAACGGCGACGATGCGATCCTGCTCGCGCGAAAGTACAAGCCGCGCCTGGCCATCCTCGACATGCGGATGCAGGGGAAGTCGGGGATGGACGTGGCCAGGTACCTTGCCGCCAACACCGACACCGGGTTCATGTTCCTGTCGGCGTTCGGCGACAGCGACATCGTCGAAGAAGCGACGCGGATTGGCGCGCTCGGCTATCTCGTCAAGCCCCTCGACGTGCGGCAGATCGTGCCGGCCGTGCGCGCTGCCCTGGCGCGAACCGCCGAGCCCGGGAGCGCCGCGGCACCTGAACCGGACACGCCGTCCGCCTCGGCGCAGGCGGTGCCGGGCCGCGACCAGTACGTTGCGATCGGCATCCTGATGGAGCGCCTGCGGATCGACTACGACCGGGCGGTCGCCGCCCTGCGGCTGCAGGCACAGGTTGAGCGCAAGGACCTGAACGACCTGGCCACCAGCATGGTCGAGGCCGCGAACCGCCTCAATTCGTTCCGTCGCTAGGTGGCAGGGATGCGGGATGGAAGTCGCGGAGTACATCCACCGACACGGATTCCGGCGCTGGTATGAGCGGCAGCTCATCGAAAGCCACGCCTACCTCGCGCTTGCGTTCGTCGCGCTGATCCTGCTGCTGTCGTCCATCGAGGTGCTCGGCGGAGGCACCGGCGGCCTGGTCTACCTGTCGATGCTTGCCGCCGCGGCGGCGGGCGGCGTCCTGATGATCGTCGCCTGGCGGCGCTTCATGGTGCTGATGGCGCGGGCGGAGCTGTTCGCCGAGGGCGCGACCTGCAGCGCCTGCGCGGCGTGGGGCAAGTTCCGGGTGCTCCGGCAGGAGTCGGCGACGGAGGACGATCCGCCGGAAGCCGGTCGACCGCACTGGCTGCGCGTCCGCTGCACGCAGTGCGGCCACGAGTGGCGACTCGGCTGAAGCGGATCAGGCCGGCGGGTTTTCCCAGAGCGTGAAGTAGAAGGTCGCTCCGTGCCCCTCGTTCGGGGCCGGGATCGCCTCGGCCCAGACGCGTCCGCCGTGCCGACGGATGATCTTCTGCACGGTGGCCAGGCCGACGCCGGTGCCGGGAAATTCATTCGCGCTGTGCAGCCGCTGGAACAGCCCGAACATCTTTTCCGCGAAGCGCATGTCGAACCCGGCGCCGTTGTCCTTCACGTAGTAGGTGACGGTGCCGCCGTCGGTGCGGGCGCCGACTTCGACGCGCGCCCCACGGCTCCTGGCGGTGAACTTCCAGGCGTTGCCGAGCAGGTTCTGCAACACGAGCCGGAGCAGCGTCGCATCGCCGTCGGCGCGCAGGTTCGGCGCGACGACGAACTCCACCGCGCGCGCCGCGTCCTGCGCTCGCAGGTCTTCCGCCAGTTCGCGCGCGATCTGGGACAGATCGACCCGCTCGCGCTTCAATTCCCGGCTCGTCATGCGCGACAAGCCGAGCAGGGTGTCGATCATCGTGTTCATCCGCTGGCCGGCGGCGACGATGCGGCGCAGGTGATCGCGCCCGACGTCGTCCAGCGGCTTGCCTCGGTCGCCGTAGTCTTCGAGGACGATGGTCGCGAAACCGTCGACGATCCGCAGCGGCGCGCGCAGGTCGTGCGAAACCGAGTACGCGAAGCTGTCGAGTTCCCGCACGGCGTTGTCGAACTCGCGCGTGCGTTCGTTCAGCTCGCGCCGGGCGTGTTCGAGGTCCCCGTGCAGCGCGCGCACGTCGGCCGCCGGCGCGACCGGCTCCGCCGGCCCGGGCTGCGCAATGCCGGTGTAACCGAGCAGCGCGCCCGCCGGTGAAAGCACGGGGCCTCCCGACAGCGTGAACGACGGACCGAAGGCAGCCGATCCGGGGCACGGGACCGAAGTGAAGGACCGGCCATCGCGGAAGGCGGCCTCCATCGATTTCACCGTCGAACCATCGTCGAACGGGTCCCACAGCAGGCGCCCGCGCAGCGGCTCCGTCGACACTCCAGCGGCAAGTCGTCCCGGCTCGATCTCGACGATGCGGCCCGACGGATCGGTCCGCCACCAGAACGCGCATGCCGCGGCGAGCGCGCGGTGCGGCGGCTCGGCGGCCCGGCGGTCCCGGCTGCGCAGGACGACGACGACCGCGGCCAGCGCGAGCGCCGCGCCGACGACGACGGCCAGCAACAGGGAACCGGTGCCGCTGCCCGTCTCGGCCGCCTGCGCCGCCCACGGCGAAGCCGTGGCCGCTGCCATCGTCCCGCCGGCCCGCAAGCTCCCCCGCCTGGGCAAGTCGACCCCTCCGTCCCTGAACCCCGGCGATTGTGCAGCATCGTGGGGGCCAGTGCGAGCCAGGCAACCGAGTCCGCGACATGGCCGATGGCGCCTCCCGCACGCATCGTCCAGTCGGATTAACGTGAATTGACCTTGGAACGACGCCCTTTTCCGGGCGGCGGTGCCCGGGCCCGGGCACTAGCCTGCTTGCTGGATCCGAACGGCACCCGAAATGAAGAATGCTGCTGCCGTGTCACGGCGAAGTCGAGGGCGCGCGCCCTGGTGCGCGCACGGGAGGCGCGCGGCCGTGAAGCCCAGGCGCGCCGGCCCAGCCTCGGGCCTCGGCATGCGGCGACCATCAGCCATCGCGCGACGCGATTCATGAACTTCAACGAACCGGCCGGGAACAGCGTGCCGCTGGACCGCGGCAGGACTGGCGGCGAGCGAGGGCACGACCTCGTGCTCCTCGTCGACCACGACCCGGCCGCTCGCGCGCGGGCCGCGGCCGCGCTGTCCGCCCGGTGCTGGCGTGTCATCGAGGCCGGTGGAGGCGCCGAGGCGCTGGAGACCTTCGCGGCGCACCAGCCGGACATCGTCGTGCTCGACGCACTCATGCCGGGCATCGACGGATTCGCCACCTGCGAGCGACTGCGGCGGCTTCGCGGCGGCGAGCACGTGCCGGTGCTGATGCTCACCGAACTCATCGACGAGGCGTCGATCGCGCGGGCGTACGAGGCCGGTGCGACCGATTTCCAGGGGAGGAGCGGGACCGAGTGGGCGCTGTTGTCGGAGCGGCTGCGCTACATGGTCCGCGCCGCGCGCCTGCGCGAAGAACTCGCCGAACGCAGCGCGAAGCTCTCCAAGGCCCAGCGCATCGCGCGTCTCGGCAACTGGGACTGGAACGTCGCTGCGCGCTCCGTGAAGCTCTCCGCGGAATGCTTCGCGATCGCGGGGCTGCCGCACCAGGACCAGGCGGTCGCCGACTGGTTCGTCTGGTCACGCGTGGTCGCGGACGAGCGGCCCCGGCTCGAAGAACTGTTCCGCGACGCCCTGTCGGGCGCAGGGGAACTCAACTTCGATTGCCGGATCGTGCGGCCGTCCGGGGAGGTTCGCATCGTCCACGTCGAGGCCGAGATCGAACGGGACCGTGCGGGGACGGCGACCGCGATGCACGGCGTGATCCAGGACATCACCGAGCGCAAGCACGCCGAGGATCGGATCCGGGAACTGGCGAACTTCGATAGCCTGACCGGGCTGCCCAACCGCCGACACTTCCGGGACCAGTTCTTGGCCGCCCTCGAGCGCGCTCGCGCGGCCGGGACCGCCGTCGGCGTCCTGTTCATCGATCTCGACCGTTTCAAGCAGATCAACGACAGGCTCGGCCATCAGGTTGGAGACGACCTGCTGCGAGCCGTTGCGAAGCGCGTCGTGCAGTGCGTTCGCGAAAACGACACGGTGGCGCTGACGGCCGTGCGGGACGCGCCGAGCGGGCCACGCCTGGCAACTCCAGAGGCACCTTCGCGGAGTGCGGGCAAGCGCGCCCGTTCGGTGTCCGCGCCGGGTCAGGGCAACAGCGTCGCGCGCCTTGGGGGCGACGAGTTCACGATCCTGCTGACGGACCTGCCCACGCCGGCCGCCATCGAAGCGGTCGCGCAGCGCCTCATGGAGGCGATGCGCCGGCCGTTCCGCGTTGCCGGCAACGAGCTGCTCGTGACGTCGTCGATCGGACTGGCCACCTACCCGGCCGACGGCCGCGACGTCGACTCGCTGTTGCGCAAGGCCGACATCGCGATGTACGCGGTGAAGGACGGCGGGCGCAACGGCCTGCTGCGCTTCTCGAGCGGCATGAAAGCGGCGACATCGGCACGACGCCGCCTCGAGACTTCACTGCAGCGCGCGCTGGATCGACAGGAACTCGTGCTGTATTACCAGCCGAAGGTCGACGTGCTCGACGGCACGATTGCGGGCGCTGAAGCGCTGATGCGCTGGAAGCGTGGCGGTGAGCTCGTGCCGCCGGGCGAGTTCATCGCCGCGGCCGAGGAGTCGGGCCTCATCGTCCCCATCACCGAGTGGGCCGTGCGGGAGGTATGCCAGCAACTGGCACGCTGGTCCAACGCAGGCATGGCGCCAGTGCCGGTGTCGGTCAACATCTCCGGGCGGCATCTGCAGCACGCCAACCTGCTGGAACCGGTCGAGGCGGCGCTGCGTGGTGTCCGGCTCGACCCCGGCCTGCTGGAACTCGAGCTCACCGAGGCCGTGCTCATGCACGACTTCAATGCCACGCTTCCGCTGCTCGAAGCGCTGAAGCAACTCGGCGTGTCGATCTCGGTCGACGACTTCGGGACGGGCTTCTCGTCGCTCGCCCACCTGACGCGACTGCCGATCGACACGCTCAAGATCGACCGGACTTTCGTGCATGAAGTCGAGACGCGGCCGGAAAGCGCGGCGATCGTGGCCGCCATCATGGCGATGAGCAAGTGCCTGACGCTGCGCGTCGTGGCCGAAGGCGTCGAAACGCGGGGCCAGATGGCGCGGCTGTTCGACCAGGGCTGCCACTTGATGCAGGGCTTCCTGTTCTCGCCGGCGGTCCCCGGAGAAGACTTTCCGGCGCTGATGAAGGGCGAGCGTGGAGCGACGCATTGGTGCATGGCTGCGAGTGCGGCGAACGCGCCTGGGTCCGCGAGCGGCGCCCTGCAGTCCACGTTGAAACGAGGGCTGGTCTGGTCGGCCTTGCCCGCAGGCGCAGATCGCGCGCCCGCCAAGGTGCGCGCTCGCTCGGCCTGACGGATTCGAAGTCGAGTTCGCCGCGGCCAGCGGCGCTAATCGACCAGGCCGTGCTTGATCGCGTAGTGCGTCAGCTCCGCGTTGTTGCTCATCCCCATCTTCTCGAGGATGCGCGCGCGGTAGACGCTGACGGTCTTCGGGCTGAGGGCGAGCGCGTCGGCGATGTCGGCGAGCCGCTGGCCTGACGCGATCATCTTCAGCGTCTGGAACTCGCGGTCGGACAGCTTCTCGTGCGGCGACCCGGCGTCTTCGGGCGCACTCAGGTTCTCGATCAACGCCTGGGCGATTTCCGGGGTGACGTACTTCTTGCCGGCGATGACCTGCGACAACGCCTCCTGCAGCTTCTCGGGCGCGCTGGCCTTGTTCAGGTAGCCGAAGGCGCCCGCGCGGAACGCGCGCACGGCGTACTGGTCCTCCGGATACATGCTCACCATCAGCACCTTCAGGCGCGGATGGTCCTCCCGCAACGCCTTGAGGATGTCGATGCCGTTCTTGCCGGGCAGGCCGACGTCCATGACCAGCACATCGGGCTCGCCGTGCTTCTTCAATTCGGCGCGCAGGCTTGCGTAGTCGTGTGCCTCGGCGACGATCTGCACGTCCGGATGCTCGGAGAGGACCTGCACGATCCCCCGCCGAACGATTGCGTGATCATCGACCACGATCAGCCTAACGGTCATCCCCGCTCTCCATTGCCGGTCCGTCCGATGCGCCGCTGCCGGTTTTCAGCGCGGGCGGAATCGAGAACATCACGGTCGTGCCCCGCCCGGCGGAAGACGACACCTCAGCCCAGCCGCCGAGCCCGCGCGCACGCTCGATCATTCCACGAACGCCGAAACCGGGGCCGCCGCCGAGGGTTCCGGCGTCGAAACCCGGGCCGTCGTCGGAAATCTCGAGGGTGACCTCGTCGGCCATCGCGAACAGCTGCATCTGCACGCGGCCTGCCTCCCGCGCGTGCTTGCGAACGTTGGTGAGGGCCTCGTGCGCGACGCGATAGAGGGCTGCCGCGCGGTCAGGTGTGATCTCGAACTCCTCGCGGTTGCTCTGGAACTCCACCGCAAGGCCGCTGCGTTCGCGAAAGCCGCGCGCGAGCCATTCGAGCGCCGCGACCAGACCTGCGTCGAGGATGGCGGGCCGCAGAGCGTGCTGGATGCGATGGCTGGCGACGACCGCCGACTCGAGCACTTCCTGGATCGCCGCCAGGCGCTGGCCATGCTTGCCGTCGCGGGCCTCCAGTTCACGGCTCAGCCGTACCACCTCGAATTTCAGCGCCGTCAGCGCGCCTCCGATGTCGTCGTGGATCTCCTGCGCGATCGCGCGCCGCTCGTCTTCCTTCGCGCGCTCCAGGTGCTGCGTCAGCGCGTGGAGCCTGGCCTCGTTTTCGGCGAGCGCTGCCGCGGTGGACCGCGACTCGCGCCGGGCCGCCGCTGCTCGCAGGCTGTTCTGCAGCGCCGCGGCGATCCGGAACATCCGGGTCTTCAGCACGAAGTCGTCGGCGCCCGCGTGCAATGTTGCGACGGCGAGTTCTTCCGACATTTCGCCGGAAAGCACGATGACCGGGATGTCCGAGTCGACGCTCTTCGCGACCTCGATGGATGCGAACGAGTCGAAGCGCGGCAGGTTGTGATCGGTGATCACCGCGTCGATGGGCCCCGCGGCGAACGCCGCGCGCATGCCCGCTTCGTCCTCGACACGAACGGCGCGCGGCCGCAGGCCTTCGCGCATCAGCATTGCGAGCAGCAGTTCGTAGTCGAGTTCCGAGTCCTCGACGACGATCAGGTTCAGTGCGGGGCCGGGCGCGTTCACGTCGGCGTGCATTGTCGCGGAAATCGGTCGAAGGCTGGTGTGGCCGAGACGACTGGACACGGCAAGGAACGCCGGCTGCAGCGCTGCGGTCCATGCCGCCCCGCGAAGCTCGGTTGAATGGCGCCCTTGAAAGCCGGGCGCGCGGCCTAAACTCCCAAGTGCAAAGTTCGCCGGGCAACCGCGTCTTCGTTCCAACGAAGCCGAGGAAAGTCCGGACTCCGCAGAGCGGCGTAGCAGGTAACGCCTGCCCACCGTGAGGTGAGGATCAGAGCAACAGAGACGAGTCTCGGCCGACGGGGAAGGCGGCGAGACGGCGCAAGCCGGCTCGCAAAGTCCCGAACCGAGCCTGATGCGAAAGCGTTGGGCGGCTGAGAGTGAAACGGGCAATCTCTACGCGGAGCAACACCAAATAGGCGGCCGATGATCCTGCTCGGGGAGGCCGCGGGTAGGTGGCTCGAGCCGACGGGCGATCGTCGGCCCAGAGGAATGGTTGCCAGGACGCCCGCGAGGGCGGCCAACAGAATCCGGCTTACAGGCGAACTTTGCACTTCTTCCTGGCCGACGCCTTTCATCGATCGTCTTTCGCCATCGTGTTGGCGTAGTCGATAGATAAATTCAAGGGTGGCGTGCCGGCGACAGCTGCATCCAGCCATCGCTCGGCCTGCTCGTGACACTTCACTTTCAGTACGTGCCCTATCTGTTTATTTTTGAACGGTTTTTTGTTGCAGATTTTGGTTGCAAAACTGTGCCTAAGTCTTTGAAGCAATTGGAAAAGTCAGCCCTCTTCCCTTGACCCTCCTCGGCGCGGTGCCGTACAGTCGCGCTTCGTGTGAAAAAGTGGGAAATAGTGGGCCGGTTGGTGTTCGCTGCGTGCCTGGCGGACCGACTGGCCGACTGAGGGGGAGACAAGGGTGTTTCAAGGGGCATCACAGCTGACATTGGACGGCAAAGGGCGACTTTCCATGCCCAGCCGTCATCGCGATGCCCTGGCGGTCGGCTGTGACGGCCGCCTGACCCTCACCCGCCATCCGGATGGCTGCCTGCTCGTCTATCCGCGGCCGACGTGGGAAGCGCAGCGCGAGCGGATCGCGCGGCTGCCTTACGCGGCGCGCGCCCTGCAGCGACTCCTTCTCGGGAATGCGACGGACGTCGATCTCGACAACGCCGGCCGCGTCCTCGTCCCGACCGAGCTGCGCAGCGCGGCTCAACTCGAACGCGACGTCATGCTTCTCGGCATGGGCGCGCACTTCGAGCTCTGGGACGCGGTGCGCCTCAACGAACACGAACGCGCTTCACTCGCCGGTGGACTCCCGGAGTCCGCGGCAGACTTCACCTTCTGACGGTGAATGTCCGCCCCGACATCACCGAACGCCTCCGGGCACCGTTCGGTACTCGCCACTGCGGCCGTCGAGTACCTGGTCACGGTGCCGGACGGCATCTACGTCGACGCGACCTTCGGTCGCGGGGGCCACAGTCGCCTGATCCTCTCGCGGTTGTCCGGTTCGGCGCGCCTGATCGCGCTCGATCGCGACCCGGCCGCGGTCGCCGCGGCGCGGTCCATCGCCGATCCGCGCTTTCACATCGAGCACACGGCCTTTTCACACCTGCGAGCCACGCTGCGGTCGCTGGACATCGAGTCCGTGCGCGGAGTGCTGATGGACATCGGCGTGTCCTCGCCGCAGATCGACGACCCGCAGCGCGGGTTCTCGCTGCGGGCGAGCGGGCCGCTCGACATGCGGATGGATCCATCGCGCGGCGAGACCGCGGCCGAGTGGCTGGCACATGCAACGACTGACGAACTGACGCGGGTGATCCGGGACTATGGGGAAGAACGGTTTGCTGCATCGATTGCAAAGGCGATTGTGGCTTGCCGCGCGCATGGGCGGCCGCCATCAACGACCGCCGAGCTTGCCGCTGTCGTGGCGGACGCGATCCCCTTCAAGAGCCGCAAGGATGCGCTCCAGCACCCGGCCACGCGGACTTTTCAGGCTGTACGGATTCACGTCAATCAAGAGCTTGAAGAATTGGCGCTAGCGCTCGAACAGGCGGCATCGATGCTGGCCCCGGGAGGCCGGCTGGTCGTCATCAGCTTTCACTCGCTCGAGGATCGGGTGGTGAAGCGATTCATCGAACGTCGCGCGCATCCCGACCGGCCGGTCGCGGCGGCGCGTCACCTGCCGCTGCGGGCCTCCGACCTGCCGCGCCCGACGCTGAACCAGGTCGCGCGGGTGCTGCCCGGCGACGAGGAGATCGCCGCGAACCCGCGCGCGCGCAGCGCGGTGATGCGCGTCGCGGAGCGCACCGACGAACCCTGGCGTGTGGAGAGCGTGCAGTGATCCGCCGCGGCCTGGTCCTGCTGCTTGCCCTGGCGCTCTTCCTGTCGGCGCTCGCGCTCGTGACGGCGCAGCACCGCTCGCGCTCGCTGTTCATCGACCTCGAGCGGGCGCAGCAGCAGGCGCGGCAGCTCGACATCGACTACGACCGCCTGAAGATCGAACTGGCGAGGCTGTCGCAGCCGGCCTATGTCGAGGCCGAGGCACGGCGGCTGGGGATGAAGCCGGTCGACGGCAGCCGCACGGTCTTCCTGAACCTTCCGGCGGCGAGCGCCGCCGCGCCGCTCGCGCCAGGAGCGACGAAGTGAAGCAGCCGTCGTCGTCCCGTGTGGGGCCCGCCGGCGCGCGCAAGCGCAGCGGCCGGGGCGAGCGCGTCGGGTTCAACGCGAACCCGTTGCTCACCGTGGCGCTTCCTTCCTGGCGCTCGAAGCTGATGCTGTTCCTGCTGTTCTGCGCGTTCGTGGCGCTCGCGGGGCGCGCCTTCTACCTTATGGGCGGCGCGTCGACGGACTTCCTTCAGCGGCAGGGCGAGGCTCGCTACGCCCGCACGCTCGAGATCCCGGCGACACGCGGCCGCATCACGGACCGCAACGGCGTCGTGCTCGCTTCGTCCGTGCCGGCGAAGGCGGTCTGGGCGATTCCCGAAGACGTCGAGGCTTCGAACGAGCAGGTCGTCCAGCTGGCGCGCCTGCTGGGCATGAACGCCGTCGAAGTGAAGCGGCGGCTCGCCAGCGACGACCGCTCCTTCGTCTACCTGCGGCGCCAGGTCGACGCCGACGTCTCCGCGCGCATCGCCGACCTGAAGATCCCCGGCGTTCACTCCAGCCGCGAGTTCAAGCGCCACTACCCCGAGGGACCGACCAGCGCGCACATCGTCGGCTTCACGAACGTCGAGGACCGCGGGCAGGAAGGGGTCGAGCTCGCCCACGAGAAACTGCTGGCCGGGCGCTCGGGCAGCCGTCGCGTGATCAAGGACCGGTTGGGCCGCATCGTCGAGGACGACTGGCTGCGCGAGCCGTTCGACGGGCGGGACCTGGCGCTGTCGATCGACAACCGGGTGCAGTACATCGCGCACTCCGCGCTGAAGGCAGCGATCGAGAAGTACAACGCGAAGGCGGGCGCCGCCGTCGTGATCGACACGCGCAGCGGCGAACTGCTGGCGCTGGCGAACCTGCCGACGTACGACCCGAACGCGCGCGGCAAGCTGAGCGGCGAGGCGATCCGCAACCGGGTGCTGACCGACACGTTCGAGCCCGGCTCGACGATGAAGCCGTTCTCCATCGTGGCGGCGCTCGAGGCCGGCAAGGTGCGGCCCGACACGAAGATCCAGACGGCCCCCGGCAAGCTGACGATCGGCGATCGCACGATCGGCGACGCGCACCCGCATGGCCTGCTGAGCGTCGAAGAGGTCGTGTCCAAGTCGAGCAACGTCGGCACCGCGAAGATCGCGCTCGAACTGCCGGCACAGACGCTGTGGGACACGTATACGGCCGCGGGCTTCGGGCAGGCGCCCCAGCTCGGCTTCCCCGGCGCGGTCGCCGGGCGGCTGCGACCGGCGAAGAGCTGGCGGCCGATCGAGCAGGCCACGATCTCCTACGGCCACGGCGTCTCCGTCTCGCTGATGCAGCTCGCACGCGCCTACACCGCGTTCGCGCGCGATGGCGACATGCCGACACTGACGCTGCTCAAGCAGGACGCGCCGCCGGCCGGCGTGCGGGTGATGTCGCACGAAACGGCGATGGCGATGCGGCGCATGCTGGAGATGGCGGTCGGGCCGGAGGGAACCGCGCCGGGCGCGCGCATTCCCGGCTATCGCGTCGGCGGCAAGACCGGCACGGCGTACAAGCTGAAGAACGGCCAGTACGTGCGCGCGTACGTCGCCTCGTTCGTCGGCTTCGCGCCGGTGTCCGATCCGCGGATCGTGGTCGCCGTGATGATCGACGAACCGACGGGGCAGCATTACGGCGGCATCGTCGCGGCTCCCGTGTTCGCGCAGATCACCGCGGCGACGCTGCGCACACTGCAAGTCGAACCCGACGGTCCGATGGAGCAGACGAAGGCGCCGCTGCTCGCCATGCGGGAGGCCCGGTGACCGGCCTGGATCCCGTGGTCATGAACAGCCTGGCGTGGCTTCGAAAGGTCGCGCCCGCCGTGTTCGCGCAGCGCCGCGACCTCCAGCTCGACAGTCGCAAGGTGAAGCCGGGCGACGTCTTCCTCGCGCTGCCGGGCGCCGCGGTCGATGGGCGAGGCTTCATCGACGTCGCCGTCCGACACGGCGCCGCCGCGGTGATCGTCGAGGCCAACGGCTGGAAGAAGAAGAACGCCGCCGTGCCGGTGCTTCCCGTGCCGCACCTGCGTTCATTGCTGGGATCGCTTGCCGCGAGCTTCTACGGCCAGCCGAGCACGAGCCTGCTGTCCGTCGGCGTGACGGGCACGAACGGCAAGACCTCGTGCTCGCAGTGGATCGCCCAGCTGCTGACCCGGGCGGGTCGGCGCTGCGCCGTGATCGGCACGATCGGCATCGGGTTCCCGGACGAGCCGCTCGCCGACAACCCGCTGACCACGCCGGACCCGGTGTCCCTGCAGCGCGAGGTCCGTCGGCTGCTCGACGCAGGCGCCCAGGCGCTCGCGATGGAGGTGTCGTCGATCGGGCTCGATCAGGGGCGGGTCACCGGCATGAAGTTCGACGTCGCGCTGTACACGAACCTGACGCGCGATCACCTCGACTATCACGGGACCATGGAGCGGTACGAAGCGGCCAAGGCCCTGCTGTTCGAGTGGCCCGCGCTCTCGCACGCGGTCATCAACGTCGACGACGCAGCGGCGGTGCGCCTGATCCCTCGCCTGCTCGAACGCGGCGTTCGCACCATCGGATTCAGCGCCACCGGGGCCGCGGGCGATCGCCGGCTGGCGCACATGCTGACCGCCGAGAGCATCCTCCCGACCGCCGACGGACTTGGCTTCCTGGCGAAGCTCGACGGCGCGGGGGTCGCGGTCGAAGTGCCCGTGGTGGGGCACTACAACATCTCGAACCTGCTGGGCGTCGTCGGGGTTGCGCTCGCCTGCGGCGTGAACTTCGCGGCGGCCGTCGCGGCGTTGCCCCACCTGGCCCCGCCGCTCGGACGCATGCAGCGGGTCGTCTGGCCCGATGCCCCGCTCGCCGTCGTCGACTACGCGCACACGCCGGATGCCCTGGCGCAGGCACTGCTTGCGCTGCGTCCGCTCGCGGAGTCGCGGCACGGGAAGATCTGGGTCGTGTTCGGGGCCGGCGGGGATCGCGACCCGGGCAAGCGTGCGCCGATGGGTGCGGCGGCGGCCAGCGGCGCCGACGTCGTCGTGGTCACGAGCGACAACCCGCGCACGGAGGATCCGTCGGCCATCGTCGCGCAGGTCGCGCTGGGCGCGCGCGATGCGCGGGAACTGGTCTGCCTGCTGGATCGCACCGAGGCGATCGCGCACGCCGTGCAGAAGGCCGCTCCCGAGGACATCGTCCTGGTGGCCGGCAAGGGCCACGAGGACTATCAGGTCGTCGGCACGAACCGGCAGCCGTACTCTGACCTCGCGCAGGTCCGCGCAGCACTCTCCGAGCGGGGCCGCCGGTGAGCGCGCACGGCCGTTCCGAAGCGCTCATCCCTGCGCGCGCAGCGCGGAGGGTAGTCCAGTGAGCGCGCACGGCCGCTCCGAAGCGCTCATCCCTGCGCGCGCAGCGCGGAGGGTAGTCCAGTGAGCGCGCTGATGACCGTCAGCGAACTCGCCCGCGTGGTGGCGGCGCTGGACACGCGGGGCGACGGCCGCATCGGCTTCTCGAGCGTTTCGACCGACACGCGGACGCTCGCGCCCGGCGCGCTCTACGTTGCGTTGCGCGGGGAGCGCTTCGATGGCCACGACTACGTCGCCGCGGCGCGGGAAGGCGGCGCGGCGGCCGCGCTGGTGGAGCGCGTCGTCGAAGTGGACCTGCCGCAGGTCGTCGCGGCGGACAGCAAGCGCGCGCTCGGGCTCGCGGCAGCCCAGTGGCGCGCGCGGTTCTCGTTGCCGGTCATCGCGGTGGCTGGAAGCAACGGCAAGACCACGGTCACGCAGATGATTGCCTCGATCCTGGCGGCGGCGCACGGCGACAAGGGTCGGCTGGCGACGCGGGGCAACCTCAACAACGACATCGGCGTGCCGCTGATGCTGTGGCAGCTCGCCAGGCAGCACCGCGCCGCCGTGTTCGAGCTCGGCATGAACCACGTTGGCGAGATCGCCTATCTCGCCGAACTCGTCCGCCCCACCGTGGCGCTGGTCAACAACGCGCAGCGCGAGCACCAGGAATTCATGCGGTCGGTCGAGGCGACGGCGTACGAGAACGGCGAAGTCATCGCCGCGCTGCCGCTCTCCGAGGACGGCGTGGCCGTGTTCCCGGCCGACGACGCCTGCACGCCGATCTGGAGGCAGATCGCCGGGACCCGGCGCGTCGTCGACTTCGCGATCGAAGCCGACGCGGTCGTCACGGCGACCTACGCGCTGCGCCCGGAGGGCGCGCGCGTCTCGATGGCGACGCCGCTCGGGTTGGTCGACGTCGACCTGGCCGTGACCGGCGTGCACAACGTGCGCAACGCGCTGGCCGCCGTGGCGTGCGCGATCGGCGCCGGCATCGACGCCAGATCGATCGCGGAAGGGCTGCGCACGTTCCGGCCGGTCGCCGGACGCGGGGTGCGTCTCGGCACGAGCGAGGGCGGTCTGCTGATCGACGACACCTACAACGCGAATCCCGACTCCGTGCGCGCCGCCATCGACCTGCTGGCGAGCTTCGAGGGCGAGCGCGTGCTGGTGCTGGGCGACATGGGCGAAGTCGGCGAGCGCGGCCCGGAGTTCCACCGCGAGGTCGGTGCCCACGCGCGCGAGCGCGGCATCGACGGACTGGTCGCGCTCGGCCCGATGGCGATAGACGCCGTCGACGCGTTCGGCGCGGGCGCCGTGCACTGCGTCGACGTCGCTTCGGTGCTGGCGGCGCTGCGGCCGCGGCTCGGTCCGTCGGTCACGGTGCTGGTCAAGGGATCGCGGTTCATGCGGATGGAGCGCGTCGTGCAGGCGCTGGCCGCCACTCAGCCGGAAGGGGTGCACTAAGTGTTGCTCGAGTTGTTCGAATGGCTGGCGCAGGACATCCGCGCGTTCAACGTCTTCTCGTACCTGACGTTGCGCGCGGTGCTCGCCGCCGCCACGGCGTTGCTGATCGGCCTGGCCGCGGGACCGTGGGTCATCCGGCGGCTGACGGCGCTGAAGATCGGCCAGGCCGTGCGCAGCGACGGACCGCAGTCGCACCTCATGAAGAGCGGCACGCCGACGATGGGCGGCGCGCTGATCCTGATCTCGATCGGCGTGACCACGCTGCTGTGGGCCGACCTCTCCAACCGTTTCGTGTGGGTGACGCTGATCGTGACGATCGGTTTCGGCTGGATCGGCTGGGTCGACGACTACCGCAAGGTCGTCCATCGCAACCCGAAGGGCATGAGCGCGCGGGAGAAGTATTTCTGGCAGTCGGTGATCGGCCTGTCCGCCTCCTTCTATCTCGCATTCGCGATCGCCGCGCCCTCGACCGACAAGATCTGGGTGCTGATGGGGCAGTGGTTCACCAGCGGCTTCTACATCGACCTGCCGCCGCGCTCCGACCTGATCGTGCCCTTCTTCAAGAACGTCGCCTATCCGCTCGGCGTGTTCGGCTTCGTGCTGCTGTCGTACTTCGTGATCGTCGGAACGAGCAATGCCGTGAACCTCACCGACGGCCTCGACGGACTCGCGATCATGCCCACCGTGATGATCGGCGCTGCGCTCGGCGTGTTTGCCTACGTGATCGGCCGGGCGGACTTCGCGAAATACCTGCTGTTTCCGTACATCCCGGGCGCCGGCGAGCTCGTGATCATCTGCGGCGCGATCGCCGGCGCCGGCCTCGGATTCCTCTGGTTCAACGCCTATCCGGCGGAAGTGTTCATGGGCGACGTCGGCGCCCTGGCGCTCGGCGGCGCGCTCGGAACGATCGCGGTCATCACGCGGCAGGAGATCGTTCTGTTCATCATGGGCGGCGTCTTCGTGATGGAGACGGTGTCCGTGATGCTCCAGGTCGGCTACTTCAAGTGGACCAAGGGCAAGCGCATCTTCCGGATGGCGCCGCTGCACCACCACTTCGAGCTGTCCGGCTGGAAGGAGACGCAGGTCGTCGTCCGGTTCTGGATCATCAGCATGATGCTGGTGCTGGTCGGGCTGTCCACGTTGAAGCTCCGATGAGCGCCGCGACGGGCCGCCCCGAGCAAGCTCGCGCCGCAGCGCGCAGCGCGGAGGCTCCTGCCCCCCGTGCGCTCGTACTCGGACTCGGCGACAGCGGCCTCGCGATGGCGCGCTGGCTGGCCATCGAGGGCTTCGGCCTGCGCGTGGCCGACACGCGCGCGGAGCCGCCGCGGCGCGCGTCGCTCGCGGCCGACTGCCCGTCGGCCGAGTTCATCGGCGGCGCCTTCTCGCAGGCGCTGCTCGACGGCGTCGAACTGGTGGCGATCAGCCCCGGCGTGGCGCCGACGCTTCCCGACGTCGCCGCGCTGCTGAAGCAGGCGAAGGCGGGCAAGGTCGAGGTCGTCGGCGAGATCGAACTCTTCGCGCGCGCGCTGGCCCGCCTGAAGGCCGAGCGCGGTTACGCGCCGAAGGTCGTCGGCATCACCGGCACCAACGGCAAGACCACGACCACCCGGCTCGCCGGGCTGCTGCTCGAACGCTCCGGGATGAAGGTGGCGGTCGCCGGCAACATCGCCCCGGCCGTGCTCGACGTGCTGCGCGACGCGCTGGCCGGCGACAACCTGCCCGAGGCCTGGGTGCTCGAGCTGTCGAGTTTCCAGCTCGCCACCACGCGTTCGCTCGAGTGTGACGCAGCAGCCGTGCTCAACGTCACGCAGGACCACCTCGACTGGCACGGCACGATGGACGCGTACGGCGCGGCCAAGGCGCGCATCTTCTCGGCGAGGACGGTCCAGGTGCTGAACCGCGGCGACGAGCGCGTGATGGCGATGGCACGCAAGAGCGCGGAGGTCGTGACGTTCGGCACCGACGCGCCGTCCGGCGGGAACTCGTACGGCCTGCTGCTCGACAACGGCATCACCTGGCTCGCGTGGGCCGAAGGCCTGAGCCCGCCGGGCCGGCATCGCAGGACAAATCCGGACGTGCCGGCGCCGCCTCCCGAGATTCACCTGCACCGCTTGATGCCGACCGATGCGCTGCAGATCCGCGGCCAGCACAACGCGGCCAACGCGCTGGCGGCGGTCGCGCTCGCGCGCGCCGTCGGCTGCCCGCTCGGGCCGCTGCTGCACGCGCTGCGTTCCTACCGCGGCGAGCCGCATCGGGTGGAGCCGATCGCGACCATTCGCGGCGTCGAATACGTCGACGACAGCAAGGGCACCAACGTGGGTGCCACCGTGGCGGCCCTGGACGGACTCGGGGGCGAGGGACGCAAGCTCGTCGTGATCCTCGGGGGCGAAGGCAAGGGACAGGACTTCGGTCCCCTCGTCGACCCGGTCGTTCGCCACGCGCGGGCGGTCGTCCTGATCGGGCGCGATGCGCCGGCGATCCGCGCGGTGCTCGAGCAAGGCGCCCGGGGCGTGACCCTGCACGCCGCCGACACGCTGCCCGAGGCCGTCGAGATTGCGGCTGCCGCGGCGCGCGAGGGCGACGCGGTCCTGCTGTCGCCGGCCTGCGCCAGCCTCGACATGTTCCGCAACTACGTGCACCGCTCGGAAGTGTTCGCCGATGCGGTGCGGGAACTCGCCGCGGAGGTCGGCCAGCCGTGCTGAAGCCGTTCACCGACTGGTTCCGCCGCGGCGGGCGGCGCCGCGAATTCGATCCGGCCGGGTCGATGATGGCGTTCGCCGGTCTCGGCACGGGCGGGAGCGCTGCGGCCGCGCGCACCTCGCTGCCCGGCGTGGACCGGGCGCTCGTCGGCGTCGTGCTGGCCCTGATCATGCTCGGCACGGTGATGGTGTACTCGGCGTCGATCGCGCTCGCCGACTCGCCCCGCTACAACGTCGCGCCGACGCACTTCGTCGCGCGCCACGTGCTCTCGCTCGGCATCGCATTCTGCGCGGCGGCGATCGCGTTCCAGGTGCCGATGGCCACCTGGCAGCGCCTGGCGCCATGGATCTTCGCGGGAGCGATGGTGCTGCTGGTGCTGGTGCTGATCCCGGGCGTGGGCAAGGGCGTCAACGGAGCGCGTCGCTGGGTGCCGCTCGGCTTCCTGAACCTGCAGCCATCCGAACTGATGAAGGTCGCCTGCGTCCTGTACGCGGCGAACTTCACGGTCCGCAAGCAGGACTACATGCACCACTTCGGCAAGGGCTTCCTGCCGATGGCCGTCGTGATGGCGATGATCGGCGCGCTGCTGCTGCTCCAGCCCGACCTTGGTGCCTTCGGCGTGATCGTCGCCATCGCGATGGGGATCCTGTTCCTCGGCGGCGTCAACGGCAAGTTGTTCGCCGGCATCACGGTCGTGCTGGCCGGCGCGTTCACGCTGGTGATCTGGCTGTCGCCGTGGCGGCGCGAGCGGATCTTCGCGTACCTCGATCCATGGTCGGAGGGCAACGCGCTGGGCAAGGCCTACCAGCTGTCCCACTCGTTGATCGCCTTCGGCCGCGGCGAGTGGTTCGGCGTCGGCCTGGGCGGCAGCGTCGAGAAGCTGCATTACCTGCCCGAAGCGCACACCGACTTCATCCTCGCGGTGCTCGGCGAGGAACTCGGCCTCGTCGGCGTGCTGACAGTCGTCGTGCTCTTCTACTGGATGGTGAAGCGGGCGTTCGAGATCGGGCGACAGGCGATCGCGCTGGAGCGCACGTTCGCCGGACTCGTGGCCCAGGGCGTCGGCCTGTGGATCGGCGTGCAGGCGTTCATCAACATCGGTGTGGCCACCGGCCTGCTGCCCACGAAAGGCCTGACGCTGCCGTTGATGAGCTACGGCGGCTCGGCGCTGCTGTCGACGCTGACGGCGCTGGCGATCCTGCTGCGCGTGGATAAGGAAAACAGGATCCTCATGCGTGGAGGCCGCGCATGAGGCGAAGTCGCATGGCCGCCGTGCGGCCATCCAGCCAGAGCCCCTCCCTTGGGAGGGGCCGGGGGAGGGCGAGTCGAACGAGCGCGAAGCGCTTCATGCGCGGAGGCCGCGCATGAAGCGCCTGATGGTCGTCGCGGCCGGCACCGGAGGGCACGTGATGCCGGGCCTCGCGGTCGCGGGCGAGTTGCAGCGCCGCGGCTGGTCGGTGAGCTGGCTCGGCACCAGGACCGGCATGGAGCGCGCGCTGGTCGAGCCGCACGGCATCGCGTTCTTCGCGATCGACTTCTCCAGCCTGCGAGGGAAGGGGCTCAAGACACTGGTCTTCGGCGGGTTCCTGCTGCTGCGGGCGATGTGGCAGAGCCGGAAGATCATCCGGTCCGACAAGCCCGACGCGGTGTTCTCGACCGGCGGCTACGTCGCGGTGCCTGCCGGAATGGCAGCGGGCACGCTCGGCGTTCCGTTCGTGCTGTTGAACCCGGACGCGGCCCCGCTGATGTCGACGACGTTGCTGAAGCCGATCGCGTCCGGCGTCTTGTGCGGATTCGACGGCGAGGCCGCGCAGAAGGCCGGCGCGAAGGGCCTCGTCACCGGCAATCCGGTGCGCCCCGAGATCGCCGCCGTGCCCGTGCCTGCCGACCGCTATCCCGGCCGGACGGGCGCGCTGCGCCTGCTCGTGATCGGCGGCAGCCTCGGCGCACAGGTGTTGAACGAAACAGTGCCGCAGGCGCTCGCGCGCATCCCGGTGGAACGGCGGCCCCAGGTGATCCATCAGTGCGGCGCGAAGCATCTCGACACAGTGCGCGACGCCTATGCGAAGGCGGGTGTGCAGGCGGAGATCGTCACCTTCATCGACGACATGGCGGCGCGCTACGCCGAAGCCGATCTCGTGCTCGCGCGCGCGGGCGCCATCACCGTGACGGAGCTCGCGGCGGCCGGCGTGCCGAGCATCCTCGTGCCGCTCGTCGTGTCGACCACGCACCACCAGCGCACCAACGCCGAGTTCATGGCGGCGAAGAACGCTGCGATCCACCTGCCGCAGGGCGAGGCCAGCGCGGAACGACTGGCCGTGTTGCTCGCCGGCCTCGATCGCACGCGCCTGCAGTCGATGGCCGAAGCCGCTCGCGCCGTCGGTAAGCCGAAGGCGACCGAAACCGTGGCGGCCGTGATCGAGAAGGTGGCGGCGTGAGCGCGCACGGCCGCTCCGAAGCGCTCGCTCCCCCTTGGGGGGACGGCGCGCAGCGCCAAGGGGGCACGTTGAGCGCGCACGGCCGCTCCGAAGCGCTCGCTCCCCCTTGGGGGGACGGCGCGCAGCGCCAAGGGGGCACGTTGAGCGCGCACGGCCGCTTCGAAGCGCTCATCCCGGAGCGCGTAGCGCGGAGGGTCGTCCAGTGAGGCACGCCGTCAAGCACATTCACTTCGTCGGCATCGGCGGCTCGGGGATGAGCGGCATCGCGGAAGTGCTGCTGACGCTCGGGTACAAGGTCAGCGGATCCGATGTCGCGAGCAATGCCGCCACCAGGCGGCTGACGCAACTGGGCGCCAGTGTTTCGCTCGGCCACGCCGCGGAACACATCGCGGGGGCGGATGCGGTCGTCGTGTCGACCGCGGTGTCGCACAACAATTCGGAAGTCCTCGCCGCCCGCGCCCGCCGCGTCCCGGTTGTCCCACGCGCCGTGATGCTGGCCGAACTGATGCGGCTGAAGCAGGGCATCGCCATCGCCGGCACGCACGGCAAGACGACGACAACGAGCCTGGTAGCCAGTGTGCTGGCCGCCGGCGGCCTCGACCCGACCTTCGTGATCGGCGGCCGCTTGAACTCGGCCGGCGCCAACGCGCGGCTCGGGACCGGCGACTACATCGTCGTCGAAGCCGACGAATCGGACGCGTCGTTCCTGAACCTCATGCCGGTCGTCGCAGTCGTGACGAACATCGACAACGACCACATGGAGACCTACGGCCACGACTTCGCGCGGCTGAAGCAGGCCTTCGTCGACTTCCTGGGCCGCCTTCCCTTCTACGGCAGCGCCGTGCTGTGCATCGACGACCGCAGCGTGCGCGAGATCCTGCCATTCGTGTCGAAGCCCGTGATCACCTACGGGTTCGCGGCACAGGCGCAGGTCCGCGCGGCCGACGCGCGCGCCGACGGCCCGCAGATGCGCTTCACCGCGCAGCGCGAGGGCGCGCGTCCGCTCGACGTGACGCTGAACCTTCCGGGCATGCACAACGTCGCCAACGCGCTCGCGGCCATCGCGGTCGGCACCGAGCTCGGCGTGCCGGACGAGGGGATCGTGCAGGCGCTGGCGGAGTTCACGGGCGTGGGCCGGCGCTTCTCGCGCCACGGCGACCTGTCGATTCCGTCGGGCGGCTCGTTCACGCTGATCGACGACTACGGCCACCACCCGGTGGAGATGGCGGCGACGCTGGAAGCGGCGCGCGGCGCCTTTCCCGGCCGCCGCATCGTGCTGGCGTTCCAGCCGCACCGCTACACGCGCACGCGCGACTGCTTCGAAGACTTCGTGAAGGTGCTGTCGACCTGCGACGCGCTGCTGCTGACCGAGGTGTATCCGGCGGGCGAAGCGCCGATCGTCGCCGCCGACGGGCGCTCGCTGGCGCGCGCGATCCGGGTGGCGGGAAAGATCGAGCCGGTGTTCGTCGAATCGATCGACGAGATGCCGGGCGCCCTGATGGGCGTGGTGCGCGACGGCGACGTCGTCATCGGCATGGGCGCGGGGTCGATCGGCCAGCTGCCGGCCCGGCTCACGGGCGGAGGGGCGGAATGAGCGTCGACGCCAAGGCGCTCGGCAAGGTCGGGGTGCTCTTCGGAGGGCGCTCGTCCGAGCGCGAGGTCTCGATCATGTCGGGCACCGGCGTGCTCAAGGCGCTGCAGTCCCGGGGCGTCGATGCGCACGCGTTCGACCCGGGCGCCCAGACGCTCGCGGAACTCGAGGCCGCCCGGTTCGATCGGGTGTTCATCGCGCTGCACGGACGGGGTGGCGAGGACGGGACGATCCAGGGCGTGCTGGAGACCCTGGGAGTCCCGTACACCGGCAGCGGCGTGCAGGCATCGGCGATCGCGATCGACAAGCTCGCGACCAAGCGAGTGTGGCTGCAGGAAGGCATTCCGACGCCGCGCTACCGGGTGCTCGCGAGCGGCGACCGGGCGGAGCTCGCCGCGGCGGTCGACGACCTCGGCCTGCCCCTGATCACCAAGCCGCCGCACGAGGGTTCGACGATCGGCATCGCGAAGGTCGCCGGCTACTCGGAGATGGCCGACGCGTATGCGCTGGCCGCGAAGTACGACAGCGCCGTGCTCGCCGAGCAGTTCATCGCGGGCCGCGAGCTGACGTGCGCGGTGCTCGGCCAGGGGAGTGGAGCGACGGCGCTGCCGCTGATCGAGATCCGCGCGCCGGGCGCGAACTACGACTATCACAACAAGTACTTCAGCGACGACACCAAGTACCTCTGCCCCGCGCCGGTGGATGACGCGCTGGCCGCCGAGATCCAGCGGTTGTGCGTGCGCGCCTACGCGGTGCTCGGCGCGCGCGGCTGGGGACGGATCGACGTGATGCTGTCGGAGCGCGGCGAGCCCTTCCTGCTCGAGCTCAACACGTCCCCCGGCATGACGAGCCACTCGCTGGTGCCCATGGCCGCGCGCGCGGTCGGCATGAGCTACGAGGACCTCGTGCTGCGGATCCTGCAGGACGCAGCGCTCGACGACGGAGGCCGGCGGCGATGAGTGCGCGCGTGATGAACGGATTCGCCGCGGTCTTCGCGACGCTTGCCGGCCTGATCGCCGTCGTCGGCGTGCTGTACTGGGTCGCCCAGCGGCCGTACTTCTCGCTGCGTGCGATCGAGGTGCGCGGCGAACTCCAGCACGTGACGTCGGCGTCGGTGCGGGCTGCCATCGCGGGCCGGCTCAAGGGCAATTACTTCACCATGCGTCTCGACGAGACGCGGCGCGTGCTGGAGAACGTGCCGTGGGTCGCGCAGGCCTCGGTGCGAAGGATCTGGCCGGATCGCCTGCACGTCACGCTGGTCGAGCATCGCGCCCTCGGCGTCTGGAACGACGGGCGCCTGCTCTCGGACTCGGGGGAGCTCTTCGTCGCCAACCCCGCGGAGGCCGAGATCCACGGACCGCTGCCCGCATTCGAGGGGCCCGCATCGGTCGCGCAGGATGCCGCGCGGCGCTACTACGAGTTCGCGGCGAGGCTCGCTCCGCTCGGCATGAGGATCGCGGCGATCGACGTGTCCGACCGCCGTTCGTGGGCCGTCGACGTGACCGGCGCCGATGGCGCGGCGACGCGCCTCGAGCTCGGACGCGACACCGATGGCATCGCCCTGAACGACCGCCTCGCCCAGGTCGTCGCCGCCTATCCGATGGTCGCGGCCCGCGTCGGCGGGGCGCCACAGAGCATCGACGCGCGCTACCCCAACGGGCTGGCTGCCTTGCCCCCTGCGAAAACCCGATGACGAGAACATGAGAAACGAAACCAAAGACCTGATCGTCGGACTCGACATCGGCACCTCAAAGGTGGTGGTGGCGGTGGCCGAGGTGCTTCCGGAGGGACGCTTCCAGGTCATCGGATTGGGGCAGGCGGAATCGCAGGGCCTGCGCAAGGGCGTGGTGGTCAACATCGAGTCGACGGTGCAGTCGATCCGCCGCGCGCTGGAGGAGGCGGAACTGATGGCCGCCTGCCAGATCAAGGACGTCTTCACCGGCATCGCGGGCAGCCACATCAAGAGCTTCAACTCGAGCGGCATGGTGGCCATCAAGGACCGCGAAGTCTCGGGCGCCGACGTGGCGCGCGTGATCGAGACCGCCAAGGCGGTGAACATCCCGACGGACCAGCAGGTGCTGCACGTGCTGACGCAGGAGTTCATCGTCGACGGCCAGGAGGACATCCGCGAGCCGATCGGCATGAGCGGCGTGCGGCTCGAGGTCCGCGTGCACATCGTCACGGGCGCGGTCAGCGCCGCGCAGAACATCATCAAGTGCGTGCGCCGCTGCGGACTCGAGGTGCAGGACCTGATCCTGCAGCCGCTCGCGTCCTCGCTGTCCGTGCTGTCGGCGGACGAGAAGGAACTGGGCGTGGCGCTCGTGGACGTCGGCGGCGGCACCACGGACATCGCGATCTTCACCGGCGGCGCGATCCGGCACACCGCGATCCTCCCCATCGCCGGTGACCAGATCACGAACGACATCGCGATGGCGCTGCGCACGCCGATCCCCGATGCCGAGGAGATCAAGCTGCGCTGGGGCGTCGCCAAGGAAGTGCTGGCGGACCCGAACGAGAAGATCGAGATCCCGGGCCTCGGCGACCGCGGCCCGCGCCTCCTGTCCCGCCAGTCGCTCGCCGCCGTGATCGAGCCGCGCGTGGAGGAACTCTTCACGCTGACCCAGCAGGTGATCCGCGAGTCCGGCTACGAGGAACTGCTCTCGTCGGGGATCGTGCTGACCGGCGGGACGAGCCTGCTGCCCGGCATGACCGAGCTCGCGGAAGACGTGTTCCTGAAACCGGCCCGCATCGGCTGGCCGAGCTACGACGGCTCGCTGGCCGATGTGGTCCGCAGCCCGCGCTTTGCGACGGCGATCGGCCTGCTGGTGGAAGCGCACTCGCAGCGCCTGCGGGGCCGAAAGATCGCGCAGCAGACGGGATCGTTCAAGCAGACGTTGAAGCGGATGAAGGAGTGGGTCGTGGGCAATTTCTAGTGGTGGGGGCGGAGTACTCAGTGGCAAGCGCGTAAGGCTGCGCTTTTGTCAGTGAGCGTTCCAAATCGTGCAGCAACGCAATTGGCAAATCAGGAGGAAGAGACATGAGCTTCGAGATTCTGGAAACGGAAACCAACGGGACCATCATCAAGGTCGTGGGCGTGGGCGGGGCCGGCGGTAACGCGGTCGAGCACATGATCCGGCGCGGCGTGCAGGGCGTGGAGTTCGTCTGCGCGAACACCGACCACCAGGCGCTGGCGCGGTCGTCGTCGCAGAACATCCTGCAACTCGGAAAGTCGGGCCTGGGCGCGGGCAGCCGGCCGGACGCCGGGCGTGCCGCTGCCGAGGAAGCGCGCGACCGCATCGCCGATGCGCTGCGCGGCGCGCACATGGTATTCATCACCGCCGGCATGGGCGGCGGCACGGGCACCGGCGCCGCGCCGGTGTTCGCGGAAGTGGCGAAGGAGCTCGGTGTCCTGACCGTGGCCGTGGTGTCGAAGCCGTTCGAGTTCGAGGGTCCGAAGCGGATGAAGCTGGCCGAAGAGGGCCTCTCGGAGCTCGAGGACAACGTCCACTCGCTGATCGTCATCCTCAACAACAAGCTCGAGGAGGTGATGGGCGAGGACGCCGAGATGGCCGAGTGCTTCCGCGCCGCCGACGACGTCCTGCACAACGCCTGCGCGGGCATCGCCGAGATCATCAACGTGCCGGGCCTGGTCAACGTCGACTTCGAGGACGTGAAGACGGTGATGACCGAGCGCGGCAAGGCGATGATGGGCACCGCGACCGCCGCCGGCCTCGACCGCGCGCGCATCGCGGCGGAGCAGGCCGTCGCCAGCCCGCTGCTCGAAGGGGTCGACCTGTCGGGCGCGCGTGGCGTGCTGGTGAACATCACCGCGTCGACGTCGCTGAAGATGAAGGAAACGCGCGAAGTCATGAACACGATCCGCGCGTTTTCCGCCGAGGACTCGACGGTGATCTTCGGCACGGTGTGCGACGAGGCGATGGGCGACTCCCTGCGCGTCACGGTGGTCGCCACCGGCCTTGGCCGTGCCTCGGCGAGGAAGGTGTCGACCCCGTTCACGGTGATCCGCACTGGGACCGACAACGGCCCGGTCGGCATCGTGCCCGCGACTCCCGCGCCGGCGCCGGTGTCTGACTTCACGAACCTCGACACGCCGGCGATCTGGCGCACCCGGGACACCCGGGACACCCGCGAATCGGTGCAGGCGCGCGTCAGCGCGATGGAGGATTCCGGCACCGAGCGCTACGACATCCCGGCGTTCCTGCGGAAGCAGGCGGACTGAGGCGCCGCTCGTGTACGCGAATCCCGGCTGTGCCGTGATTCGCACGTGCACTCGCGGCGGCATGCGCGCTTCGCGCGCACCGTTTGTGCCGGTCGGGCTTCGGGCGGCCGGGCGCCCGACCGGTTCACAACGGCAACTGCACCCACCCGGCCTCCCGCCTGGCGGGGAGGGAAACCGCGAGTCGGGCGCGGATTCACTGCTCCCCGACCAGCGCCTGGTACGCGTGCCACGTCGCGTGGCCGATCAGGGGGACGGCGATCACCAGGCCGATGAACAGCGTCGCGAAGCCGACACCGACGATCAGGACGATCAGCGCGGCCCACAGCATGAGCGGCCCGATGTTGCCGAACAGCGCGCGCACGCTGGTCAGCGCGGCGACGATCGTGTCGGTTCCGCGGTCGAGCATCATCGGAACCGAGACGACGCTGATGGCGAACGCGATCGATGCGAACACGCTTCCCACCGCGAAGTAGGTGATGAGGAAATCGACGTGATCGGCGCTGACCACCTGGCCGAAGAAGTCCTTCAGCGTGGGCATGCCGCTCGAGAAGAACAGCGCGAACGTCACCAGCGAGGCGCGCGCCCAGACGAGCATGATCACCGAGAGGCACAGCGTGAACAGGGTGAAAGCGCCGAGGTTCGCCTTCCAGGCCGTCAGGGTGTCTCGCAGCGCAACGAGCTCACCGCGTTGCCGGCGCCGGCTGATGTCGTACAGCCCGGTCGCGAGGAAGGGGCCGAGCAACAGGAAACCGGCGGTCAGGGCGGCTGTCAGCTCCACCATGTGCTGGAACACAAGGTTGATCAGCAGGCCCATCAACGCGAACGCGGCACCGTAGAACAGGCTGGCGGCCGGGGCGCCGCGCAGGTCTCGCCAGCCCAGGGCAAGCCAGACGAACGGGGCGCCGAGCGTGACAGTGCGGATCGAGGGAAACGGCGAACGGGCGGGCGGGCCGCCCTGTGTGGTGCTCTCAATGGCGGAGGGATTCGTCAAGTGCGCTCCTCGAAGTCCAGCCGATTCTCGCCGAGGGTTCCCTCTTCCGCTCGCTGCGACGCACAACCGACAGGTAAAATCGCGCCATGCTGAAACAGCGCACGCTCAAGCAACTGGTCCGCACCGTCGGGATCGGGCTGCACAGCGGCACGAAGGTGGAACTGGTGCTGCGTCCGGCCGCCGCCGACACCGGCGTGGTGTTCCGGCGCGTGGACGTTGACCCGCCGGTCGACATTCCGCTGTCGCCCGAGCTGGTGGTCGACACGCGGATGGCGACGACAATCGGTCGCGACGGACAGATCGTCGCGACCATCGAACACCTGATGAGCGCGATCTCCGGGCTCGGCATCGACAACTGCTACGTCGACGTCGACGCGCCCGAGATCCCGATCATGGACGGCAGCGCCGCGAGCTTCGTCTTTCTGATCCAGTCCGCGGGCATCGTCGAACTGAACGCCCCGAAGAGGTTCGTGCGCGTGCTGAAGCCGGTCGAGATCGTCGATGGCGACAAGTGGGCTCGACTGTCTCCATACGCCGGCTTCAGGCTGAAGTTCTCCATCGAGTTCAAGCACCCGGCGATCGATGCGACCGAGCAGGTGGTCGAGGTCGACTTCGCGCGCGAGTCGTTCGTGAAAGACGTCGCGCGCGCCCGCACGTTCGGTTTCGTGAACGAGGTCGAGGCGCTGCGTGCGGCCGGCCTGGCGATGGGAGGCAACTTCGAGAACGCCATCGTCATGGACGAGTACCGCGTGCTGAACACCGATGGTCTGCGTGCCGGCGACGAATTCGCGAAGCACAAGATCCTGGACGCCATCGGCGACCTGTCTGTTCTGGGGCGCCCCCTGATTGCCTCGTACGAGGCACACAAATCGGGTCACGCGCTCAACAACAAGCTGCTGCGCGCCCTGACCGCGGACGCCACCGCGTATGAGGTCGTGACGTTCGAGGACGAAGACCTCGCGCCTTCAGGCGTTCGCGTGCAGCTGGTCGCTGCCTAGCCTTTCGCGCGCTTCCTGAGAGTCGCTGCCAGCCGTTCGACGGCGTGCTTCAGCGGCGATTCGCGCACAGTAAGCGCGAACTTCCCCACGGTTTCACCAGCGCTCGGCGCAGGGTGCAGCCAGGCGGCGTCTGCGCTCGAAGGCTTGGCGCTCCCCTGTTCCGGGTAGCCCGAGAACCCGGGTTGGACAACCACCCGGATTTCGTACACTTGAATCCCTTCGCCGCCCAGGGTTGACAGCAGCCGGGGGGTCACCTGGCGCAGCTTCGCAGACTGGGCCGTCGAAGACGCAGTGAGCAGGAGCACGCTGTCGCGCACTTCGCATCGACCAGGCAAGAGGGGATCGAACCCCGAGGCCAGTGAGCGGCAGACCGGGGCGATGCTGCGGGCAACGCGCTGGGAGGTCTCCCAGCGAGCAAGCAGGCGGGCTGCCTCCGGCGCATCGCGCAGCGCTTCGGAGAGGGGCCTGGACGGACTAGACACAGGGAACCGCGACGCGCTGTCGCGGCGGCGGGCAACGATTGGAGGGGCGGGTGCAGATCATCGTCGTCGACAAGCGGCTGGCGCGTGCGCGGACCATCACGCTCACGCGTCGTCATGCCGCCATGGCTCTTTCCGCAGGCGTGCTCGTGGTTCTCGTCATGTCGGGAATGTTCTCGTTCCTGACCGTTCGCGCGGCCAGCCTGTTCCCGATTCCGGTCGTGTCCGATGTTATCTCCTTCGTCACGCGCGACGAGATGGAGCGCCAGGACCAGCGGGTGCGGGACAACGTCGACGCCCTGGCGCGCAAGCTGGGAGAAGTGCAGGCCCAGCTGCTGCGCCTGGATGCGCTGGGTGAGCGCGTGTCGAAGGTGATCGGGATACGCCCGGAGGAATTCCGCTTCCTGGAACTGCCTGGCCGCGGCGGCGCGCTGCCGGGATCCGATTCAATGACCTTGCAGGACCTCGATGTCGAACTGCAGCGATTCAGCCGGAGCGTCGATCAGCGTGCCGACTACCTTGCGATCATCGAGGCGGAGCTGCAGTCGCATCAGGTGCGCGAGGCGCTGCTGCCGAACAGCAAGCCTCTGGCCGACGGATTCGTGGGATCGGGCTTCGGCTGGCGAACCGACCCGTTCACGGGAAATATGGCGCGCCACGAAGGAATGGATTTCGCCGCCCCGCCGGGGACGCCGATCCACGCGGCGGCCGGGGGCGTCGTGCTGCTTGCCGAGTTCCATCCCGAGTACGGCAACGTGGTCGAGATCGACCACGGCAACCAGCTCATGACGCGTTACGCGCACGCGCTGCGCCTCGGAGTGCGTCCGGGCGACCTCGTCAAGCGCGGCCAGAAGATCGCCGAGGTGGGCAGCACGGGACGTTCGACAGGCCCGCACCTGCACTTCGAGGTGCACTCGAAAGGGATCGCGCAGAATCCGTCCCGGTTCCTGTCCAGGCCGGACAGCCTGCTCCAGCAGCGTGCGGCCAGCGCCGCCAAGGTCGACCTCAAGGGCCTTGCAGCCGCGGCTATTGCCCGCAACTAGAAGGTTGTTCGCCCTTGGAGGCGCCCGGCCAGGGCGACCCCCTGTGACATAATTTTCGTTTTGCGATGCGCGCCGGAGCCCCGGTGACGTCCCGTCGCACCCACTTCTGCCGGCTCCACGCGGGGTCCGGCCAATTCCCGATGATTTCCGGCCTTCTCACAAAGATTTTCGGCAGTCGCAACGACCGCCTGCTCAAGCAGTACCAGCGCAATGTCGAGCGCATCAATGCGTTCGAGCCGCAGGTTTCGCCGCTGTCGGACGAGGCGCTGCGGGCGAAGACGACCGAGTTCCGCGAGCGCATCGCGAAGGGGGAGGCGGTCGACCGGCTGCTGCCTGAGGCGTTCGCCGTCGTGCGCGAGGCATCCAAACGCACGCTCGGGCAGCGCCACTTCGATGTGCAGCTGATCGGCGGGATGGTGCTTCACGACGGCAAGATCGCCGAGATGCGCACCGGCGAGGGCAAGACGCTGACCGCCACGCTCGCGGTGTACCTGAACGCGCTGGTCGGAAAGGGCGTACACGTGGTCACCGTCAATGACTACCTGGTAACGCGCGACGCCGACTGGATGGGGCGCGTCTACCGTTTCCTCGGACTGACCGTTGGCACGGTCGTCAGCCAGCAGTCGACCGAGGACAAGCGCGCAGCCTACGCCGCCGACATCACCTACGGAACGAACAACGAGTTCGGGTTCGATTACCTGCGCGACAACATGGAGTACGCGGTGCCGGACCGCCGGCAACGCGGGCTCGCCTACGCGATCGTCGACGAGGTCGACTCCATCCTGATCGACGAAGCGCGCACGCCGTTGATCATCTCGGGGCCGGCCGAGGACCACACCGACACCTACGTGCGAATGAACGAGGTGCCGAAGCTCCTGGCGCGGCAGAAGGACGAGAAGGGCGATGGCGACTTCTGGGTCGACGAGAAGGCGCACCAGGTGCACATCTCCGAGGCCGGCCACGAGAAGCTCGAAGGCATACTGACCCGGATGGGACTGCTGGCGGAAGGCGAGAGCCTGTACTCCCCCGGCAACATCATCCTGATGCACCACCTGAACGCGGCGTTGCGCGCGCACACCCTGTTCCACCGCGACCAGCAGTACGTCGTGCAGAACGGCGAGGTGGTCATCGTCGACGAATTCACCGGTCGCCTGATGGCCGGTCGCCGCTGGTCCGAGGGCCTGCACCAGGCCGTCGAGGCTAAGGAGGGCGTCAAGATCCAGTCGGAGAACCAGACGTACGCGTCGATCACCTTCCAGAACTACTTCCGCATGTACGGCAAGCTCGCCGGCATGACGGGCACGGCGGACACCGAGGCTTACGAGTTCCAGGAGATCTACCGGCTCGAGACGGTGGTCATCCCGACGCACCGCCCGATGATCCGCCTCGACTCGCAGGACAAAGTCTTCCGCACGCTTGGCGAGAAGTACAACGCCATCCTCGAGGACATCAAGGACTGTTACACACGCGGCCAGCCGGTGCTGGTCGGCACGACCTCGATCGAGAACTCGGAACTGCTCTCCGGCCTGCTGAAGAAGGAGAGCCTGCCCCACCAGGTGCTGAACGCCAAGCAGCACGCGAAGGAGGCGGAGATCGTCGCGCAGGCCGGCCGTCCGAAGATGCTCACCATCGCGACGAACATGGCGGGCCGTGGCACCGACATCGTGCTCGGGGGCAACTGCGAGAAGCAGGTGCAGTTCGTCGAGGCGGACCCCGAGATCCCGGAGGACGAGAAGGCCGCGCGGGTGAAGAAACTGCGCGAGGAATGGCAGTCGCTGCACGATCACGTCGTCGGCGCGGGGGGACTGAAGATCATTGGCTCCGAGCGGCACGAGTCGCGCCGGATCGACAACCAGCTGCGCGGCCGCTCGGGCCGCCAGGGCGACCCGGGCGCGTCGCGGTTCTACCTGTCGATGGAAGACTCGCTGCTGCGCATCTTCGCCGGCGAACGCATGAAGGCGATCATGGACCGCCTGAAGCTGCCCGAGGGCGAGGCGATCGAGGCCGGCATGGTGACGCGTTCGATCGAGAGCGCGCAGCGCAAGGTCGAGGCCCGCAACTTCGACATCCGCAAGCAGCTGCTCGAGTACGACGACGTCTCGAACGACCAGCGGCGCGAGATCTACCGTCTGCGCAACGACATCCTCGAGACCGACGACACCGGGCAGATGGTGACGAACCTGCGCCACGGCTTCTTCACCGACATGTTCCGCAGCTTCGTGCCGGCCGACTCCGTCGAGGAACAATGGGATCTCGCGGGCCTCGAGAAGGCGCTCGCCGACGACTGGCAACTGCACGTGCCATTGAAGGCGACGCTGGACCAGGCGGACACGATGAGCGACGAGGGCCTGCTCGCGCTGGTCCTGAAGGTGGCGGACGAGGCCTATGAGGCGAAGATCTCCATCGTGGGGCGCGAGCCGTTCTCGAGCTTCGAGCGCTCGATCATGCTCCAGACCCTCGACCAGTCGTGGCGCGAGCACCTGACGGCGCTCGATGCCCTGCGGCAGGGCATCCACCTGCGCGGGTACGCGCAGAAGCAGCCGAAGCAGGAGTACAAGCGCGAGGCTTTCGAGCTGTTCGGCGCGTTGCTCGATCGCGTGCGCGACGATGTCGTCAGGGTCCTCATGAACGTCCGGGTCCAGACGCAGGAAGAGATCCGGCAGGCCGAGGAGCAGATCGAGGCGGAGAGCGAGCGCCGCGCGGAACTGGCGCGCGCGCAGCACGCCGAGTTCCGCCCAGGCGTCGGCGACGAGCCGGCCGAGGCCGGCGAAGCGGTGATGCTGGCCGAGGACGAACAGTCGAAGGCGCAGCCGTTCAAGCGTTTCGGCGACAAGATCGGTCGGAACGACCCGTGTCCGTGCGGTTCGGGCAAGAAGTACAAACAGTGTCACGGTCGGCTGGCCTAGCGCTCCACTTCGAACTGCAATGCCTGTCAATCTGCCGTTGCCTCGCCGGGAAGAGCTCTTCCCGGTCGCGGGCGTGGAGCTCGGCTGGGCCGAGGCCGGGATCCGGAAGGCCAATCGCAAGGACGTCCTGGTGGTGCGTCTCGCCGCTGGCGCCTCGGTGGGTGGCGTGTTCACGCGCAACCGCTTCTGCGCCGCTCCCGTCACCGTCTGTCGCGAGCACCTTGCGGCCGGCGCCGGCATCCGCGCGCTGGTGGTCAACACCGGCAACGCGAATGCGGGCACGGGCGAAGCGGGCCTGCGGGTCGCGCGGACCACGTGCGAGGCACTCGCGAAGCTCCTGGGGTGCGAGGCGGCCCAGGTGCTCCCGTTCTCGACCGGCGTGATCATGGAGCCCCTTCCCGTCGACCGGCTCGTAGCCGGACTGCCGGCGGCGATCGACAGGCTTGGGCCCGGCCACTGGCTCGAAGCGGCCGAAGCGATCATGACCACCGACACCCAGCCGAAGGCGGTGTCGCGGCGGGTCGATCTCGGCGGCAAGTCGATCACGGTCACCGGCATTGCCAAGGGCGCGGGCATGATCCGGCCGAACATGGCGACCATGCTCGGCTTCGTCGCCACCGACGCCGCGATCGCGCCGGCGCTGATGCCGCAACTCACGCGGATCGCCGCGGACCGCTCGTTCAACCGAATCACCATCGATGGCGACACATCGACGAACGACTCGTTCGTCGTCATTGCCAGCGGCCAGGGCGGAGCGCCGCGCGTCGACTCGGCGAGCGCGCCCGCCTACGCGGCTGTGGCGGGGGCGATCGAAGCGGTGGCCCTGCAACTGGCGCAGGCGATCGTGCGCGACGGCGAGGGCGCGACGAAGTTCATCGAAGTGCGCGTGGAGCAGGCGCGCAGCGAAGAAGAGGCGGCCCGCATCGCCTACGCCGTCGCGCACTCGCCGCTGGTGAAGACCGCGTTCTTCGCGTCCGATCCCAATCTCGGCCGCATCCTCGCGGCGGTCGGCTATGCCGGGGTCGACGACCTCGACACGCGCCTGGTCCAGATGCACCTCGACGACGTCTGGGTCGTCAGCAACGGTGGCCGTCGCTCCGAGTACCGTGAAGAGGACGGGCAGCGCGTCATGAAGCGAAGCGAGATCACGATCCGCCTTCAGCTCGGTCGGGGAGCGGCGTCGACCTCCGTGTGGACCAGCGACCTGTCGCACGACTACGTTTCGATCAACGCGGACTACCGGTCATGAGCGCGCACGGCCGCTCCGAAGCGCTCATCCCGGAGCGCGCAGCGCGGGAGGGTAGTTCAGTGAGCGAAGCCAGTCATCCGGACGCAGTCGCGCGCCTGGCGCGCGCGCTGGAGCGCATCGAATCCCTCCTGCCGGCGGATGTCGAGCCCGACTTCGCGGCGTTCGTGGCCTTTCGCTGGCGCAAGCGCCGGTACCTTGGCCTGGAGAGGGGTGAACTGCACCCGGTGGCACACCCGGCGCTGATCGCGTTCGAGGACCTGATGCACGTCGATGCGCAGAAGGAAGCGTTGCGGGCGAACACCGGGCAGTTCGTGCGCGGGCTCCCGGCGAACAACGCCCTGTTGACCGGGGCGCGGGGCACGGGGAAGTCCTCGCTGATCCGGGCCTGCCTGCATGCCTTCGCGCCGGAAGGCCTGCGCTTGATCGAAGTCGACAAGCGCGACCTCGTCGACCTGGCGGACATCGTCGACCGGGTGGCGAGCCGACCCGAGCGTTTCATCGTGTTCTGCGACGACCTGTCGTTCGACGCCAACGAGGTCGGCTACAAGGAATTGAAGGCGGCGCTCGACGGCTCGATCGCCGGCGCGGCAGAGAACGTGCTGATCTACGCGTCGTCGAACCGGCGGCACCTGATGCCCGAGTACATGCGCGACAACCTCGGCGCGCACTACGACGACGACGGTGAAGTCCACCCGACCGAGGCGGTCGAGGAGCGCGTCTCGCTGTCGGAGCGATTCGGCCTCTGGCTGTCGTTCTATCCGTTCCGGCAGGACGACTACCTGGACATCGTCGGGCACTGGCTCGCGAGTTTCGGACTCGATCGCGCGGCCATCGTCGCTGCGCAGACCGAAGCGCTCCAGTTCGCGCTCCAGCGCGGGTCCCGCTCCGGCCGCATTGCGTTGCAGTTCGCCCGTCAGTGGGCTGGACAGCGGTTGTCTTCGGCGCGTCCCGCCAGGGGATGACCGCGGCGCGCTCGCCGGTCGACGTCGCGGTCGGCATCCTGATCCGGCCCGACGGCCGACTTCTCCTCGCGAGTCGCCCCCTGGGCAAGCCGTACGCGGGGTACTGGGAATTCCCGGGTGGAAAGCTCGAGCCGGGAGAGACAGTCGCGCATGCCCTCAGGCGCGAGCTGCACGAAGAACTCGGTGTCGACGTCGGCTCCGTGCACGCCTGGGTCGTCCGTGTCTTCGACTATCCGCACGCCCTCGTCCGCCTGCACTTCTGCCGGGTGTTCGAGTGGAGTGGCGAGCTGCACGCGCGCGAGCGGCAGCGCTTCGGATTCTTCGCGCTCGATTCGCTTCCGGCGCCCCTGCTGCCGGCCACCGTCCCGGTGCTCCGCGGGCTCGATCTGCCGCCGGTCTACGGGATCAGCGCGGCGGGCATCCTGGGCATCGATGCGTTCCTTCGGCGACTGGGCGAGTCGCTCGCCCGCGGACTCAGGCTCGTCCAGCTGCGCGAGCCTGACCTCTCCACCGCGGAGGTCGATCGGCTCTTCAGCAAGATGCTCGTGCTGACACGCTCCGCCGGAGCGCGGCTGCTCGTGAACAGCCGTCATCCGCGCGCGCTGTGGGAGGCAGCCGATGGAGTCCATCTGACATCGAGAGCGCTGGCGACCATCGGCGAGCGGCCGGCCCAGCGATGGGTGGGTGCGTCGGTCCACGACGAGAAGGAACTGGCGCGGGCCGGGGAACTGGGCCTGGACTTCGCCGTGCTCGGTCCGGTCCAGGTGACGGCGAGCCATCCTGGCCAGTCACCGCTCGGATGGACCGGATTCGAGCGGATCGCCGCCGGCACGTCACTGCCGGTGTACGCGATCGGCGGACTCGGCGTTGAAGTTCTTCCTCTGGCGGTGGCGTGCGGCGCGCACGGCGTCGCGCTGCTGTCGGCGGCGTGGCGGGACGGTCAGTGCTTCGAGCTGCCCGATTCCATCGGCGGCGTTTCTTCCGCTTCTTCCGCGGGGCTGCCGGGAACCGCGTAACGATCGGAGGCCCACGCGCCGAGGTCGATCAACTTGCAGCGCTCGGAGCAGAACGGCCGGAACTTCGAAGCTTCGCTCCATTCGACCGGCCGACAACAGGTCGGGCACTTCACCACAGGAGGCATCGGGTCGAGCGGAAGCCTAGAAGGCGCAGAGCGAGAGTTCGAACGGAACGTCGCGGTCGAAGGAGCGCGGCTTCAGGTCGCGGTCCTGCGTGGTGAACCGGATCCACAGCATGTACTTGTTGGCGCTGATTTCCGGAATCGCGTTCAGCTCGCCGTCGATCCGAACCTGCAGCAGCGCGTAGGTGCGGCCCTGGAGAATCTGCTGGAACGCACCCTGCGCGGCGACCTGCTGGCTCCGGTGCGCGGTCTCCCTCAGCAGCTTCAGGACGATCGCGAGCGCGGAGTGGAATTGCATCATCGGCTGGACCCAGGCCTGGAGGTCGCGGGAGCGACTCTCGGCGTCACGGGTCAGCCACGCGTGATACGACGGCAGGTCGAACTCGCAGGTCCCGCCGGGAATATTCGCCCGGCTGCGGATGCTCATCAGCCACTCGTTGTCGCGGACGTGCTGCCCCGCCTTGCCAGTGGTCGCGTTCAGGTGCTGCTGCGCGTGCTCGATCTCGCCGAGTACCGAGGACAGCGCGGCCTCGGAGACCTGCGGGTTGTTGCGCAGGGCCTGCAGCGTCTGCCGATGGCGCTCGAGTTCCTGCAGCAGATCCGACTTCAGGTCCGCGCGGGAAGTGACTTCAAGGATCTCGAACAGCGTCAGCAGCGCCGTGTGATGACAGTACGAGTGTTGCTGCTCGCAGAAGTAGAGCAGCTTGTCGAACAGGTCCTCGAGGCGCAGCAGAGTCCGGATTCGTTCGCTGAACGGATACTCGTACAGGACCTGACCGTCGTTGGCCATGTGTGGAGCGTTCTGGAGAGTGGAGCGACGATATCACACGCTTGCGCTCGACGACGCCTCGGCGAGTTCCAGGTAGCGCTGATGAAGCGTGTCGACCCGGTCCTCGATCTCGTCGAGCGGCGCCTCGTTGAACAGGACATCGTCCGCGGCCTCGAGCCGCCGGGCGCGCGTCGCCTGCGCAGCGAGTATGGCGCGGGCGATGTTCGTATCGATGCCGGGGCGCAAGCGGACACGGGCAATCTGGGTCGCTTCCGAGCAGTCGACCACGAGAATGCGATCGAACCGGCCGCGGGCATCGCCGGACTCCACGAGCAAGGGAATCACGAAGACGACGTACGGGCTGCCGGCTGTGGTGAGTTGCTCGGCTCGACGGTTCGACGCCGCCCGTATCAGCGGGTGGAGGATGGCCTCCAGTCGTGCCCGGGCGCCAGGGTCCGCGAACGCGCGTGCGCGCATCCACGAACGGTCCAGGGACCCATCGGCGGCGATCGCGGCCTCTCCGAACTCAGCCTGGAGAGCGTCTATGGCCGCACCGCCTGCCTGCGTGAGTTCGTGTGCAATGGCGTCAGCGTCCACGATCCCGGCGCCGCGGCGCGCCAGCATGCCGCCGATCGTGCTCTTCCCGCTTCCGGCGCCGCCGGTCAGGCCGACGCTGAAAGTGGCGCGTTTCAAAGCGGAACCAGCCAGCGGGTGAAGGTATCGCCCGTGAGCAGGATGATCAATCCGGCCGCGGCGAGGTAGGGACCGAACGGAATCGGGATCTCTCGGCCTCGCCTCGCCAGCACGATCAGCACGATGCCCACGATTGCGCCGACGAGCGACGACAGCAGCACGATCGGCAGCAACGCCTTCCAGCCCATCCACGCGCCGAGGGCCGCCAGCAGCTTGAAGTCGCCGTAACCCATGCCTTCCTTGCCGGTGGCGAGCTTGAACAGCCAGTAGATGGACCACAGCGCGAGGTAGCCGGCCATGGCCCCGATGACGGCGTCCTTCAGCGGGACAAACGTGCCGAACACGTTGCTGCCGAGGCCCAGCCACAGCAGAGGCAAAGTCAGGTCGTCTGGCAGCAGTGTCGTGTCGGCGTCGATGAAGGTGAGCGCCACCAGCGTCCAGGTGAACGCCAGCGCCAGCAGCAACGCGGGGGTGAATCCGAATCGGTAGGCGACCAGGGCGGACAGTGCGGCCGTCAGCGCCTCGACGATCGGGTAGCGCGCCGAGATCCTCGTTCCGCAATGGCCGCACTTGCCCCGCAGCGCGACCCACGACACGAGCGGAATGTTGTCGATGACGCGCAGCGGTGTACTGCAATGGGGACAGTGCGAACCGGGAACGACGAGGTTGTATCGCGGGCCTGCCGGTACGGGCTCGGCGCCGGCGAGTTCGGCGCACTGCATCTTCCACTCGTTCTCCATCATCCTCGGCAGGCGGTGGATCACGACGTTCAGGAAGGAGCCGATCGCCAGTCCGAAGACGGCGACCACGACGAGCAGAGCGGGTTCCGACAAGGTGAAAGTCGCCGGCGCCGCTGCGCGGCACCGGCGTCCCCGAGTGACGTTATACGACCTGGCCGAGCTTGAAGATCGGCATGTAGATGGCGACGACGATACCCCCGATGAGCACGCCCAGGATCACCATGATCATCGGTTCCAGCATGCTCGACAGCGCGTCCACGGTCTCGTCGACCTCACGCTCGTAGTAATCGGCCACCTTCGACAGCATCGAGTCCAGCGAGCCCGACTCCTCGCCGATCTGCGTCATCTGGACCGCCATGTTGGGGAACACTCCAGTGTTCTGCATGGACTGCGCGAGGCTCGTGCCGACATTCACCTCGCTCTGCACCTGCTTCGTCGCTTCCTTGTACACCGCGTTGCCGGACGAGGGACCGACCGAGTCGAGCGCCTCGACCAGCGGCACGCCGGCCGCGAAGGTGGTGGCGAGCGTGCGGCTCCAGCGGGCAATCGCGGCCTTCTGCAGCATCTCGCCGAGGACCGGCAGCTTCAGCGCGAGCCGGTCGATCGTCGCCTGGACCTTCGGGGATCGCTTCCAGGCCTGAATGAGGAAGTAGATGCCGCCGAACAGCACGCCGAACACGATGTACCAGTACGCCACGAAGAAGTCGGACATCGCGATCACGACCAGGGTGGGTGCCGGCAAATCGGCACCGAAGCTGGTGAAGACGCTCTTGAACGACGGGATCACGAAGATCATGATCACCGCGGTCACCAGGATGGCGACCATGATGATCATCACCGGGTAGAAGAGCGCCTTCTTGATCTTTCCCTTCAGGGCGATCGTCTTCTCCTGGTACATCGCCAGGCGATCGAGCAGCGTCTCCAGGATGCCAGCCTGCTCACCGGCGGCGACCAGGTTGCAGAACAGCGGATCGAAGTACAGCGGGTACTTGCGGAACGCCTGGTTAAGGCTCGTGCCGGTCTCGACGTCCGCGCGAATGTCGTTCATCAGCCGCGCCATCGAAGGATTGGCGTGGCCGCGGCCGACGATGTCGAACGACTGCATCAGGGGCACGCCCGCCTTCAGCATCGTCGACAACTGCCGCGTGAAGAGCGCGAGGTCCTTCCCGGTGATCTTGCGGCCGCGCGTGAAGCTCAGCTTCTTGATCTTCGTGGCCATGACGCCGCGTCGCCGCAGCGCCGCCGCCACCACGGAGTCCCCCCCCGCACGCATCTCGCCCTTGACCACGCGTCCGTTCTTGTCGCGGCCTTCCCACTTGAAGACCGCTTCCTTGATCTCCACGCGTGGTTTGGCAATTGCTCCTGTCGCCATCGTCGCTCCGCCGTCCGTCCTATTCGTTGGTGCAGCCCAGGACCTCTTCGAGAGAGGTCATGCCCTGCTTCACTTTCAGCAGTCCGGACTGCCGCAGGTCGCGCACTCCGATTCGCTGTGCCTCGCGCCCGATGTCGAGCGCGGTTGCATGCTTGAGGATCATGTCCTGCATCGTTTCGGTGATCGGCATGACCTGGTAGATGCCGAGTCGGCCTTTGTAGCCGCTGCCCTTGCAGCGGTCGCAACCGACTGCCTTGTACGGTATCCAGCTGCCATCGAGGTCAGCTTCCGCAAAGCCGGCGGCCAGCAGCGCCTCCGCGGACAGCTCGCCGGGTTGCTTGCAGGTGCAAAGGCGCCGTGCGAGACGCTGGGCAGTGATCAGGATGACGCTCGACGCGATGTTGAAGGGCGCCACCCCCATGTTGTCGAGTCGCACGAGCGTCGACGGCGCGTCGTTCGTGTGCAGCGTCGACAGAACCATGTGGCCCGTCTGTGCAGCCTTGATCGCGATGTCCGCGGTTTCGAGGTCGCGAATCTCGCCAACCATGATGATGTCCGGATCTTGGCGCAGGAAGGCCCGCAGCGAGTTGGCGAAGGTGAGCCCGGCCTTCTCGTTGACGTTGACCTGGTTGATGCCCGCGATCTGGATCTCCGCCGGGTCCTCGGCGGTCGAAATGTTGACGCCCGGCTCGTTGAGGATGTTCAGGCAGCTGTACAGCGACACGGTCTTTCCGGAACCGGTCGGACCGGTTACCAGAACCATCCCGTAAGGCCGCCGGACAGCGTCCAGGAGTACCTCCCGCTGGTCCGGCTCGTAGCCGAGCGCGTCGATCCCCATCTTCGCCTGGGACGGATCGAGAATGCGCATCACGATCTTCTCGCCGAACATCGTGGGCAGCGTGCTGACGCGGAAGTCGATTGCACGCTGGCCGGACAGGGCAAGCTTCATCCTCCCGTCCTGCGGCACGCGCTTTTCCGAGATGTCGAGCCTCGAAATGACCTTGATGCGCGTCGAGAGACGCTCCCTGATCGCCAGCGGCGGCTGCGCGACCTCGCGCAGGACACCGTCGATCCGGAACCGGATCCGGTAGAATTTCTCGTACGGCTCGAAGTGCAGGTCGGATGCGCCTTCCCCGATCGCGTCGAGCAGGAGCTTCTGGAGGAAGCGGACGACCGGCGCGTCGTCGACCTCCGATGTGTCTTCGGCCGCCGCCTCCGGCGATTCGCCGAGAAGTTCGTCGAAGCTCACGTCGTCGCCGCCGACCATGCTCTCGAGCGCCTGTGCAGTGGTCTGGGTGTTGGCGTCGACCAGCCGCATCAGCTTGTCGTGCTCGACGACGACGATGTCGAGCGCAAGCTGGGTCTGGAACTTGATCTGGTCCAGCGCCTGCAGGTTCGTCGGGTCGGACATCGCGACCGCGAGCCGGTTGCCGCGCTTGCGCAGCGCGACGACGCGCAGCGAGCCCACGAGCTTCCGGTCGATGATGTCCCGCGGCAGCTGTTCGTGATCGACCGCAGCGAGGTCGAGCAGCGGATGGCCGAACGTGTCCGCGGCGAACTTCGCGACGGCCGCGGGGTTCAGGCCGGTGACTTCCGTCGAGCCGATCAGCTCATCGATGAACTGCGTGTTCGACTGCAGCGCCTTGCGGGCGAAGTTCTCCGCGCGATCCGGCCGCAGCTTGCCCTGCTGCACCAGCGCGCGCGCAAGCCCGGTCAGCGTTCCCGCGGCGGCAGGACCTTGGATGACAGCAGACATCGGATATCGGAACTTTCTTCGGGGTGTCGATCGGTCTTGCGAACGGCCAATTTATAGCGGTCGCACCACCCTCGAGAAGGCGAAAGATAGTGCAGATAACCCCCGGATTTGTAAACCTTAACTACCGCATTGAAGGCAAGCTGATCGAGGGACGCGGATCGCGCGGAGCGGGGCCCGTCACCCGGCGGTCGCGGTGGCTCGACGGATCAGCCGGGCGCTCCGGATCGCCTGTTCGTCCACCTGCACGACCTCGACGACGACTCCGGGAAAGCGGACGCAACACGGAGCATCGGGGATCTCCTGAAGGCTCTCCACCAGCAGGCCGTTGAGCGTCTTCGGGCCGTCCAGTGGGAGCGCGAGACCGAGGCGGCGGTTGAGGTCCCGCAGCATCGCCGTCCCGTCCACCAGTGCCCGTCCTTCGGCGGTCCAGCGCAGCCGGCGCGATCCCGTGCCGGGCGCGTTGGTCGCGAACTCGCCGACGATTTCCTCGATGATGTCCTCGAGCGTCACCAGCCCCTGCACTTCACCGTACTCGTCCACGACGAGCCCGAGGCGCTGCTTGTTGTCCTGGAAGTGCTGCAGTTGCTGGAACAGCGGCGTGCCGCTCGGGATGAAGTACGTCGGCACCAGTGCGCCGCGCACCGAGGCGACGGTGAAGTCCTCGCCTGCGAGCAGGTGCATCAGCTTGCGGACGTGCAGCACGCCGACGGTGCGGTTGATGTCTCCCTCGTGGACCGGAATCTTGTTGTGGTAGCAGGTGCGCAGCTGCTCGAGCACGGCGACCGCCGGCTGCTCGATGTCGAGCGACTCGATGCGTGCGCGCGGCATCATCACGTCGTCGACGGACAGTTCCTCGAGGTCGAACAGGTTCAGCAGGATGCTGCGATGCTTGCCGGGAATGAAGTTGCCGCCCTCGAGGACCAGGGTGCGAAGTTCCTCGGAAGTCAGGCGCGTGCTTTCCCCGCTCGGCGCGCTGGGGATCCTCATGGCCCACAGCATCGCCTTGACGAAGAGATTGACGAACCACACGACGGGCTGGAAGAGGCGGAGGAACCCGGCGAGCGGATACGACAGCGGCAGTGCGATCCGCTCGGGAAACGTCGCTCCGATCACCTTTGGAGTGATCTCGGAGAAGACCAGGATCAGGAAGGTGATGACGCCGGTCGCGGCGACCAGGGCCCATTCGTTGTCGCCTACCAGCCGAATGGCCATTGCCGTGACCAGGGCCGTCGCAGCCGCGTTCACGAGGTTGTTGCCGAGGAGGATGGTGCCGAGGAGGCGGTCCGTTCTCGACAGGAGCGACTGCACGCGCCTGGCGGCCCGGCTTCCCTGTCGAACGAGGTGGCGCAGCCGAAGACGGCTGAGCGCCATCATCGACGTCTCTGAAATCGAGAACAGCGCCGAGATCAGGAGAAGGACGCCGAGGGCCGTGAGTTCAACCCAGAGCGGAAACTCTTCCACGCGCCGGCCTCGGGCTTAACGCGGTGCTGAAACGGACGTTGGAGGGATTGGTCGGGGTGAGAGGATTTGAACCTCCGACTCCTGCGTCCCGAACGCAGTACTCTACCAGGCTGAGCTACACCCCGATCGCGTCGTTCGACCGACCCACTGCTCCGTGAACTACCGGTCGCGGTCGACCGCGAAAGCGAGCAAGTGTATCAAAGAATCCCTGCAGTCCGAGGGTGGTAGCGCACCGACGGCCAGCTTCCCTTCATCGGCTTCGCGTTGCGCCAGCTTCAGGGAGTAGGCCAACGAACCGTTGTCGGCCACGATGCGGGCGATCGCGCCGAAATCGCCGTTGCCGTCGCGCACCGCGCGCGCGACCAGTTCCCGCTGCTCCGGTGCGGCGCTGCGCAAGGCGTGGATCAGCGGCAAGGTGACTTTCCCTTCCCGGAGATCGTCGCCGAGGCGCTTGCCGATGTCTTCGGCATGGCCCGAATAGTCGAGCACGTCGTCGGTGATCTGGAACGCCCGGCCGAGGCTGGCGCCGTAGCGGGCGCACTTCTCTTCCTGCTCCGGGCTGGCGCCGGCCAGTACGGCAGCGATCCGGGCGCCTGCCTCGAACAGAGTCGCCGTCTTGCGCTCGACCACCCCGAAATAGCGCTCCTCGTCTACGGACGGGTCGTGGATGTTGAGCAACTGCAGCACTTCCCCTTCGGCGATGCGGTTCGTGGCGTCGGCCAGGATCCGCATCACGCGCATGCTCCCCGCGTCCACCATCATCTGGAAGGATCGGGAGTAGAGGAAGTCCCCGACCAGCACGCTCGCGGCATTGCCGAACATGGAGTTCGCGGTCGACCGTCCGCGACGGAGGTCGGATTCGTCGACGACGTCGTCGTGCAGCAGGGTGGCGGTGTGTATGAATTCGATCACGGCGGCGAGCAGCACGTGGGCGCTGCCGGCGTAACCGAGGGCGCGCGCGACGAGCAGCAGCACGGCGGGTCGAAGGCGCTTGCCGCCGGCCCCGATGATGTAGTCGGCCACCGTGTTGATCAGGACGACGTCGGAATCGAGGCGGGCCCGGATCACCTCATCCGCTGCGCGCATGTCCGCCGCGATCGGCTGCAGGACCTTCTTGAGGTCAGGCACCCGCCCCTCGACCGCTCCCGCAGTCGCCGGGGACGCGGCAACGGCCGACAAAGCGGAGTTCTGGCCGAAGGTCGAGGAGTACATCGGCGCGATTATAGGTGGGCGAATCCTCGTCCATGCCCTCGGCGCCTGGGTTTGGGGCAGACTGCGTCAAGGTTTGACGCGCCGCGGCGACCGGTGCGATAATCCCCGGCTTTCCGCGTTCCGCCATGGTGGCGTGCAGCGAGGAAACTGGAGACCGGTCAGCAGTGTTCAGGCTGGCCTCCCGGATTGGAGCCCGACGCGCTTGGTCGTTCGGGCATGGGCCGAAGACGACAACTGCCGTGCCGGCATCGGACGCAGGGTCGACCGGCAGGAGAACAGACATGCATGCAGTCATCAAAACCGGCGGGAAGCAGTACCGCGTTGCGCCTGGCGACACCGTCAAGGTGGAAACCCTAGCTGCCGAGGTCGGCCAGCAAGTCACGCTGTCGGAAGTGCTCGCCGTCAGCAACGGTGACGACGTCAAGGTCGGGTCGCCCTTCGTGGCAGGCGCCGCGGTCGTTGCCACGGTCGTCGGGCACGGGCGCCACGACAAGGTCACGATCTTCAAGATGAAGCGCCGCAAGCACTATCAGAAGCACCAGGGACATCGTCAGAACTTCACCGAGCTGCGCATCGACTCGATCGCGTAACCGGCGGGCAGGAGCAGAACATGGCACACAAGAAAGCAGGCGGATCGTCTCGCAACGGCCGCGATTCCCAGTCAAAGCGACTGGGTGTGAAGATCTTCGGCGGCCAGGGCATCGAGCCGGGCCAGATCATCGTTCGCCAGCGCGGCACCCAGTTTCACGCTGGCGACAACGTCGGCATGGGCCGCGACCACACGCTGTTCTCGCTGGTGGCCGGGAAGGTCAAGTTCGATGTCAGGGGCGCGCAGAACCGCCGCGTCGTCAGCGTCGAGCCGGTTGCCGGGCAGAGCGCCTGAGCGTTCGCGGCAGACACGCATGTGAAAAGCCCTGCCGCTCGCGGCGGGGCTTTTTCTTTTCAAGGTCCGGATCGTGAAGTTCATCGACGAAGCCACCATAGAAGTCGCTGCCGGCAACGGCGGCGACGGCAGCGCTTCGTTTCGCCGCGAGAAATTCATCCCGAAGGGCGGACCGGACGGAGGCGACGGTGGACGCGGCGGCAGCATCTGGGCAATCGCCGACCGCAACATCAACACGCTGATCGACTACCGCTATGCGCGGCGACACGAGGCTCCCGACGGCGATCGGGGTCGCGGTGCCGACTGCTACGGAGCGGGAGGCGAGGACATCGAGCTGCGGATGCCGGTCGGAACGGTGATCGTCGATGTCGACACCGGCGAACGGCTGGCGGACCTGTCCGGGCACGGCCAGCGTGCGCTGCTCGCACGCGGTGGCAAGGGCGGCCTGGGAAACCTTCACTTCAAGTCGAGCGTCAACCGCGCGCCGCGCGAGTTCACCAAGGGCGAGCCGGGCGAGCAGCGCAAGCTGCAACTCGAACTGCGCGTGCTCGCGGACGTCGGCCTGCTCGGGATGCCCAACGCCGGCAAGTCCACCTTCATCCGTGCAGTCTCGAACGCGCGACCCAAGGTCGCCGACTATCCGTTCACGACTTTGCACCCCAACCTCGGGGTCGTTCGCGTCGGTCCGGAACAGAGCTTCGTGGTCGCCGACATTCCGGGACTGATCGAGGGTGCCGCCGAGGGTGCCGGACTGGGCCACCAGTTCCTCAGGCACCTGAGTCGGACGGGCCTGCTGCTTCATCTGGTCGACTGCAGGCCGGTTGACGACAGCGACCCGGTGCGCGACGTCCGGGCGATCGTTGCCGAACTGCGCAAGTACGACGAGCGGCTCTACAGGAAGCCCCGCTGGCTGGTGCTGAACAAGATCGACCTGGTGCCGGTCGATGAGCGCGACGCCCTGGTCACGGAGTTCCGGCGACGGCTGCGGACCAGGGGCCGCGTGTTCGCGATCTCCGCGGCTACGGGCGAGGGCTGCCGCGAACTCGCCGCAGAAATCGCGCGATTCCTGCAGGCCGAGCGGCGAGCCGAGCAGGCGGTGACCTCGAGAGAGGCGGGTCCGGCCTCCCCGGAGGAACTCGCATGACGTCGGTGGTCGCGGCTGCGCGACGTGTTGTCGTGAAGGTCGGCAGTAGCCTGGTCACGAACGACGGCCGCGGCCTCGACCTCGAGGCGATCTCGCGGTGGGCCGCCCAGGTGGCCCGGCTGCGGGAACTCGGCAAGCAAGTGCTTCTGGTCTCGAGCGGAGCGATCGCGGAAGGTATGCAGCGGCTCGGGTGGTCGCAACGTCCGCAGCAGATCCATGAACTCCAGGCGGCCGCCGCCGTCGGGCAGATGGGCCTGGCGCGCGCGTACGAGACGCACTTCGGACGGCACGGAGTCCAGACGGCGCAGGTCCTTCTCACTCACGCGGACCTCGCCGACCGGCCGCGCTACCTCAACGCTCGTTCCACGCTGTTCACCCTGCTCGCGCTCGGCGTGGTCCCGGTAATCAACGAGAACGACACGGTCGTGACCGACGAGATCAAGTTCGGCGACAACGACACGCTCGGCGCCCTCGTTACCAACCTGGTCGAGGCGGACGTGTTCGTGATCCTCACCGATCAAACGGGCCTTTTCTCGGCGGATCCCCGCCGGAATCCGGAAGCGACGCTGGTCGCCGTGGCGACGGCCGGAGATGCCGCGCTCGAGTCGATGGCGGGTGGAGCCGGCAGTGCGATGTCGAAGGGGGGCATGCTGACGAAGGTGCTCGCGGCAAAGCGCGCGGCTCGCAGCGGCGCGCACACCGTCATCGCCTCCGGGCGCGAGCCCGACGTCCTGCTGCGACTTGCCGCGGGCGAGATGATCGGCACGCAACTGACTGCCGCGACGGCAGTGCTTACCGCGCGCAAGCAGTGGCTTGCCGATCACCTGCTGCTGAAGGGCCGGGTCGTCGTCGATGCCGGCGCTGCCAGGGCGGTCCGGTCAGGCGGCAGGAGCCTCCTGCCGATCGGGGTCATCGACGTCGATGGCGAGTTCCAGCGGGGCGATGTCATCGCGTGTCTGGATCCGGATGGGCGCGAGATTGCTCGCGGCCTCGTCAACTATTCGAGTACCCAGACGAGGCAGATCGCACGCAGGCCAACCGGTGAAATCGAGGCCGTGCTCGGGTTCATCGAAGAGCCCGAGCTGATCCACCGCGACAACCTGGTGGTGACGTAGCCGTCAGGCTGCTTCGCCGGGCGGCTCGGTCGCAGCCACGACGGCTCCGTTGGCCGCGCGATCGTCGCCCGCCTGTGCGGCGCGTGGACGCGGTGCCTTGTGGTGCGGGCGCCCCAGCTTGAAGACGAAGCGAGACAGTTCGAGCAGCGCCTGCTGATAGACGTCGCGCTTGAACTCGATCACCGTTTCGAGCGGCACCCAGTATTCGTGCCACCGCCAGGCGTCGAACTCGGGGTGCGAGGTCGCGCGCAGGCAGACGTCGCAGTCGCGCCCAGTCAGCCGCAGCAGAAACCAGATCTGTTTCTGACCGCGGTAGTTCCCGCGCAACTCGCGCCGTATCCACTGTTCCGGGACGTCGTAACGCAGCCATTCGCGGGTGCGACCCACGATCTTCACGTGCACAGCCTTCAGTCCGACTTCTTCCCAGAGCTCGCGAAACATCGCCTGCTCCGGTGATTCGCCGTACTTGATCCCGCCTTGCGGGAACTGCCACGAATGCTGTCTTACCCGTTTACCCCAGAAGACCTCGTTGCGACCGTTGAGCAGGATGATGCCGACGTTCGGGCGGTACCCGTCCTTGTCCAGCATGCCAACCCCTGAACCTTTAGAATCTGCGACCGATTATAGGGGCCGGTTTTTCGAGGGCACAACACGGGTTCTGCACGGATCTCCGGCATGCGCGCACGCCAGTTCTTCATCTCGACACTGAAAGAAGCCCCCGCGGACGCGGAGGTGGTCAGCCACTCCCTGATGCTGCGCGCGGGCATGATCAAGAAGCTCGCGGCCGGCATCTACACCTACATGCCGATGGGCCTGCGCTCGATCCGCAAGATCGAGCAGATCATCCGCGAAGAGATGAATCGCGCGGGGGCGGTCGAGCTGTTGATGCCGGTCGTGCAGCCAGCGGAGCTGTGGATGGAATCCGGCCGCTGGCAGAAGATGGGGCCGGAACTGCTGCGCCTGAAGGACCGTCACGAGCGTGACTTCATCGTCCAGCCGACGAGCGAGGAAGTCATCGTCGACATCGCGCGCGAGGAGCTGAAGAGCTACAAGCAGCTGCCGGCGAACTTCTATCACATCCAGACCAAGTTCCGTGACGAGCGGCGCCCGCGCTTCGGCGTGATGCGCGGCCGCGAATTCACGATGAAGGACGCCTACTCGTTCGACAAGGACGAGGCGGGAGCGATGGCGAGCTATCGCGGCATGTACGACGCCTACACGCGCATCTTCGAGCGCATGGGGCTGAACTTCCGCGCCGTGGCGGCGGACACCGGCAACATCGGCGGCAAGGCGAGCCACGAGTTCCAGGTCATCGCCGACACCGGCGAGGACGCGATCGCCTACTGCCCGACGTCGGACTACGCGGCCAACATCGAGATGGCCGAGGCGCTGCCCCTGTTGTCCCGGCGGGAGGCACCCGCGGAAGCGCTGACCAGGACGCCGACGCCCGGCAAGGAGAAGTGCGAAGACGTCGCCGCGCTGCTCGGCCTGCCTCTTGCGCGCACCGTCAAGTCCATCGTCCTGGCTGTCGACCAGCCGGACGAAGCGGGGACCCCCGGGCCGGCGGAGATCTGGCTCGTGCTGATCCGTGGAGATCACGAACTCAACGAAGTGAAGGTCGGCAAGGTCGAGGGGCTGAAGGGCGGGTTTCGCTTTGCCTCCGAAGCCGAGATCCTCGACACCTTCGGGTGCAGGCCCGGCTACCTCGGGCCGATCGGCACGCGCAAGCCGGTCAGGCTCGTGGCCGACCGCACTGTCGCGAACATGAGCGACTTCGTGTCCGGGGCCAACGAACAGGACTTCCACTACACCGGTGTCAACTGGGGACGCGACCTGCCGGAGCCCCACGTTGCCGATGTCCGCAACGTCGTTGCGGGCGATCCGTCGCCCGACGGCAAGGGCGTGCTCGCCATCCAGCGCGGCATCGAGGTCGGCCATGTGTTCGCGGGGCTGCCCTATCCGGAAACGATGAACGTCAACTTCATCGACGAGAACGGCAGGTCGGCCCGCATGCTGATGGGCTGCTACGGAATCGGAGTGACGCGCCTGCTGGGCGCCGCCGTCGAACAGAACCACGACGACAAGGGCATCATCTGGCCGGATCCGATCGCGCCGTTCTCGATCGTGCTGACCCCGGTCGGGTACGGCAAGTCGGAGCAGGTGCGCCAGGTTGCCGATCACCTGTATGCCGAGCTGCTGGCGGGCGGCATCGACGTGCTGCTCGACGATCGCGACGAGCGGCCGGGCGTCATGTTCGCCGAGATGGAGCTGATCGGCATCCCGCACCGCTTGACGATCGGCGAGCGGGGCCTGAAGGAAGGCAAGGTCGAGTACGTCGACCGCCGTTCGTTGCAGACGACGCCGGTGCCGGTCGGCGACGCCTACTCCTTCGTCCGGGAACGGCTCGCGCGCCGTTGACCGTGTCGATCACCGTCGCCCGGCGTCGCATCCTGATCTCCGCGGCCGCATTGGCCGCGCTGCCCCGCGCCGCCTTCGCCGGTGCGCAGATATACGAGCCCCTTGCAGACGCGGTCCGCAACGCGCTAGCGGCGCAGATCGCCGAAGCCCGGCCGCCCGAGCGCCGCATCGATGATCCGAACCAGCGGGTCGCCCACCTCGGCTGGCTCGGCGAGATGTCCGAGCGGCTGAAGACGAAGATTCCGGAGTTCAACCTTCGCGTCGAGTTCCTCAAGACGCTCGACTACGAGTGCGTCCGTGCCGGGCTCGATCGCCAGATGGTGCTCGGGCTGATCCAGGTCGAGAGCAACTTCCGCAAGTACGCGATCTCGGTCGCGGGCGCGCGCGGCCTGATGCAGGTCATGCCGTTCTGGACGAAGGTGATCGGTGACGGCGAGCCGCGGAGGCTGTTCGACATGCGGACGAACCTGCGTTACGGCACGGTGATCCTGCGTCACTATCTCGACATCGAGCAGGGCGACCTGTTCATGGCGCTCGGCCGCTACAACGGCAGCCGCGGTCGCCGTGAGTATCCCGATGCGGTGCACGCCGCGTGGAAGAGCCGGTGGCACTACGCGCCGTCGCCACTGGACATTCCGGCCGATCCGGCGTCGGCCCTGCGTCGCGCCAGCTGATCCCCGGGCTCAGCGCTTCGGGAGTCCGGGCATCCCCGGCATGCGCCCGAGTCCGCGCATCATCTTCGCCAGTCCGCCCTTGCGCATCTGCTTCATCATCGACTGCATCTGCTCGAACTGGTTGAGCATGCGGTTGACGTCCTGGACCGGAACGCCCGCGCCGGTCGCGATGCGCCGCTTGCGGGATGCCTTGATCAGCTCCGGCTTTGCCCGCTCGGCGGGCGTCATCGAACTGATGATCCCTTCGATGCGGCGGATCTGCCTTTCGCTGTCGGCGGGATTCACCTGGCTCGCGGCCTGGGAAAACTGCGCCGGCAGCTTGTCGAGCATGCTCGAAAGCCCGCCCATCTTCCGCATCTGGCCGATCTGCTCGCGGAAGTCGTTCAGGTCGAACTTCTCGCCGGACTGCATCCGCTTGGCGAGCTTCTGCGCGCTTTCGACGTCGACCGACTTCTTGACGTCCTCGACGAGCGCAACGATGTCCCCCATGCCGAGGACACGGCTCGCCATGCCTTCGGGCTGGAAGCGCTCGAATCCGGAGAGCTTCTCCCCGATACCGACGAACTTGATGGGCTTGCCGGTGACCCGGCGGACGGACAGGGCGGCACCGCCGCGCGAGTCGCCGTCGAGCTTGGTGAGGATCACGCCGGTCAGGGGCAGGCGTTCGGAGAACGCCCTGGCCGTGTTCACCGCGTCCTGGCCCAGCATCGCGTCGACGACGAAGAGCGTTTCGATCGGTTGCAGCCGCGCTTCGAGGGCGGCCACCTCCTGCATCATCTCCTCGTCGATGGCGAGGCGGCCCGCCGTGTCGACGATCAGCACGTCGAAGAAGTGGCGCTTCGCATGGTCCAGGGCGCGGGCGGCGATGTCCACGGGCAGGTCGCCCGTTTCCGAGGGAAAGAACTCCGCTCCGGCCTGGCCGGCGACGGTCTTCAACTGATCGATCGCCGCCGGGCGGTAGACGTCGGTCGAGACCGCCAGCACCTTCTTCTTACGCTCTTCCTTCAGCCAGCGCGCGAGCTTGCCCGCGGTCGTCGTCTTGCCGGCGCCCTGCAGGCCCGCGAGCAGGATCACCGCGGGCGGCTGGGTTGCGAGATTGATGTCGCGCTCCCGCTCCGCGAGGTCGCCGCCCATCAACTGGGTCAGCTCGCGCTGAACCACGCCGACCAGCGCCTGCCCGGGCGACAGGCTTCCCACCACTTCCTCGCCGAGCGCCTTCTCCTTGATGCGGGCGAGGAACTCGCGCACCACCGGCAGCGCAACGTCCGCCTCGAGCAGGGCCACGCGCACTTCGCGCAGCATCTCCTGCATGTTCTCTTCGGTGAGGCGGGCCTGGCCACGCATCGTCTTGACGACGCGCGCGAGCTTGGTGGTGAGTTGTTCCAGCATGAGGGGGAGGTCAGCGAGAAGAGGACGCCTGCATGGTATAAAGATTCATGCCGGTACGCCCCGAATGGCTCGTATTGTACGGCGCCGTTGCCGTGCTCTATCTGTTCGTCGCCTGGCGCGAGTGGCTCAACCTCGGGAGTGAAACGGCCAGGCCGCCGATCTGGCACGGTCCGGTGCTGGCGCTCGCGATCGGGCTGCACGGCGTGCTGCTGGTTCACGGCGTGTACGTGGAGGGGCAGCTTCGGTTCGGCTTCGCCCACGCGCTGTCCGCAACGCTCTGGATCACCGCGATCATCATCTTGGTCGAGTCGTTCTTCTCGGCCTCGCGCGGACTCTTCCTCCTGGTGCTGCCGCTCGCCGCGGTGACGACGCTGCTGCCGGCGGCCTATCCCGGTGCGGTCCTCGGCCAGTCCACCGACGCCCCGCTGTTCCGGCTGCACCTGCTCCTCGCGATCCTCGCGTACAGCCTCCTCACGATTGCGGCGATGCAGGCGCTGTTGATGGCCTCGATGGACCGGCGGCTCCACGGCGACAACTCCGGCGGCGCCGGGAGGCTGGCGCACTTCCTCGACAGGCTGCCGCCGCTGCTTTCGATGGAGACGGTGCTGTTCCGCCTGATCGGCGTGGGCTTCGTACTGCTCACGGCAACCCTGATCAGCGGGGTCTTCTTCTCCGAGGAGATCTTCGGCCGGGCGCTGCGGCTCGACCACAAGACGATCTTCACCTTCGCCGCATGGTTCGTCTTCGGCGCGCTGCTCGTCGGGCGGGTCGTCTTCGGCTGGCGCGGTCGCACCGCTTTGCGCTGGACCCTGACCGGCTTCGCGATGCTGATGCTGGCCTACGTCGGCAGCCGTTTCGTCCTCGAAGTCCTGCTGCAACGAGCCTGATGGGGCGCATAGTCTTCTTCCTGCTGCTCGCGATCGTCGCCTACATGGTGTGGCGATCCATGCAGAGGCGTGGCGGCGATCGCGGCACCACGGGCCAGGGACAGCCGCCGGTGCCCCAGGCGATGGTCAGCTGCGCAACGTGCGGACTGCACCTGCCTCGCCAGGAGGCCTTGCCACTGGGCGAGCGGTACTTCTGCTGTGAAGAGCACCGTCGGCACCCGCCCACAGCCTGACGCCACCGCCGAGGCGATCTCCGGCGCGGGCCGCAGTGTCGACCCGCTGCTCGGCCAGTCCCTGGACGACCCCGGCGCGGCACCCTGGCGCACGCTGGAGTACTTCGCGAGCACGCGCGTCATCGTCGCAAGCGCGCTGGTGCTCGCGAGCGCCGCCTCCGGCGTGCGCCCGCTTTCGGCCCCGGGCGAACTGCAGTGGGTGCTGCTGACGTCGTTGCTCTACTTCGTGCTGGGCGCCGTGTTCGCCGGCCTCGCCCTCTACGTTCATCGCAGGTTCCTCGCGCAAGTCATCGGCCAGTTGCTGGTCGACGTGGCCGCGATCGGCGTGCTCGTGGTGGCCGGCGGCGGCGTCGCGTCGGGGTGGGTCATCCTGTTCCTGCTTCCGCTGGCCGGCGCGTCGCTGCTGCTGCCGTCGCTGCTCGTGTTCTTCATCTGCGCGCTGGCCGTGCTGACGATCCTTGGCGACGCGGGCGTGCGCTCGATCGCGCGCGGCTCGTCGGATCCGCTCCTGTTCCAGGCCGGCGTGTACGGAGCGGCTCTCTTCGCGGTGACCGCCTTGCTGCGCGCGCTGAGCTCGCGACTGGCGCAGCAGGAGCAGCTGGCGCGCAAGCGTGGGCGCGACCTGCAGAACCAGCTCGCCATCAACCGGCTCGTCATCGCGCAGATGGAGCAGGGCGTGATCGTGGTCGATCGGACGACACACGTGCGCGCGAACAACCGGGCGGCGCGACTGATGCTGGGCCTCGCGGCCGAAGCCCAGCTCACCGGTACCCGCCTTGCGGATCGCGTGGAGGCCCGCGAACTGGTCGCGGCTTTCGTTTCGTGGCTCGACAGCGGGCGCGGCGAGGGCGGCTGGACCAACGCGCAGACGGCGGGCGCGGATTCGGCGCGCGGCACGGATTCGCGGATCAGGGCGCGGTTCGCGCGACCGATTTCCACGGCTGGCGACGAGTTCCTGATCTTCATGGAGGACGTCCGGGACGTAGAGGATCGGGCCCAGCAGTTGAAGCTGGCGGCGATGGGACGACTCACCGCCTCGATCGCGCACGAGATCCGCAATCCGCTGGCGGCGATCAGCCACGCGGGCCAGCTGCTGGGTGAGGACGCCACCGATCCGGGGCTGAAGCGGCTGGCGGCCATCGTGAGCGAGAACACGAAGCGCCTGAGCCGGCTCGTGGAAGACGTGCTCCGCGTTGCCAGGCGCGAGCCGCCGCTCGGCGACCAGCTGGAAATCGCCGCTTTCGTCCGTCAGTTCCTCGAGGAGTTCGTGCGGGACAGGGGCATCGCCACAGGAGTGATCGAGTTCGACGCTCCGCCGGGATTGCACGTCAAATTCGAGCAATCCCACCTCCGGCAGGTGCTGTACAACCTCGTCGACAACGCGCTGAGGTACGCGTCCGGCCAGGCCGGGTCGGTCACCATGCTGATCGAGATGTCGCCGGAGGGCGACCGTTCGCAGCTTTGGGTGTTCGACGACGGTCCCGGCGTGCCGCTCGACACGCGTCCGGCGTTGTTCGAACCGTTTTACACAACCCGGTCGCAGGGCACGGGCCTGGGTCTGTATCTGGCGCGGGAGTTTTGCGTGACCAATCGGGCAGAGCTGGGCTACGGCACACGCCGTGAACTCGACGGATCGATGCGCGACGGGTTCCTGCTGCGCTTCGGCCGAGGCTCGACGCAGGGCGTCGACCCGCAAGGCTTCCTCGATACGATCCCGCTCTCATGAACGAGCTGCCACCTGCGTCCGACAGGGCCGCACCGCCGGGTCGCGTGCCCGCGGTCCTCGTTGTCGACGATGAGGCTGATCTGCGCGAACTGTTGTCGCTGACGCTGCTGCGCCTGGGTCTCGACGTGGACACGGCCGAGTCGGTTTCCGTGGCGCGCGCACGGCTCGAAGGGCGGCGCTACTCGCTGTGCCTGACCGACATGCGACTGCCCGATGGAACCGGGCTGGATCTCGTGCGCGACGTCGCGCAGTCGGCGGGTCCGCCGATCGCGGTCATCACGGCCTACGGCAGCGCGGAGAACGCGGTGGCGGCGCTCAAGGCCGGGGCATTCGACTACCTGACGAAGCCGGTCGACGTCGAGCAGTTGCGCATGCTCGTGCGCTCCGCCGTGAGAGTCGGCGCAGCCGGGGAAGGGAATGCATCGGACCTGCCTGCGCTGGCCCGCCTCACCGGTGACGCACCGGCAATGCGGCAGCTGCGCGGGATCATCGTGCGGCTTGCCAACAGCATGGCTCCGGTGATGATCCATGGCGAGTCGGGCAGCGGCAAGGAACTGGCGGCGAGGGCGATCCATGACGCCTCGAGTCGAGGCCCCCAGCCATTCGTGCCGGTGAACTGCGGCGCGATTCCGGAGACTCTGATGGAGGCGGAGTTCTTCGGATACCGGAAGGGCGCGTTCACGGGAGCTGACCGCGACCGCGACGGCTTCTTCCAGGCAGCGGCCGGGGGCACGCTGTTCCTCGACGAGGTCGCCGAGTTGCCGCTGGCGATGCAGGTCAAGTTGCTGCGAGCGATACAGGAGCGCCGGGTCCGCAAGGTGGGAGCCTCGTCGGAAGATCCGGTCGACGTGAGGATCGTCAGCGCGACGCACCAGGACCTGGCGGCGCTGGTGTCGCAGGGACGGTTCAGGCAGGACCTGTTCTACCGCCTGAACGTCATCGAAGTGCGCGTGCCGCCGCTGCGCGATCGGCTCGACGACGTTCCACAACTCGCCGGCGCAATCCTCGCGCGGATTGCCGAGCGGACTGGTCGGTCGCCGCCTCGCCTGTCCCCCGCGGCCGTCGAAGCGCTTCGAAGCTATCGCTTCCCGGGCAATGTGCGGGAGCTCGAGAACATCCTCGAACGCGCGGTGGCCCTGGCCCGGGACGACCTCCTGATGGAGGACGACCTGATGCTGCCAGGGTGGGAAGCGGACCTTCCCGCCGATGCGGAAACCGTGTGCGCGGACGAGCCAGGTCCGGCCTTGCCGGACATCGGCGAACCGGCAGCGCCGGGCGACTTCGCATTGGTCGACGGCGTGCCGTCGTCCCTGCCGTCGTACCTCGACTCGCTGGAACGCGATGCCATCCGGCGTGCGCTGGAGCGCACTCGCTACAACCGGACGGCTGCGGCGCAGTTGCTGGGAATCACGTTCCGGCAGTTGCGGTATCGCATGCAGCGCCTGGCGATCAAGTGACAGCGTCGTCCGTCGCGCCGGAGCCTCCGCGATGAGGAGAGTGGTCGACGGCTGGCTGCAGGGCGTTGACCATCTGCCGACGCCGAACGTCGACGATCGACCGCCCGGCGAACTGGTTGAACTCGTCGTCATCCACAACGTGAGCCTGCCGCCCGGCGAGTACGGCCTGCGGAACGTGCACGCACTGTTCACCAACCGCCTCGATCCGTGCGCACATCCTTTCTTCGCGGAGGTCGCCGGCGCGCGCGTGTCCGCCCACCTGCTGATCGAGCGCGACGGGGCGATCACCCAGTTTGCTTCGTTCGACCGCCGTGCGTGGCACGCCGGCGCTTCGAAGTTCGACGGACGTCCGCGCTGCAACGACTTCTCGGTCGGCATCGAACTCGAGGGCAGCGACTTCGACGCCTTCACCGATGCGCAGTACGCGGCGCTCAACGAGGCGCTCGGAGCGGTCCTGGGCTCGTATCCGGTGCGCGCTGTGTGCGGGCACAGCGATGTCGCAGGCGGCCGCAAGACCGACCCCGGTCCCTTCTTCGACTGGGCCCGGCTCACGCTTCCCGATTCAGTCTCCCTTCCTTCCGCGCGCGCGACCGCTCGATAGCGGTTCCCCGGCGTCCCGCGTCGGGAGATCTAAGCGGCCTTCGGCGCAGCGTGCGTCACTCTCCTGTTGACCAAAAAAATAATTTGCCTATGATCCAGCACACAACAAATAGTGCCGGGAATGCGAGAGACCACAATATCTTGTGTTCGGATGGCAGGCGCCGCGGACTCATCGACGGAAGCGGCGCGCAGGAGACTCAACACGGCGCCGGGCATCAGGGCGGTCGCGGCGGTTGGAAAACGCAGAGCGGGGCGGACTAGGGATTGTGTGTCGTCGTGACACGCAGGGCTGTCGGCTCCGGAACACCAGACAGGATTCGGAGGACGCATGCAGTATCAGGAGGCGGCAGGCGGCGCTGCCGCGGCAGTCGGTTTCCGCGGGATCGAGGCAACGGAGGGCCGGGAGGGGATGGTCGCGGGCGGAGTGCGCGCGACGTCCTACGCTGACTACAGGATCATCCGGCGCAACGGCGCGGTCGTTGCCTTCGAGCCTTCCAAGATCGCGGTGGCGATGGCCAAGGCATTCATCGCGGTCCGCGGCGGCCAGGGCGCCGCGTCGGCGGCAATCCGCGAGCAGGTCGAGACGCTCACCGGCCACGTGGTCCAGGCGCTGATGCGCCGGCAGCCGGCCGGCGGCACGTTCCACATCGAGGATGTGCAGGACCAGGTGGAGCTGTCGCTGATGCGCGACGGAGCGCACGACGTCGCCCGGTCGTATGTCCTCTACCGCGAGCGCCGCGCGCAGGAGCGCGCGCGCGAAGGGCTGGCCCGGACCGATGCCCCGGCGCCGAAGCTCACGATGATCGAGAACGGCAACCGCGTGCCTCTCGACATGCCCCGCATCGAGGCGGTCGTGCGCGCGGCGTGCGAGGGCCTGTCGGACTACGTGACGCCCGACTCGATCCTGTCGGAGACCGTCAAGAACGTCTATGACGGCGTCCCGCTGGATGAGGTCTGGAAGTCGGCGATCCTCGCGTCGCGCGCGCTGATCGAGAAGGACCCGGCGTACTCGTACGTGACCGCCCGGCTTCTGCTGCACACGGTCCGGGCCGAAGTGCTGGGCGAGGAGATCGGGCAGGCGGAGATGCGGACGCGGTACGCGGAGTCGTTTCCCCGCTTCATCAAGTACGGGATCGAGGCCGGGCTGCTGGACGAGCGCCTCGGCCAGTACGACCTCGGGCGCCTGGGCGCGGCCCTGAACGCCGACCGCGACCTTCAGTTCAACTACCTCGGCCTGCAGACCCTCTACGACCGCTACTTCCTGCACCACGACGGGCGCCGCTTCGAACTGCCGCAGCCCTTCTTCATGCGCGTCGCCATGGGCCTGGCCCTGAACGAGGTCAACCGCGAGGAGCGGGCGATCGAGTTCTACGAGGTGCTGTCGACGTTCGACTTCATGAGTTCGACGCCCACGCTGTTCAACAGCGGCACACGCCACTCGCAGCTATCGTCCTGCTACCTGTCGACGGTGTCGGACAACCTGGACGGCATCTACGAGGCGATCAAGGAGAACGCCCTGCTGGCCAAGTACGCGGGCGGCCTCGGCAACGACTGGACCCCGGTGCGGGCGCTCGGCTCGCACATCAAGGGCACTAACGGCAAGAGCCAGGGCGTGGTGCCGTTCCTGAAGGTCGTCAACGACACGGCGGTCGCGGTCAACCAGGGCGGCAAGCGCAAGGGCGCGGTGTGCTGCTACCTGGAGACGTGGCACCTAGACATCGAGGAGTTCCTGGAACTGCGCAAGAACACCGGCGACGACCGCCGGCGCACGCACGACATGAACACGGCCAACTGGATTCCCGACCTGTTCATGAAGCGCGTGATGGAAGGCGGCGACTGGACGCTGTTCTCGCCTTCGGACTGCCCCGACCTGCACGACAAGACCGGCAGGGCGTTCGAGGAGGCGTACACGCGGTACGAGGAGAAGGCCGCGCGCGGCGAGATCAAGCTCTTCCGGAAGCTGCCGGCGCTTTCCCTCTGGCGCAAGATGCTCTCGATGCTGTTCGAGACCGGGCATCCGTGGATCACGTTCAAGGATGCCTGCAACCTGCGCTCGCCGCAGCAGCACGTCGGCACGATCCACAGCTCCAACCTGTGCACCGAGATCACGCTGAACACCTCGGCGAGCGAGATCGCGGTCTGCAACCTGGGCTCGGTCAACATGCCGGCGCACATGAAGCCCGACGGCGAGGGCGGCTTCGAGCTCGACCGGGCGAAGCTGAAGAAGACGATCCGCACGGCGATGCGGATGCTCGACAACGTCATCGACATCAACTACTACGCGGTGCCGAAGGCGCGCAATTCCAATGCCCGCCACCGCCCGGTCGGCCTGGGCATCATGGGGTTCCAGGACTGCCTGCTCATGATGCGGACGCCGTACGCGTCCGATGCGGCGGTCGAGTTCTCCGACCGCAGCATGGAGGCCGTCTGCTACTACGCGTACTGGGCGTCGACGGAACTGGCCGAGGAGCGCGGGCGCTATTCGTCCTTCAGCGGGTCGCTGTGGGACCGCGGGATCCTTCCGCAGGACAGCCTGAAGATCCTGGCCGACCAGCGCGGCGGCTACGTCGAGGTCGACCTGAGCTCGACGATGGACTGGGAGGCCCTGCGCACCCGCATCAGGCAGCATGGCATGCGGAACTCCAACTGCGTGGCGATCGCGCCCACGGCCACGATCTCCAACATCATCGGCGTCGACGCCTGCATCGAGCCGACGTTCCAGAACCTGTTCGTCAAGTCCAACCTGTCCGGCGAGTTCACGGTCGTGAACGAACACCTGGTGCGCGACCTGAAGAGGCTCGGCCTGTGGGACGAGGTGATGGTCGCCGACCTCAAGTACTTCGACGGGTCGCTTGCCAGGATCGACCGCATTCCCGCCGAGCTTCGCCAGTTGTACGCGACGGCGTTCGAAGTCGAGCCGGGCTGGCTGATCGAGTGCGCGGCACGCCGGCAGAAGTGGATCGACCAGGCCCAGTCCCTCAACATCTACATGGCGGGCGCCTCCGGGAAGAAGCTCGACGAGACCTACAGGCTCGCCTGGCAGCGCGGCCTCAAGACGACCTACTACCTGCGCACGATCGGGGCGACCCACGCGGAGAAGTCGACCACCACTCGCACCGGGCAGCTCAACTCGGTCCCGAGCGACGGCGGCATGGCGGGAGCCGCTGCGATGCCCGAACCCGAGGGCAAGGTCTGCATGCTCAAGCCCGGCGATCCCGGTTTCGCGGACTGCGAAGCCTGCCAGTAACGAAACGAAGGAGAAGCAACAACATGCTGGCGTGGGACGACACACCGACCTCTCAACCCCCCGCGGTTCCCCTGCCCGGCCTGCAGCCGGTCGCACCGGCTGCCCGGCCCGTGGCGAGTGCGGCACCGATCGCGGCAGTTCCGGCCGCGCCGGACATGCGCCGCGTGAACGCTGCCGACAAGCGGATCATCAACGGCCAGACCGACGTCAACCAGCTCGTCCCGTTCAAGTACAAGTGGGCCTGGGAGAAGTACCTTGCGACCTGCGCGAATCACTGGATGCCGCAGGAGATCAACATGTCGCGGGACATCGCGCTGTGGAAGGACCCGAACGGGTTGACCGATGACGAGCGCCGAGTCATCAGGCGCAACCTCGGCTTCTTCGTCACGGCCGACTCGCTGGCCGCCAACAACATCGTCCTTGGCACCTACCGGCACATCACGGCGCCCGAGTGCCGCCAGTTCCTGCTTCGCCAGGCCTTCGAGGAGGCGATCCATACCCACGCGTACCAGTACATCGTCGAGTCGCTGGGCCTGGACGAGGGCGAGATCTTCAATGCCTACCACGAGGTCGGCTCGATCCGCGCCAAGGACGAGTTCCTCATCCCGTTCATCGACACCCTGACCGACCCTCACTTCCGGACGGGGACGATCGAGAACGACCAGAAGCTGCTGAAGAGCCTGATCGTCTTCGCCTGCCTGATGGAGGGCCTGTTCTTCTACGTCGGCTTCACCCAGATCCTGGCGCTGGGCCGGCAGAACAAGATGACCGGGGCGGCCGAGCAGTACCAGTACATCCTGCGTGACGAGTCGATGCACTGCAACTTCGGCATCGACCTGATCAACCAGATCAAGCTCGAGAACCCGCAGCTGTGGACGCCGGAGTTCCGCGAGGAAGTCAGGGCGCTGTTCCGGAAGGCGGTCGACCTCGAGTACGCGTACGCGGAAGACACGATGCCGCGCGGCGTGCTCGGCCTGAACGCGCCGATGTTCAAGGGCTACCTGCGCTACATCGCGAACCGCCGCGCGCAGCAGATCGGCATCGAGGCGATGTTCCCGCAGGAGGAGAACCCGTTCCCGTGGATGAGCGAGATGATCGACCTGAAGAAGGAGCGCAACTTCTTCGAGACGCGCGTGATCGAGTACCAGTCGGGCGGCGCGCTCTCGTGGGATTGATGAGTGAGTGATGCGATCGCGCGCGCGAAGCGTGGCGATCACGCGAAATTGAACGCAAGAGAAGTGGGACAAATCGCACACAACTCGATGTCGCGCGCAGAAAATTCTTGCGATGAATTTTTTTTGCGAGTAAAAAGCGAGTCGTTGTTTAGTTGTTCGATCAGATTGTTCAACAGACATCGATCGACCGCTGAATTGACCACAGACCCACACAGTCGTCAGGTAAACGCAGAGGACCAGCCTCCAAAGCTGAACGAGACCCTACCGTCTTGCGGTCTCGCTCCCTCTGAAAAAACCGGCCTGACGACCAAGCAGTCGCAGCAGCTTCCACCCGATCAGACAGACGCCGGAATGCTTCCGGCGTTTTCTTTGCGCGCGCCCGTCGTCTCCGTTTCCCGCGCGCGCCGTGCCGAATTCATCAGCGTCAGCGGTCAGTGCGCTGCACGTTCCGCGCTCAGCTCGGATTTGCGGATCAAACGCATTTCTGGGGGTGCCGCGGCGACAGAGCATCTGCGTGCGCCGATGAATAGCCCGGCTGGCGGCTTGCGCCGCGTGCCGGGTTTCCTTCTCAACCTAGGTAGATAGACCGAAGGAGTTTCAAATGGCAACGAAGAAAGCTGCGAAGAAGGCCCCGGCCAAGAAAGCCGCCAAGAAAACCGTGAAGAAAGCGGCCAAGAAGACCGTGAAGAAAGCGGCCAAGAAGACTGCCAAGAAAGCCGCCAAGAAGACCGCCAAGAAGGCGAAGAAGTAACCAGCAGCATTTCGCTAGCGCTCACCGGCTGCCTTCGGGCAGCCGGTGTGGCATTCCAGCCCGTGTTCGAAGGGCATCTTGCGCCCGGACCGGAATGCGTCGTCGCTGGCTCCTTCAGGCAATCTTCATCAGGAGAGTGACATGGCAACCAGGAAAGCCGCCAAGAAGCGTCCGGCCAAGAAGGCCGTGACAAAGGCCAAGAAGGCCGTCAAGAAGGCGAAGGTCAAGAAGGCCGCAAAGAAAGCGGTGAAGAAGACCGTCAAGAAAGCGAAGGTCAAGAAGGCCGCCAAGAAGGCAGTCAAGAAGACCGTCAAGAAGGCCGTCAAGAAGGCGAAGGTCAAGAAGGCCGCCAAGAAGGCAGCGCCGAAGCGTGCCGCCAAGAAAGCTGCGCCGAAGCCCAAGAAGGCCGTGAAGAAAGCCGTGAAGAAGGCGGCGAAGCCCGCTGCGCCGAAGGCTGCTGCGCCGAAGCCCGCTGCGCCGAAGCCCGCCGCAAAACCGGCCGTAGCGCCGGCCGCTCCTGCGGCAACGCCGGCTCCTGCCGCGCCTGGCGCGAAGACGGCGCTCAACCCGGCAGCCGCCTGGCCGTTCCCGACCGGCAGCCGTCCGTAACTCTCGACGAGTTGCGCGTCAAGAAAGGGCGCTCGTTCGAGCGCCCTTTTTCTTGCCGCCGCGATCCCGGCCGCGGCGGTCCTTTGGCCCCCTTAGAATCGACGGCTCCTACTCTCCGGTGGACCCATGCTCGCCGACATCGCGCGCTTCCTGCTCGAAATCCTGGGCTCGCTGCTGGTGGCGCTGCTGCTGCTGCGCGCGTGGATGCGCTGCATCGGCATGCCTCCGCGCAATCCCGTGGCCCAGTTCGCGTTCGCCATGACCAACTGGCTGGTGGGGCCGCTGTCGAGGCTGTTGCCGGCGCGCGGCCGCGCCGACTGGGCCTCGCTGGTCGCGGCATTGCTGGTGACGCTGCTGATGGTCGTCCTGATGCGCGCCGTCGTCGGCATGCCCGTTCCGTGGGACGTCGCGCTGCTCGCAGCACTCCGCCAGTTGGTCATCTGGGGACTGAACGTGATCGTGTGGGTCACGATCATCTATGTCGTGATCGGCTGGGTGAATCCGCACGCGCCTTTCGCGCCCGCCTTCGAAGCGCTGCTGCGGCCGCTGCTTGCGCCGATTCGCCGCATTCTGCCGACGGTCGGCGGATTCGACCTGTCGCCGATGGTGCTGCTGATCGGCGTCTACGTCCTCCAGATGGTGGTGGCCCGCCTTTGACGCGCGGGTCCGCGGCCGCCTCCTACCAGGGGCGGTAACCGAACGCCTCGGTGAACCGGTCGGCGATCGCGATCCGGTCGTACGCGTGGTTCTGCCCGCCGCTGTGCTCGATCTTGAGTGAGCCCATGACCGCCGCGAGCCGGCCGGTCACTTCCCAGTCGAACCGGTTCGCGATGCCGTACATCAACCCCGCCCGGTACGCGTCGCCGCACCCGGTGGGGTCGACCAGCTTGCGCGCGGACGCAACGGGGATGGACATCACCTGGCCGTCGACGTGGATCTCCGACCCTTCGGCGCCGCGCGTCGCGATCAGCGCTCGCACCTTGCGGCTGAGCTCCGCCAACGTCAGCCCGGTCTTCTCCGCGAGCAGCTTCGCTTCGTAGTCGTTCACCGCGACGTAGTCCGCGCGCTGGATGAACCAGAGCAGCTCTTCCCCGGAAAACATCGGCATGCCCTGGCCGGGGTCGAAGATGAACGGAATGCCGTGATCGGCGAGTTGCTGTGCGTGCTGCAGCATCCCGTCGCGACCGTCGGGCGCGACGATCGCCAGCCGGACGGTGCCGTCGCCGGGGACGGCGTTGAGGTGCGACTGGCTCATGGCCCCGGGATGGAACGCCGTGATCTGGTTGTCGTCCAGGTCGGTGGTGATGAAGGCCTGTGCCGTGTAGGCGCCCTCGAGCTGGCGAATGAAGCGCCTGCTGATGCCGAGCGCATCGAGCCGGTCCAGGTACGGCTGCGCGTCGCTGCCCACCGTCGCCATCGGAAGTGGCTCCCCACCGAGCATCTTCAGGTTGTAGGCGATGTTTCCCGCGCAGCCTCCGAACTCCCGTCGCATGTCGGGCACCAGAAAGGACACGTTCAGGATGTGCACCTGGTGCGGCAGGATGTGGTCGGCGAAGCGGCCTTCGAAGACCATGATGGAGTCGTACGCGATGGAGCCGCAGATCAATGTGCTCATGATGGATTTGGGTTTGGAACTGCCGGCGTTGCTTGTGTCGGCGCGCCCGTGGTGATCACAGATAGAACGGATAGACGAGAAACCCCGCCGGACTGAGGCCTCGCGCCTCGAAATAGATCCGGATCGCCAGGTCACTGCCCGGAGCGAGCCCTTCCTGCAGGCGCGCGGTCGGCTCTCCCGCGGAAGCGAGGTAGTCCGCGGGGGTGAACACCTTGCGTGCCAGGGGACGGTTGCGGGCATCGGTCAAGGTCACTTCGATGGCGGGCAACGATTGCCTGAACTCCGCACGGTTGCGTATCAATGCACTCAACTCCAGGGCGTCCGTGCCCTGGATCGCCTGCAGTTCCGTCCCCATGACGGCAAGCCGGTCGGCCTGCATCGGCCAGTTGACCGTGCATCGAAACACGCTGCACAGGTCTGCCAGAAGCAGGCGCGACTGCGGCCAGTGGATCATCAACTGGCCGCGGAAGATCACGGCGAGTTGGATCGCGGCCAGCAGCACGAGGAGCGCGGCGCCGCCTCCGTACACGACCGAGAATCCTCGCCGCGTCCGGCGCTTCGGCTGCATGAAGCTCGGCGGGCGCTCGGTTTCTTCCGCTTCGGGCGTTGCAGCGTCGGCCTCGGGCGGCACGCCTGCGACCGGTTCGACGCCTTCATCCACGGCCGCCTCGACCTGCCCGGTCTCCGGCGCGTCGTTCGGCCGAACAAGAGTCGGCACGCGATCCTGGGGGGCGGCGGCCGTCTCGGCATCGCGCAGTTCCCCGGCTTCAGGACTCGTGACCGTCGATCCCGTCGTCCGCCTTCGCGCCACGGCCGGTTCCTCGCGCGGCGCCATGAAGGGCTCGCCACGCGGAGGAAGGTTGCCGGCGAGCGTCGCTGGAGGAACCGGGGAGATGCGGAGCGTCGTCGATCGCCCGAGCGCGGGTCGTGTCGCCGGCGCCTCGTCAGTGGTCGGCGCGGGAGAAGGACCCGCTGCCGGCGTTTCCTCTTTCGCGGTCCGCATCGGCGCGACCACGCTGTCTTCAACGTACGTGAGGCTGCCGATCGCGTCGAACACCGCGCGACACTGCCCGCATCGGACCAGGCCGCCACGCAATTTCAGCTGGTCCGCGACCACTCGGAACAGAGAGCCGCACTGGGGACACTTGGTGGCGAGCGCCATGGCCCTAGTTCGGACGGTGTCCTGCCAGGCACACCCAGCCTTCGTCCGCGGCCCACACGGAGAGCGGCACGCTCGCGTCGACGGCACGGTACGCCTCGATGACCTGATCGGCCTGACGCTCGAGGACTCCCGAGAGCACGAGCGCGCCACCTGGGGCGACGCGAGCCAGCAGCGCGGGAGCGAGGAGCATCAGCGGATTCGAAAGAATGTTGGCCAGCACGACGTCCCAGGTTCCGGCGCGAAGCGAGCCCGGTTCAGTGTAGTCGGCCCGGACTGCGTTGGCCTCCGAGTTGGCGCGGGCCGCCTGCAGCGCTTGTGGATCGATGTCGCTGCCGACGACGTGCGAGGCACCGAGTTTCGCGGCTGCGATCGCCAGAATTCCGGAGCCGCACCCGTAGTCGAGGACACTCGCCCCCGGGCGCAGGGTGGCGTCGAGCCAGCGCAGGCAAAGGCGCGTCGTCGGATGGGTGCCGGTGCCGAATGCGACACCCGGGTCGAGGCGGACGACGACCGCCTGGGGATCGGGTGGCTCGTGCCATGTGGGGACGATCCACAGGCGGTCGCTGATCCGGGTCGGCGGGAACTGTGACTGCGTCGCTCGCACCCAGTCGGTGTCCGCGACCGCTGTCCTGCATTCGATCGCCGGCGGCGCGATGCCGATCGCCTCGGCAGCCGCGCGCACGACGGCCTCGCCGTCGTCGTCCTCGACGAGCACCCGAAGGCGGCTTGCCGTCCAGGCGTGTCGATCGGGGACGAGCCCGGGTTCGCCGAACAGCGGTTGCTCGTCCGGCGTCTCTGCATTGGCATCTTCGAGGGAAACCGACAACGCGCCGGCCTCGACCAGCGCGTCGGCGAGGGCTTCGGCGCCACGTTCGTCCGCCGAGAGCGTCAGTTCGACGAGCACCGCGGGTCAGCCGACCTGGCGCGCCGCCAGCCGTTTCTCTAAGTAGTGGATGCTGGTGCCGCCGAGCATGAACTTCTCGTCGTTCAACAACTCGCGATGCAGCGGAATGTTGGTGAGGATGCCCTCGACCACCATCTCCGACATGGCCACGCGCATGCGGGCGAGTGCCTGGTCACGCGTATCGCCGTAGCAGATCACCTTGCCGATCATCGAGTCGTAGTTCGGCGGCACGAAGTAGCCCGCGAAGGCGTGCGAGTCGACGCGCACCCCGGGGCCGCCGGGCGGATGCCACGAAGTGATGCGTCCCGGCGACGGCGTGAACTTCCACGGGTCTTCGGCGTTGATCCGGCACTCGATGGCGTGGCCCTTCTGGGTGACGTCGCGCTGCCTGAACCGCAGCTTCTCGCCGGCCGCGACCCGAATCTGCTCCTGCACGATGTCCAGTCCCGTCACCATTTCGGTCACGGGATGCTCGACCTGCAGGCGGGTGTTCATCTCGATGAAGAAGAACTCGCCATTTTCGAACAGGAACTCGAACGTGCCGGCGCCGCGGTAGTTGATCTTCCTGCAGGCCTCGGCGCACCGGTCGCCGATCTTGTCGACCAGCCGACGGTTCAGGCCCGGCGCCGGCGCTTCCTCGATGATCTTCTGGTGCCGGCGCTGCATGGAACAGTCCCGGTCGCCGAGCCACACGGCGTTGCGGTGCTGATCCGCCAGGATCTGGATCTCGATGTGCCGCGGGTTCTCGAGGAACTTCTCCATGTAGACGTTCGGATTCCCGAACGCGGCCAGCGCTTCCTGCCTGGTCATCGTCACCGCGTTGATCAACGCGGCTTCGGTGTGAACGACCCGCATGCCGCGGCCGCCGCCGCCACCCGCGGCCTTGATGATGACCGGGTAGCCGACCGAACGCGCGACCTTGACGATCTCCCGCGCATCCTCGGGCAGGGCGCCGCTCGACCCGGGCACCGTGGGGACGCCGGCCGCTGCCATCGCCTGCTTCGCCGACACCTTGTCGCCCATCAGCCGGATCGACTCGGGGCGTGGGCCGATGAAGCAGAAGCCGCTCTTCTCCACGCGCTCGGCGAAGTCCGCGTTCTCCGACAGGAATCCGTAGCCGGGGTGAATCGCCTCGGCGTCGGTGACCTCGGCGGCGCTGATGATGGCCGGGATATTCAGGTAGCTGTCGCGCGACGGTGCCGGCCCGATGCAGACGGACTCGTCGGCGAGCTTCACGTACTTGGCGCCGGTGTCGGCTTCGGAATGCACGACCACGGCGCGTATGCCCATCTCCCGGCATGCGCGCTGGATCCGCAGGGCAATTTCGCCGCGATTGGCGATGAGGATTTTCTTGAACATGACGTCCGTCGGGACTGGCGTTCGGTGTCCGTGCGGGTGCGTCAGTCGATGACGAAGAGGGGCTGCCCGTATTCGACCGGCTGCCCGTTCTCGACGAGGATTTCCTTCACCACGCCGCCGACCTCGGCCTCGATCTCGTTCAGCAGCTTCATGGCCTCGATGATGCAGAGCGTGTCGCCCGGTTTCACTGCCTGGCCGAGTTCGACGAACGAGGCGGCCCCGGGGCTGGGCGAGCGATAGAACGTGCCGACCATCGGGGACTTGACGACGTGCCCGGTCGGCTCCGGTTCGGGCGCTGGCGTGGCTGGCGCTGCAGCGGCAGTCGCGGCGGGAGCGCCGGGCACCGGTGCCGTCATCAGGGTTGTCGACGAAGTTGGCGCAACGGGCGCCGGGCTGAATTTCGCGATCCTGACCTTGTCCTCGCCTTCGGTCACCTCGAGTTCCGCTATGCCTGACTCGGCGACGAGGTCGATGAGGGTCTTCAGCTTGCGCAAATCCATCAGGGTTCCTTCATCCGGTCTTCGTCGTATGGTCCAGCGCGTACTGCAGCGCATATCGGTAACCGGCGGCGCCGAGTCCGACGATCATGCCGAGCGCGAGGTCCGACAGGTACGAGTGGTGGCGGAAGTCCTCGCGCCGATGGACGTTGGACAAGTGCACTTCAATGAACGGCAGGCCGACGGCAGCGAGTGCGTCCCTGATCGCTACGCTCGTATGGGTGAACGCACCTGCATTGACGATCAGGAAATCGGTGCCGTCGCCCTTGGCACCTTGGATGCAATCGACGAGGGCGCCTTCATGGTTGCTCTGGAAAAACACCACTTCTGCACCGCTTCTGCGTGCAACTTCTGCTAAATCTGCTTCGATCTCCGCGAGGCTCTGAGTGCCGTAGATACCAGGCTCACGCGTGCCGAGGAGATTCAAGTTCGGCCCGTTGAGGACCAGCACCCGAGCGGACATGACCGTCTCCGGCAAAAAGACGAGAAATCAAGAGATTTGCCTACAGAAGCGGGCAAATCAGGCGAAGTGTGTATGGATTCGGCGAGACTGTCCAGCCGCTCAGCGGGTCGATGCCCCAGTTTGAGCGTCCAGCCAGCGGCGAAGCTCGGCAGGTTGTACCTGCCCGAGGCGGGCCTGAACGATACGCCCTTTGCGGTCGACAAGGATCGTGTACGGCAACGCGCCCGACGGGTTCCCAAGGGCTCGGCCAAGCTCGCTGCCGCTGGCGCCGGCCGCGAACAGCGGCAAAGACAGGAGGTGCTCGTCGCGGAACCGCTTCAGCGCCGACGGACTGTCGATTCCGAGTCCTACAACCGTCACTCCCCGATCCGCATATTCATCGTGGACGCGCTGCAGGTCGGGCATTTCCTCGACGCACGGAGGGCACCAGGTCGCCCAGAAGTTCACGACGACGATCCGGTCCTTCCACCGCGCCATCTCGGTCGGCTGCCCGTCGAGGTCATTGAAGGTCCGGGCAAAGAACGCCTCGGCGGACGTCCCCGCGCCACCGGTGGAGAAGTGCCGCGCGGCGAGCGAGAAGCCTGCCGCCAGCGCGATCGACGCGATGGCGGCCGCCACCCACCACACCTGCTTCCGGCTCATTGAACGGTGTCCTGGATGAGTCGACGCACGGCGGGCAGGCCCGCGCGTCCGGAAGCCTCGACCGGGTGCAGGTCCGGTTCGAGGCCAAGGTCCGGCCTGTGCCTCGGGGCGACGCGGATCGCATCCCGCGGATAGACGTGCAGATGCACCGCGACACGGTCAAGCTGCCGCGGCAGGCCGATGTCCCGCGGAGCGGGCATGAGAAAGCTGAGCCGCTCGAACATGCGGGGCCGCTCATCGGCCGGGCCCTCGTCGACCTCGAACTCCACGCCGGCGTCCAGCAGGAAGACTTCGACGTCCTTGGCGCTGTCGACATACAAGTGAAGATGGATGTCGGAATGCGCAGTCGCGGTACCGTTCAGCACGGCGCCTGTCAGATGAGGCTCGTAGATGGCGAGGCGTTCCATCAGCGACGACGCGGTCTGGCGCAGGCCGGCCAGCAGCCTTGGGTGCGAGTCCGCTTCGAACAGTCGCAGGTAACGCCGCACTTCGCGTTCCACGGCGGCGTTGTCCGGAACCGGCGCCGTGCGCGAATCGCCCACCAGTTCCTGCACCGCACGGCGCTTCGCCTGACCGTAGTCGCAGCCTTCCTCGGCGATCAGGCGAGCGGCCGTCGAGGCGATTTCCGCGCGAAGATCGTCGTCCGCTGGCATGGTTGCGCAGGCTTGGGAGGGGTGCGGCAAGGAGCCGGCAGTGTAGCGACGGGCTCCATGTTGCGCCGCATTACAATTTCACGCCTTTTGACTTCACTGATCGCACTCGGTTCGGCGACCGCGAAACCTCCGTGCACATCCACATCCTCGGCATCTGCGGCACCTTCATGGGCGGGCTGGCGCAGCTCGCTCGTGCCGCCGGCCATCGCGTCAGCGGCTGCGACGCCAACGTCTACCCGCCGATGAGCGACCAGCTGGTGGACGCCGGCATCGAGCTGATCGAGGGTTTCGACACAGGCCAGCTCGAACTGCGTGCCGACCTGTACGTGATCGGCAACGTGGTCACGCGCGGCAACGCACTGATGGAGGCGATCCTCGATCGGCAGCTGCCGTTCGTCTCGGGCCCGCAGTGGCTGGCGGAACACGTACTGCGCGGGCGCCACGTGCTGGCCGTCGCGGGAACGCACGGCAAGACGACGACCACGTCGATGCTCGCCTGGATCCTGTCGAGCGCGGGGCTGGAGCCGGGGTTCCTCGTGGGCGGCGTGCCGCAGGACTTCGGGCGTTCCGCGCTGCTCGGCGCCGCGGCGCCCTTCGTCATCGAGGCCGACGAGTACGACACGGCGTTCTTCGACAAGCGCTCGAAGTTCGTCCACTACCTTCCTCGCACGGCTGTCCTGAACAACCTGGAGTTCGACCACGCCGACATCTTTCCCGATCTGGCAGCCATCGAAACGCAGTTTCACCACTTCGTGCGCACGCTGTCGCGGTCGGCCCGTGTCGTCGTGAACGCCGCCGAGCCCGCGCTGGCGCGCGTCCTCGCGCGCGGCTGCTGGTCGGAGCGGGTCACGTTCGGACAGGGTGGGGAGTGGGAGTTGGGGCGTGACGCGCCTCATCTCGTCACCCGGAACGGTCGCGCCGTCGGTGAACTGCAGCTCGATCTCCCGGGCCATCACAACCGGCTGAATGCGCTGGCCGCAATGGTGGCGGCCGAACACGTCGGCGTCCAGCCGCAAGTCGCGTTGCAGGCCCTGCGGCGGTTCCGCGGAGTGAAGCGCCGGCTGGAGGAGCGTGGCACGGCGGGCGGAGTCACGGTGATCGACGACTTTGCGCACCATCCGACAGCCGTGCGAGAAACACTCCGCGCGCTGCGCGCGCGAGGCGCACAGGGGCGCATCGTCGCGATTCTCGAGCCGCGTTCCAACACGATGAAGCTCGGCTCGATGAAGGCGGCGCTGGCGGGCAGCCTTGCCGACGCTGATCGGGTGTTCTGTTATGCCGGCGGCATCAGCTGGGATGTGGAGGAAGCGCTGGCCCCCCTTGGCGCCCGGGCTACCGTGCTGAAGGACCTGGCAGCGCTCGTCGACGCGGTGGTGTCCGAGTCGCACGCCGGCGATCGCCTGGTCGTGATGAGCAACGGTGGCTTTGGCGGGATTCACGACCTCCTGCTGGAACGACTGCGCGAGCGCGCAGCGCGCGCCGCGTGATCCTGTACCTGCACGGGTTTCGCTCTTCGCCGGGTTCGCGGAAGGCGACGATGCTGCGCGAGCGGATGCGCGCGCTCGGCCGCGAAGACGAGTACGCCTGCCCGGCCTTGCCGGAATCGCCGCGCGCCGCGGCCGAGCTCGCGCTCGGTCTCGCGAGCGGCATGCCGCCGTCGTCGGTGGCACTGATCGGTTCATCGCTCGGCGGCTATTACGCGACGTGGCTGGCGGAACGGCTGGGCTGCCGGGCCGTCCTCCTGAACCCGGCGATCACGCCGGCGCGCGACCTGGAAGGGCACCTCGGACGGCAGCCTGTCTACTTCAGCGCCGACGAGATCGACTTGCGTCCCGAACACCTGCGTGAACTGCAGGACATCGACACTCCGGTCATCTCGCGACCCGAGCGCTACTTCCTGGTGGCGGCGACCGGCGACACGCTGATCGACTACCGGACGATGGCGAACAAGTACGCCGGGGCGCGCCAGCGGGTGATCACGGGTAGCAATCACGAACTGTCCGACTTCGACCTGTACATGGACGAGGTGCTGGATTTCTGCGGTATCAGCAGCAACGGGAGAAAGCAGTGAGCAAGCGTCTGGAGGGCAAGGTCGCCATCGTCACCGGCGGCGCGCAGGGCATCGGTCTCGCGACGGTGAGGAAATTCGTGGACGAGGGCGCCGTTGTCGCCCTGTGCGACGTCCGGCAGGGGGGGGTCGACCAGGCCGTTGCAGCGCTGTCGGCCAATGGCGCGGTGTCTGGCTACGTCGTGGATGTGACGCGGCGGGACCAGGTGGACGCCATGGTGTCGAGCGTGAAGGAGAAGCACGGGCGCATCGACGTGCTCGTCAACAACGCCGGCATCACGCTCGACGCCCGCCTGCAGAAGATGACCGACGAGCAGTTCGACAAGGTCGTCGCGGTGAATCTCAAAGGCACCTACAACTGCGCGCGGGCGGTCGTCGACACGATGGTCGAGCAGGGCTCCGGGGTCATCCTGAATGCATCCAGCGTCGTGGGGATCTACGGCAACTTCGGGCAGACCAACTACGCGGCGACCAAGTTCGGCGTGATCGGCTTCGTGAAGACGTGGGCGCGGGAACTCGGACCGAAAGGCGTGCGCTGCAATGCCGTGGCGCCAGGTTTCGTTGCCACGACGATCCTCAGCACGATCCCGCACAAGGTGCTCGAGCAGATGACGGAGCGCGTGCCCCTGCGGCGGCTTGGGACGCCGGAAGACATCGCCAACGTGTATGCATTCCTGGCCTCGGACGAGGCTTCGTACATCAACGGCGCGGTGATCGAGGTCGCGGGCGGACTGACCGTCTGAGCGATGACGGCGAATCCATTGCCGGCGTCCGCGCAGCGAGTGCAGGACGCGCTGACCGCGGCGGGCACCGATGCCCGGGTGATCGAGCTTTCGGTCGCGGCGCGCACGTCGCAGCAGGCGGCCGATGCGCTGGGGATCGAGGCCGGGCAGATCGCGAAGTCGCTGATCTTCCGCGCCGTGCCCAGCGGGCGGGCGGTGCTCGTGATCGCCGCCGGCGACCGTCGCGTCGACGAAGCGCGGATCAGCGCGCTGCTGGGCGAGTCGATTGAGCGAGCCACGCCGGACTTCGTGCGCGAGCACTCGAGCTTCGCGATCGGCGGCGTCGCGCCACTGGCCCACGCGCGGCCGATGACGACCTTCATCGATGCCTCGCTGCGTCGCTTCGGCGTCGTCTGGACGGCGGGCGGCACGCCGCACTGCGTGTTCCCGATCGCGCCTGCCGAACTCTTGCGCGTCAGCGGCGGTACGGAAACGGTGACCGACCGGTGAACGAGAGCTTCATCTCGGCGTTCCTGCTGCTCCTGCTGGTCTGCGACCCTGTCGGCAACATCCCGATCTTCGTCGCGGCGCTCGAAGACGTTGCTCCCGAGCGGCGGGCCCGCATCATCCTGCGCGAGTGCTTCATCGCCTTCGTCGTGCTGTCGGCCGCCGTGTTCCTGGGGCGGCCCTTCATTGGGGTGCTGGGACTGTCCGATGTTTCGCTGCAGATCGGCGGCGCGGTCGTCCTGATGCTCGTCGCGCTGCGGATGGTGTTCCCGACCGGGCAGGGGGTCTACGGCGAACAGCCGCACGGCGAGCCCTTCATCGTTCCGCTGGCGGTGCCGGCGCTCGCAGGCCCGTCCGCGCTCGCGACCGTGCTGCTCTTCGTCTCGAAGGAGCCCGGGCGCTGGATGGAGTGGCTGGGCGCGATCGCCGGGGTGATGGCGATCAGCGCGGTCGTGTTGTCGTTCTCCGGGCGCCTGTTCGCGCTGCTGGGTGAGCGCGTCACCCTCGCCTTCGTGCGGCTGATGGGCCTCGTCCTCGCCGCGATCGCCGTCGAACTGATGCTGCGCGGCATCCGGACCTTCACGGGAACGCTGTGAAGACGCATCTCCTGTTCGAGGAAGACGGCGCCTTCAAGGCCGGCACCGTGCTGGCGAGCACCGACGCATCGCACCAGGTCGAACTGGCCAGCGGCAAGCGGACCAAGGTGAAGAGCTCGCACGTGCTGCTGCAGTTCCGCGAGCCGGCTCCTTCGGTGCTGCTGGAGCGGGCCCAGTCGGCGGCGGGAAGCATCGACCTGGACTTCCTGTGGGAAGTCGCGCCCCAGGAGGAGTTCGGCTTCCTGGACATCGCGCGCGAGTACTACGGGAACGAGCCCGGGAGCGTCGATGCGGCGTCGTTGCTGTTCCGCCTCCATTCGGCGCCGGTGTACTTCCATCGCAAGGGCCGAGGCCGCTACCGGGCGGCGCCCGCGGAAACGCTGAAGGCGGCCCTCGCCGCGCTCGAACGCAAGCGGCAGCAGGACGAGCTGAAGCAGCAGCACGTGCAGGCACTGAAGGCCGGGCGGGCGCCCGCCGCCATTTCGCAGCAGGCCATCGCGTTGCTGGTGAAGCCGGACAAGAACTCCGTCGAGTACAAGGCGGTCGAGCAGGCCGCCGGCGAACTGCAGACGACGCCCCTGAAGCTGCTCCTGTCGACGGGAGCGATCGCTTCGCCGTATCAGTGGCACGTCGACAGCTTCGTCGCGTCGCACTTCCCGAAGGGGACGGGGTTCGCGCAGGATCTCCCGCCACCGGTGCTGCCGGAGGAACTGCCGCTCGCGCCCGTCGCAGCGTTCTCCGTCGACGACAGCGCGACCACGGAGATCGACGACGCGTTTTCGGTCGTGCGCGAGGGGTCGACGGCCATCGTCGGTGTGCACATCGCCGCGCCCGGGGTGGCGATCGGGCGCGATCACCCGCTCGACGTGGTGGCGCGCGCGCGGATGTCCACCGTGTACGCGCCGGGGCTCAAGTACACGATGCTTCCGGATGGCTGGGTCGACGCTTTCTCGCTCAACGAGGGGCGCGTGGTCCCGGTGCTCTCGCTGTACGCGCGGGTGGACGCCGAAACCTGCGAAGTGCTGTCGACCGAGACCCGTGTCGAGCGCCTGCGGATCGCCGCCAATCTCAGGCACGACCAGCTCGACGACGTGATCACGGAGGACGCGATCGCCAGCGGCGCGTTCGACGCGCCGTTCGCTGCCGAACTGTCGTTCCTGTGGCGGGTCGCGCGGTCGCTGCTGGCGCAGCGCGAGGAGGCGCGCGGCCGCCCGGAGCCGCTCGGGCGTGTCGACTACTCCTTCGTGATCGACGGAGAGGGCGAACGGGCGCACGTCGGCATCAAGCCGCGGCGCCGCGGCGCGCCGCTCGACCTCATCGTCGCCGAGCTGATGATCCTGGCAAACAGCACGTGGGGCCGCTGGCTCGCGGAGCGCAAGGTCGCCGGCATCTACCGCTCGCAGAGCCTCGGCCGCGTGCGCATGGGCACGACGCCGGCGCCCCATGACGGCATCGGCGTCGATCATTACACGTGGAGCACGTCACCGCTGCGCCGCTACGTGGACCTCGTCAACCAGCGCCAGGTCATCGCGTGCGCGCTCGGTGAAGTGCCGACGTACCGCGCGCGCGACGCGGACCTCTTCAGCATCGTGTCCGGCTTCGAGGCGCTGTACGGCGCGTACGCCGACTTCCAGCAGCGCATGGAGCGCTACTGGTCGCTGCGCTGGCTTCGCCAGGAGGGCGTCACGCGCATCAGCGCGAGCGTCATCAAGGGCGACGTGCTGCGGGTCGATGGCATGCCGTTCATCACGCGGCTGCCGGGCCTGCCCGACCTGCCGCGCGGACAGCGGCTCGAGCTCGACGTGCTCGGCACCCATGAAATCGATCTCGTCCTGGAAGCGCGCGTGCACCAGGTGCTCGCTGCGCAGACGCCGGTGGACCCGGAGGACGAGCAGATCGCCGAGGAAGAGGCCGCCCCCGGGCCGGAGAACGGCGCGGCACCGGGACCACCGGTCATCGACACCGGCGGGAACGTCGAACAGCGCGGTCCCGACGAGGCCGCATCATCGGGCTCGGACTCTCGTTGAACGCGCAGTGACGGTGCCATCGGAGATTAGCGCGATCGTGTCACGTCTTCGCTGACACGGTCGCTACAATCGCCCGCACCTTTCCTGCTGTTCAATCGTTCAGGCCGATCGCCCACGAATGGATGTCGCCGAAGATCCGAATCACGGTGTGAGGGCGCTGCTGGCCGACAAGGTGCTGGTCATGGCGCTCACCGTGTCCATCGGCCTGCACATCACGATCCTCGCGATCCGCTTCGTCGATCCGGAACTGTTGCGCGTGCGGTCGACCGATCCGCCGCTCGACATCATCCTCGTCAACGCGAAGAGCGAGACCCGTCCGGGAAAACCCGAGGCGCTCGCGCAGGCGAATCTCGACGGAGGCGGCACGACTGAACGCGGGCGCCGCACCTCGCCGCTGCCGAACTCGTTCGAGATGCGCGACGGCGACGCCCTCCAGGAGGCGCGCAAGTCGGTGCAGCAGCTCGAGGAAGAACAGAAACGGCTGCTCTCCGCGCTGAAGGACTCGCTGCAACTGCGCCCGAGCCCGCGCAAGGAAGCGGCGTCCGACGCCCAGCAGTCGGGCTCGGTCGACGAGGAGACGAAGCAGCTGCTCGCGCGCTCGCAGGCGGAGATCGCCAAGCAGATCTCCGACTACCAGAAGCGGCCGCGCAAGCACCACTACATGCCGAGCACCTCGGAGTTCCGCTATGCGCGCTACTTCGAGGACTGGCGCGCCAGGGTGGAGAAGATCGGAAACGAGAACTATCCTCCGGAGGCGCGCGGCCGCTACTACGGATCGTTGCGGATGACGGTCGCGATCCGCAAGGACGGTTCCGTCGCCGACACGATTCTGGAAAAATCGTCCGGTTCGCCGGTGCTGGACCGGGCGGCGCGCAGGATCGTGATGCAGGCGGCTCCATACTCGCCGTTTCCGCCCGACATCGCGAAGGACACGGATATCCTCGAGATCACGCGGACCTGGATTTTCACCAACGACCAGCTTGCGACCCGAAGCGCGGACCCAGCCCGACCATGAGTGCCGTTGATCAGTACGCCGTTGTCGGCAACCCGATTGCCCACAGCAAGTCGCCCGAGATTCACCTGCGCTTCGCGGCACAGGTGAAGCAGAAGATCGGCTACGAACGGATCGAGGCGCCCATCGACGGCTTCGAGGAGAAGGCGCTCTCGCTGCGCGACGCCGGCTACCGCGGCCTGAACGTGACGGTCCCGTTCAAGCTCGACGCGGCCAAGCTCGCCAACGAGCTGACTCCGCGCGCGCGACTTGCCGGGGCGGTCAACACGCTGAAGTTCGACGGCGACACGATCCTCGGCGACAACACCGACGGAATCGGCTTCGTCCGCGACGTCGCCGAACGCCTCGAGTTCGGGTTCGGCGACTGCGCCGTGCTCGTGCTCGGCGCCGGCGGGGCCGTGCGTGGCCTGCTGGGCTCGCTGCTCGACGCGAGCCCGCGCTGGCTTGCGGTCGCCAATCGATCCCACCAGCGGGCCGAGGAACTCGCGGAGGAATTCGGCGTCGAGGCGATCCACTTCGACGAGATTCCCGCGGAGCACTTCGACCTGATCATCAACGGCACGACGACCGGCCTTCACAACGAGGCGCCGGCCATCGACCCCGAGACCTTCAACGACTGCCTGCTGGCGTATGACCTCGTCTACGCTGCCGATCCCACCCCCTTCATGCAACTGGCGAAGACCGGCGGAGCGAAGCAGGTCACGGACGGCCTGGGGATGCTGATCGAACAGGCGGCGGAGTCGTTCCTGCTGTGGCGGGGCGTTCGACCGGAGACGCACTCGGTGTATCGCGAGCTCCGTGCGCTCCTCTCGCGCGAAGCCCGCGAGACGGCCAGCACACGTTGATGAACCCGCGCTGATGCGCACCGCGATGCGCTGGGCAGGGCTCGCGCTGGTCGCCTGCCTCGCCGTGGTGGTTGCCTTGCAGTTCTGGTACCTCGGCTGGATCGCCTGGTGGAAGTGGAACAATCCCGGCGAGACGTCGTTCATGGCGCGCGAGGAAGCGGCGCTGCGGCAGAAGAGCCCGAAGGCCGGACTCAGTCATCGCTGGGTTCCCTACGAGCGCATCTCGATCCACCTCAAGCGCGCCGTGATCGCTTCAGAGGACGCGCGCTTCAGCGAGCATGAAGGCGTCGACTGGGATGCGATCGAGAAGGCGTACGAGACCAACCTCAAGCGCGGCCGACCGGCGAAGGGTGGTTCGACGATCACCCAGCAGCTGGCGAAGAACCTCTTCCTGTCGCCCGAGCGAAGCTACCTGCGCAAGGGCCAGGAACTCGTCATCACCTACATGATCGAGGCGCTGTGGGACAAGCGCCGCATCCTCGAGGTCTACCTGAACGTGGTCGAATGGGGCGAGGGGATCTTCGGCGCCGAAGCGGCGGCGCGCCACTACTACGGGGTGCCGGCGGCCCAGCTCGGCGCCGAGCAGTCGGCCCGCCTCGCGGCCTACCTGCCGAACCCGAAGCGCTATGGCCGCGTCCGTTCCGGTCCCTACCTCGACAAGCGCACCGCGAACATCGCACGCTACATGCCCGACGCGATCGTCCCCTAGGCGAGCGCAGCGGGTCACGGTCGCCGAGACCCGGAAAGAGGGTTCTCTCGCGCTTACAATCCGACCGCCTTTTCGAGGTCGGTGGCGCAGCAGCGGGGTAGCCGGGCGATGAACGAGCAGGACATGCTGGACCGCGAGGCGCCGCCAGGCGCCCCGTCGCGCGACCCCGAGGCCGCGCAGCGGGCGCTCGTCCGCGTCCAGCATCTGCTCGACAAGCAGCGGCGGGTCGAGTCGCTCGTGCACCGCGATGCCACGCCCGCGGAGGACCGCAAGCCGCTCGTCGAGCAGCTGGTCCACCGGCAGCACATCACCGAACTCAGGAACATCCTCGACCGGCTCCATCCGGCCGACATTGCGTACATCCTCGAAGCGCTGCCGCCGGAAGACCGTCTCGTCGTGTGGGACTGCGTCAAGGCGGACCGCGACGGCGACATCCTGATGGAGGTGAACGACGCGGTCCGCGAGACGCTGATCGCGTCGATGGACCACGAGGAACTGGTCGACGCGGTCGAGGGCCTCGAGGCGGACGAGATCGCTCACCTCGCGGACGATCTGCCCGCGGACGTCGTCGAGGAGATCCAGGAGGGCCTGACCGTCGAGGAGCGCGCGCAGCTGCGCGCCTCGATGTCCTATCCGGACGACTCGGTCGGCGCGCTGATGGACTTCGAGATGATCAGCATCCGCGAGGACGTGACGCTCGAGGTCGTGCTGCGCTACCTGCGGCGCTTCGACGAACTGCCCAACCACACCGACCAGGTCTTCGTGGTCGATCGGCACGAAGTTCTCAAGGGCGGCCTCCCGCTCGACCGCCTGCTGCTCAACGAGCCCGACACCGAGGTGCGCAAGGTGATGCGCACCGACCTGCTGACGCTGTCGCCGCTCGACGAGGCAGGCGAGGCGGCGCAGGCGTTCGAGCGCTACAACCTGGTCTCGGCGCCGGTCGTCGACGAGCGCGGACGACTGGTCGGCCGCCTCACGGTCGACGAGGTCGTGGACGTCATCCGCGAGGAAGGCGAGGAAGCGGCGCTGGGACGGGTCGGCCTGCGCGAGGACGAGGACCTGTTCGCGACGGTCTGGAAGTCCGCGCAGAACCGCTGGCTCTGGCTGGCGGTCAACCTCTGCACCGCGTTCATCGCATCGCGGGTCATCGGGCAGTTCGAAGGCACGATCGAGAAGGTCGTCGCGCTCGCCACACTGATGACGGTCGTCATGGGGATCGCCGGCAACTCGGGCAACCAGACCATGACGCTGATGATCCGGTCGATCGCGCTCGGTCAGGTCACCAGCGGCAACTCGCGCCGGCTGGTGCTGAAGGAGATGGCGATCGCCGGCCTGAACGGACTGGTGTGGGGCGGCATCGCCGGGTCGATCGCCTGGTTCATCTACCGCGACAGCCCGCAGGGGTGGCTGATCGGCCTGACGCTGCTGCTGGCGATGACGCTCAACATGATGATCGGCTCGCTGGTGGGCATGTTCATCCCGATGATGCTGGAGCGCTCCGGCCGCGACCCGGCCATCGGGTCGTCGGTGCTGCTGACCTTCACGACCGACAGCATGGGCGTGTTCATCTTCCTGGGGCTGGCCACGCTGTTCTTCCTGTAGCGCCGGCCGCGGGCCCGCGCCACGGCGCCGCTACTTGATCCGCTTGACGGTGAACTCCTCCTGGATCGTGTCCTTGTAGACGCTCGCCGGCGAGGAACTCGAGATGAACCGCCGCGCGATCTCCTCGCCGACGGCGATGTGCTGGATGATCGAGCCGTTGTCGAACTCGATTTCGAGGATCCGGTTGTTGCGGTCGTAGCCGGCGGACTTGATGCCGCCCCGGCGGATGGGCTTGCGTTCGATCGCCATGTTGCCTCCTGGACTCGGCTTCTAAAGCCCCAATTGTTGCCAGATCGCATCGACGCGCGCCCTGGTGGCGTCGTCCATGGCGATCGGCCGGCCCCACTCGCGCTGTGTCTCGCCGGGCATCTTGTTGGTCGCGTCGATGCCCATCTTGCCGCCCAGCCCCGACACGGGCGAGGCGAAGTCGAGGTAGTCGATCGGGGTGTTGTCCACGAGCACGGTGTCGCGCACGGGGTCGACCCGCGTCGTGATGGCCCAGATCACTTCCTTCCAGTCGCGGACGTCGATGTCGGCGTCCGTGACGACGATGAACTTCGTGTACATGAACTGGCGCAGGAAGCTCCAGATCCCGAACATCACGCGCTTCGCGTGGCCCGGGTACTGCTTGCGCATCGACACGACCGCCATGCGGTAGCTGCACCCTTCGGGCGGCAGGTAGAAGTCGACGATTTCCGGGAAGGTCCGGCGCAGGATCGGGACGAACACCTCGTTTAACGCGACACCGAGGATCGCCGGCTCGTCGGGCGGCTTTCCGGTGTAGGTCGAGTGGTAGATCGGATTGCGCCGCATTGTGATGCGTTCGATGGTGAAGACCGGGAATCGCTCCACTTCGTTGTAATAGCCCGTGTGATCGCCGAACGGGCCTTCCGGCGCGGTTTCGTAGCCGCGATTGGCGGCGCTCAGTTCACCGTTCGCATTGGCCGGGTCGGGATAGATGTGGCCTTCCAGGACAATCTCCGAAGTTGCCGGTATTTGCAGTGAGTTGCCGATACATGAGGCGATCTCTGTGCGGGCGCTACGCAGCAGCCCAGCGAACTGATACTCCGACAGCGAGTCGGGAACCGGAGTGACCGCTCCGAGGGTGGTGGCCGGATCCGCGCCTAGGGCCACGGCGATCGGGAAGGGCATTCCAGGATGGGCGAGGGCGTGATCGCGAAAGTCGAGCGCGCCGCCGCGGTGGGCCAGCCAGCGCATGATGAGCTTGTTGCGGCCGATCACCTGCTGCCGATAGATCCCGAGGTTTTGCCGCTTCTTGTGCGGGCCGCGGGTGACGACCAGGCCCCACGTGATCAGTGGTCCGGCGTCCCCGGGCCAGCAGGTCTGCACCGGCAGCCGCGCCAGGTCGACGTCGTCGCCCTCCCAGACAACTTCCTGCGCCGACGCTCCCCGGACCTCACGCGGGGCCATGTCCCACAGCGCGCTCTTCAGCATGGCCACCTTGCCGAGGGCGTCGCGGAGCCCTTTGGGTGCCTCCGGCTCCTTGAGGCTGGCCAGCAGTTCTCCAACCTCCCTCAAGGCGGATACCGAGTCGGCGCCCATGCCCCACGCGACCCGCTGGGGCGTTCCGAACAGGTTGCCGAGCACGGGCATCGAATGACCGGTCGGCTTCTCGAAGAGCACGGCGGGTCCGGCCGCTCGCAGGGTGCGGTCGCAGATCTCCGTCATCTCCAGCCGTGGAGACACCTCGACGCTCACCCGGCGAAGGTTGCCCTGCCGCTCCAGCTGCCCCATGAAGTCCCGCAGATCGTGGTATTTCATGAAGGCACCCCATCGACGCGACGGACGGCAGGAAAAATAGTGAGTGCTAACACGAAAGTGGAGGAGCGCCGTAAGAGATTGAAATACAAGGCAAAGAACCGCTTCTTCGGTCGA
>Ga0209253_10000022_pt1 | contig 95457 bp, 86 predicted proteins | sample FrelakmetBRP12BR_FD_187145 | JGI IMG/M metagenome (GOLD analysis project Ga0209253, IMG submission 187145) | Freshwater lake sediment microbial communities from the University of Notre Dame, USA, for methane emissions studies - BRP12 BR (SPAdes)... | ecosystem: Environmental > Aquatic >...
TTGGCATGCGCAACCCCCGGTCGAAGGATCGCATCACGATGCCATACGGGGCCGAACTTATCAAGCATATACGTGTACGTATTTATGAAAATGCCTACTAAGGCGGCCATCGACCCGACACGGGCCTAGGCTTGGCGCCGCTCCGGCAGCAAGCGCCGCACCAGCGGATGCAGGACCTTCTTCTCGGTGCCAATCGCAAAGTAGTGCTCCTCCACGCCGTCGCAGTGCCCGATGCGTTTGACGCCATAGCGGGCGGTCAAGTCGTCATGGACCAACTCGGGCGCCGGAAACACGCCCATGCCACCAGACCCGAAGGTCTTCAGCAAAGCACTGTCCTCGAATTCACCGACGATACGCGGGAGCACGCCTATCTGATCGAACCATCGATCGAGCCGGCTGCGCACCGCCGCGTGCGCGGTTGGCATCAACACCGGCACCTGCCCCAGCGATTGCGGAAAACCACGCCGCGCCTGGGTGACCCACTGCCCTGGCGCATACCAACCCACTGCCGATGTGCTCAGCAAGTGACTGTACAGCTTCAAATTGGGATTGCTCGGTGCGGTGCGGTCGGCGAGCACGACGTCGAGCCGGTGCAGCGCCAGGTCACCGAGCAGATCGTCGAACTCGTCCTGCTCGCACCGCAGCTGCAGCGCGGGCTCGTTCATCACCGACTCCATCAAGTGATGAACCACCAACTTGGGCAGCGCATCGGAGATGCCGACGGCCAAGCGAATGCTCGGCGACGTGGCCGCATCGCGCACCGCCGCCGGCAACATCTCGCCAAGCTGAAAGATCAGGTCGGCCTGGCGCATCGCGGCGTTGCCCGCCTCGGTCAACACAAGGCCGCGGCCGGCCGGCTTGAGCAATGCGTGGCCGAGTGAGTGCTCGAGCTCGCGCACCTGGGTGCTGACAGTTTGCACCGCCATTCCCAGGCGCTCGGCGGCCCGCGAAACGCCGCCGGTTTTGGCGACCACCCAGAAGTAGTACAGGTGTCGATAGCTGAAACTCAGGCTCATGATCAGCTTCCACGGAAGTTTAGCTTCGCCATTCTCTGCTTTTAGTTGCGCTATTGCTGCCCTATCGTTGGCCCACGTTGCAACCGATGGAGGCTTTCGATGCAAGTGCTGTTCGAATCCCGCGACCCGCGCGCGGCTCACCTGCGCGAGACCGCAGAGCATCGCGTCCGGTTCGTGATGCGCCGGCTGGCCTGGCTGGTTCCTCGCGCTCGGGTGCTGCTTTCCGACGTGAACGGCCCGCGCGGCGGAGTCGACAAGCGCTGCCAGGTGGAACTCAAGACCGATCGCTCGGGTACTGTGGTGATCACTTCAGTCGCCCGTGATTGGCGCGTCGCGCTCGACCAGGCGCTGGTACGCGCGTTCCGCGCCCTGGTGCGGGTGGGGCGGCGCAACCAGGCCCATGGTCGCAGCACCCAACGCGCCGTCAGCTTCGACCATTGACCAAGAGACCAACCTCATGGCACCGATCTTCAGCCCTTACACCAGCTTGCTGAGCCTGTTCGGCCTGGTCGGGTCGGATGAATGAATGCGCTCAGGCGCGCCATGAAGTGCCCCGGTGATGCCGTTCTTGCGTTGGCGGCCGGTCGCACAGGCATCTCGACCAGAAGTCCTGGCTCCACCCCATCTCCGACTGACCGCTGCCTCACCCCTCGAAGGAGTATCCCCATGCGCACCTATCCACCCGACAGCCCGCAAGCCGCGGGACGCATCGTCGCACTGGCCCTGCTGGCCGACGGCCACCTGTCCTACACCGAGCTCGACACGCTCGATCGCCTGCGTGTCTACACGCAGCTGGGGTTGGGGCGGGTCGAGCTTCGCACCGTGATTCACGGAGTGTGCGAGGACCTGCTGGCGAGCATGCATTTAAGGTGGGAGGACGCCTGCCGCGTCGACGCGCGAACCCTGGCACGGCTGATGGGCGAAATCGACGACACCGTGCTCAGGCGCAGGCTCACGCGCATCTGCATTGCGGTGGTCGAGTGCGATTCGCTTGTCACCGAAGGTGAAGCCGCTGTCCTGGGGGCCGCCGTCGAACAGTGGGGCCTGCATCAGGAGATGTTCGAGCCGCGCGCCGACACGTACGAGCGTTTGGCCAGGTGAGCAGCGGCTCGCCCGCGGCCACGCCTGCCAGCCCATCGCGCCACGGAGAAGATCGTTGGACCCCTTGCTCGAGTTGATGCACGCCCCCCTTCTGGGCAAGGCCGCGTGGGTCTGGCTGGTTTTCGTCGCCGTGGTGACGACCCTGCTCGCACTCGATCTCGGCGTGCTGCACAAGCGCGACCGCGAAATCGGCGTCAGCGAGAGCCTGTTGCTGTCAGCCGGCTACATCGGCATCGCCCTGCTGTTCGGGGCCTGGGTGTGGTGGACGCTGGGAAGCCAGAGCGGCATCGAATACTTCACCGGGTTCCTGATCGAGAAGTCGCTATCGATGGACAACGTATTCGTCATCGCCCTCATCTTCACCTTCTTCGCGATCCCACGCCAATATCAGCATCGGGTGCTGTTCTGGGGCATTCTGGGGGTGATCGTGTTGCGCGCGCTACTGATCGGCGTGGGTGCCGCGCTGGTGAGCGAGTTCTCGTGGGTGCTGTACCTGTTTGGCGCGTTCCTGGTGATCACCGGGATCAAGATGTGGATCGTTGCCGGCCACATGCCCGACATCGCCAACAACCCGTTGCTCAGGTTTCTTCGCAGGCGCCTTCGCGTGACCCCGCAGCTGCACGGCAACGCCTTCTTCGTACGCCAACCCGTTGCCGCCATGGGACCGCCCGTCCTGTGGGCCACACCGCTGTTCCTGGCGCTGTGCCTGGTGGAGTTCGTCGACCTCGTGTTCGCCGTCGATTCGGTGCCGGCGATCTTCGCCATCACCACCGACCCATTCATCGTCTATACCAGCAACATCTTTGCCATCCTGGGCCTGCGCGCGCTGTACTTCGCGCTGGCGGCGATGATCCATCGCTTCGAGTACCTGAAGTACGCACTGGCGCTGGTGCTGATGTTCATCGGCGCGAAGATCTTCCTCGTCGGCATCGTCGGCAAGATCCCGCCGGCGCTGTCGTTGAGCGTGACCTTCGGTTTGATTGCCGGCGGCGTGATCGTGTCGATGTGGATGACGCGGGCCACTGCGTCACCGCTGCGCGGCACCTGAGCAGCCCACCGGGCGTCGGCAACATTCCGCTTTTTCGGTAGTTCCAGTTCGTCGTTTGATGCTTTCTCGGAAGCACGCAGCGGTCTAACGTCGCGTCAGCGATCAATTCGCATCTCACCAGAACAGGCGGCGCACTGTGGACCCCACCACCTTCTTCTCGGCCCTGCTGGCCATCATCGTCATCGATATCGTGCTCGCCGGCGACAACGCCATCGTCATTGCGCTGGCCGCGCGCGGCTTGCCGGCGCACCTGCAGAAGCGCGCCATCGTCTGGGGCGCTGTCGGCGCGATCGCCGTGCGCGGTCTGATGACGGTCATCGTCGTCTGGTTGTTGAAGATTCCAGGTCTGCTGCTCGTTGGCGGTGCGATGCTGCTGTGGATTGCTTATCGGCTGTTGCTGCCCGAAGACGGCAACGACGAATCGCACAGCCCGACCGCAACCACTCTCTGGGCCGCCATGCGAACCATCGTCATCGCCGACGCGGTGATGGGCCTGGACAACGTGTTGGCTGTCGCCGGCGCGGCACACGGAAGCTACTTGCTGGTGGTGTTGGGCCTGGCGATCAGCGTGCCCATCGTCGTGTGGGGTAGCACCATCGTGCTCAAAATTGTCGAGCGCTATCCGAGTGTGGTGTACCTGGGTTCGGGCGTTCTGGTCTGGACGTCCGCCAAGATGATGAGCAGCGAACCCCTGCTCGCCGGCTGGTTCGAAGCAGTGCCGGTCGCCAAGCCGCTCGTCTATCTGGCGATTCCGCTGGTGTTGTGGGCCGGCTTCGTGAAGAACCACCGTCGTTTCGAGTCACGCATCCATGCGCGCCTGGCCGAGTTCGCAAAGCTGCGACCGCCTGGCGCCAGTTCAAGTGCCACTCTTGTTCAACCCGTGACAGCCATGAAAGGAGAGCAAGCCATGCTGAAAGTCCTCGTTCCCATCGACGGCTCGGAGAACTCGCTGGTTGCGGTGCGCCATGCGATCGCCGAGTACCAGCGGCATCACGAACTCGAGTTGCACCTGCTGAACGTGCAGCCGCCACTGTCGCGCCACGTCGCGCGATTCGTCAGCCGCAGCGATCGAGACGGGTGGCATCGTGAACGGGCCGAATCCGCGATGGCGCAGGCGCGCAAAGTGCTTGACCTCGCGGGCGTTCCGCATCAGGTGCACTGGTCGGTCGGCGAGCGCGCGGCGCAGATATGCCGCACCGCGACGCGCCTCGGTGTCCACCACATCGTGATGGGTTCGGCGCGCCGCAACTCGATCACGCGCATGTTCGAAGACTCGGTGACGGCACGGGTGCTCGATACCACGCCGGTTCCGGTGGAAGTGGTGGCGGGACACGCTGTCTCGAAGTGGGAGCGCTGGGGTCTGCCAGCGGGTGTGCTCGGAGCCGGCGGCCTGATGCTGATGGCGATCGACTGAGGCCCATGCCGCCGCTGCCAACTCGGTGATCCGCCGCCAGCGTTGCCGCTCGACGGCAATCGCGGGCAGTCGCGGGCAATCGACCCCGCACCACTCGGCCCCGGTCGTGGATCGCGAGCGCCTGCCCGGCGAGCTTGACGCTCACGCGCCGCGATCCAGCCAATGCTGCAATTCGAGCATCGCGGCCTCGAACTCCAGCGCACGCCCGGCGGCCTCGGCGGCCTCGAAGGCCGCATCGCCGAGCGCGCGGCGAGAAGCCGCGATCAACGGCGCGGTGTGGTCGACGTCGACCGGCTGGTGCTGATACCCCCACTCCCGCAGCTTCTGATCCGCGACACCCCGGAATCGCGCCGCCATCTCGTGCGCGCCCAGGCACGATGCGAGGCCGACCGTGGCTTCGAGCAGGTCCACGCCGACCTTCTCGTCGCGCACCAGCGGCAGGCACTCGATCGCAAAGCGCCGCGCCTGGTCGGCGCTGCCCCTGGCCACCAGCACGCGAATCAGGTTGTTGAGGACGACGACGATTCCCAGCCGGCCGCCGTGCGTGCGCGACAGCTCGAGTGACTCCCGGTAGCGCTGCTCGGCCACGTCCAGTTGCCCCGCGCTGCGCCTGGACTCCGCGATGTTGTTGAGCAAGGCGGACATCAACCTGCCGTCGCCCAGGTCGCGCGCAAGTTCGAGCGCCTGCTCCTGGTGTTGCAGCGCTTCGTCGACGCGGCCCACGGTGTTCAATGCCGAGCCCAGCTCGTCGAGTGCGAGCACGATGGGGCGTGGCGGGCCGATCCGCCGCGCGGTCGCCAGCGCCTGCTGCGCATAGGACAGCGCGTCGTCGTAGCGCCCGCCGTACAGACCCAACTTGGCCATCGCGCGCAAGGAACCCTCTCGCGCGGGGGTGTCGGCTGCGGCGAGATCGCGGTCGAGCACGGCGCGCGTCAGCCGATGACCCTGCTCGACACCATTCCAGATCCAGTAGAAGTTGGTGGCGGCCGCCAGCCGCAGCCCCGACTGCGGATCGACTTGGCCCTCGCAGGACCAGGTCAGCGCGGCGATCAGGTTCTCGTGTTCCTGCCGCAGCCGGCCGATCCAGGTGTCCTGCTCGGGCCCGCGGGCGTGCGGCTCGGCTTCTTCGGCCAGCGCGACGTAGTGGGCCACATGCCGGCCCCGCGCAGCCTCGCCTTCGCCGCACTCGTTCAGGCGATCCAGCGAATACTGGCGCAGCGTCTCGAGCATCCGATAGCGTGGGCGGCCACCCGATGTGTCGCGATCGACCGCGAGCAGCGACTTGTCGTGCAGCGCGGTCAACAGCGCCAGCGCTTCGTATTCGTCGGTGGTCTGCGCGACGTCGGCCGCGGCCTGCAGCGTCCAGCCGCCGGCAAACACCGACACCTGACGCAGCATCTGCTGCTCGCTTGGCGCCAGCTGCTCGTAGCTCCACTGCATCGCCGCGTGCAGCGTCTGGTGCCGCGGCAGCGCGCGGCTGCCGCCGGTGAGCAGCCGGAAGCGGTCGTCGAGCCGCCCGGCAATCTCGGCCACCGACAGCATCGTCACGCGCGCGGCCGCCAGCTCAATGGCCAGCGCAATGCCATCCAGGCGCCGGCAGATCTCCGCCAGCGGCGCGGCATTGCCGGCGTCGACCTCGAAGTCGGGCAAGGCCAGCCGCGCGCGGTCGACGAACACGCGCACCGACTCGGCACCCTGCACCGCTTGCAGATCCGCCGTCGCCGGCAGCGACAACGAGCGCACCGGATAGATCTGTTCGCCGCTGACGCCTAAGCCCTCCCGGCTGGTCGCGAGGATGGTCGTGCTGCTGCTTCCGGCGAGCAGTGCGTCGACCAGGGCAACCACGCCGTCGATCACATGCTCGCAGTTGTCCAGCACCAGCAGCATCCGGCGCGCGGCCAGGTGAGCGAGCAGCCGCTCCATCAGCGGCGTGTCGCCCTCTTCGCGGATGCCCAGGACGGCCGCGCAGGTGGAGGTGACCCGTTCGGCATCCTTCAGTGGCGCCAGGTCGACCAGCCACACTCCTTCGGCAAACGCCGCCAGCTGTTGCCGCGCGAACTGCAACGCCAGGCGCGTCTTGCCGCAGCCGCCGATGCCGGTCAGCGTCAGCAGCCGCGTCGACGGCAGAAGGCGCGCGAGGTCCGCGAGCGCCGCCTCGCGGCCGATAAAGCGTGTGCGCTGCTCCGGCAGGTTGTGACGCGGCGGCTGGGCGGCCGGGGACACCGACGACGCGGCCGGCGCTGGCTGCAGCGGCGCGGTCAACCGGTAGCCGTAGCCTGGCAGTGTCGCGATGGCGTTCGCGCCGAGCAGCTTGCGCAGGTTGCCGATCTGGGTGGCGATGTTGTGCTCCTCCACCACCAGGCCGGGCCAGACGAGGTCGAGCAGCTCCTGCTTGGTGACCAGCCGCTCGTGGCGCTGGGCCAGCGCGAGCAGCAGATCGAAGGCGCGGCTGCCCAGGGCCACAGGCTCGCCACGGACCCGCAGCACCCGTTCGGCCGGGTGCAGCTCGAAGTGGCCGAAGCGCAAGGGTTCGTCAGCGCTGGCAGGTGGCACGGACAGCTCTCCCAGGGGTCAACCAGCGGCGGTGTGTGCCGACTTCGGCATTCTGAAGACGTTCGCGTCCACGGCGTCGACGGGTATCAACGCCCGCGCGCGAGCCTCTTCGATCGCCAGCTTCAGCAACGCGCTGACAATCAGCGCGTCTGGTCGGCCTTCCGGGGCCGCCAGCAGCGCGGCCGAACCGTACGGCCTCCGGCGGCGCCGATCAGCGGACCATGGCCCGATACACCCCGCGTTCGAAGGCCTCGTAGACGCCCATGAAGCGCGGCTCGACAAATGGCAAGGTCTGGGTCATCAGCACACCGGCAACGTCCTTCGCCGGGTCGAACCAGTAGTGCGTGTTGCAAACGCCGGCCCAGAACTGCGAGCCGGCCGAACGCATGCCGGGCACGTCCTCCTCAATGCGCTGAAAGGCCATGCTGTGCGTCTTCTTCCGGCCGGGGAAGAACTCGGCATCGGCGGTCACCGGCGGTGCCGCGGTCTTCAGCAGCGGGATGGGCGTGTCGCCGATCTGGTTGGCCAGCAGGCGCGCCAGGCCCGCTTCGCTAAGGATGCGCCGGCCGTCCAACTGGCCCTTGTTCAGGAACATGCGCAGGAAGCGCAGGTAGTCCGGCGCCGTCGAGTACAGCGTGTGGCCCATGCCGTAGAACGCGGGCTTGGCCGGCGGCGCCAGCTCGAAGTCGGCGAAGCGGCCGTCCTCGCCGCGCATGCGCACGGTGGCCAGGCGCGGCGCGATGTCGGGCTCGGCCTCGAAGCGGGTGTCCTTCATGCCCAGCGGCTGCAGGATCTCCTCGCGGCAGAAGCGGTCGATGCTGCGGCCGTCGACCTTCTCGACCACCTGGCCCAGCCAGTCGATGCCAATGCCGTAGTCCCAGCGCGTGCCGGGGTCGAACATCAAGGGGTAGTCCAGCCCTTCGCGCAAGCCCGACAGAATGGTGGGCAGACCTGTGGCCTGCATGTAGCGCGGAATGTCGGTGTTCCAGAACTCGTACACCAGGCCCGAGGTGTGGGTGGCCAGGTGGCGCACCGTGGCCTGGGTGCGCGGCGCTCGCATGCGCGGCTTGCCGTCGGCGTTGAAGCCGTCCAGCACCTGCTTGTTGCCGAACGAGGGAAGGATCTCGGCCACCGGCGTGTCGGGGTTCAGCTTGCCGCGGTCCATCAGGATCATCGCCGCGGTGCTGCCCACCGCTTTGGTCATCGAGAAGATGCGGAACACCGTGTCCTGGGCGGCAAGCAGGTCGGCACGGGCCCGGCCGGCGGCGCCGGACCAGGTCACCCCGGCGGCGTTGCCGGTCATGCCGACGACGAATGGGACATGGTCGGCCGCTACGGCGTCCGACAGGATGCGATCGAGTTCTGACATGAACGTCTCCTTGGGCGTGGTGAAGCACGGCCGCGGCATCCCGGGGCGCCGCTCGGCCAGCGCCGCAATGATGGACCTCGCGGCAGCCGCCGTCCAGCGCGCCGGCGGCGCGTTGGCGATCACGTAGCCCAAGCCGGCGATCGCCAGCCATGGCGGCAGCATCACCCACGGGACGCGGTACGGCCGCGCTGCTCACGCGGCGGCGCCTGTCTGGCGACGACGAGGCGCAGGCCTGGCGCCGCCTCGAGCATCGATGCCGCGTGTTTGAAAACCTTTGAACCCGGCTTGAAGACGCCGCGCAGGCCGCTGGGCAGAGTGTGCCCCAGGCGTTCGATTCCTTCCCTACGCCTCCAGTCGTCAACCCCCAAGCTTGCACAAGGACCTCACCATGTCACACGTTGCCCAACACTCGATCGACACCACCCGCTACGCCAAGTGCGTTGAAGTCTCCAAGCGCATCCGCTGGGACACCGACCGCGATGTGATCCGCGGCCGCCAATTCGACTGCGGCAAGAAGTTCCTGCCGGACGGCCTGTCCAAGGTCGGGCAGCTGCCGTTCCTGAGCCCCGACGAGAAGCGCCTGTTTTCGCAGGTGCAGGGCCGCACCTACGCCAACATGTTCGCGCTGGTCGAGCGCTTCATCGGCGCCAAGGTGCTGGAGATCAGCCGCGGCCACTGGCTCGGTGACCAGGTGGCGCTCGAGGCGCTGGTGCGCCTGACCGACGAGGAACTCAAGCACCAGGAGATGTTCCGCCGCCTGGAGACGATGATGGCCCCCGGCATGCCCGCAGGCTACGTCTTCTTGCCGAACTCGAACGACGTGGCCGGTGCGGTGTTGGCTGCATCGACCTGGGCCGTGCTGGCGCTGGTCTGCGACATCGAGCTCTTCTCACAGTCGCACTACCGCAGCAGCATCGAGCCTGAGACGCAGATCGACCCGCTGTGGAAAGACGTGTTCCTGTTCCACTGGAAGGAAGAGTCGCAGCACGCGATCGTCGACGAGATGGAGTGGCTGGCCGAGGACCAGCGGCTCGACGCCAACCAGCGCGACCAGGCGGTGGGCGAGCTGATCGGTCTGGTGGGGGCGGTGGACGGCATCGTACAGATGCAGGCCCGAGCCGACGCCGAGTACTTCGCGGCCGTTGCCGGCCGGGCCTTCGACGACGCCCAGAGGCAGGCGATCCACACGACGACACTGGGTGCCTATCGCTGGCAGTACATCGTGACCGGCGTGCAGGACCCGCGCTTCCTTGAAGTCCTCGGTCTGATGATCAACGCCGATCAGGGCGCTCGCATCAACGCCGCGCTGGCTCCGATCGTCGGTTCGGTCCATTGATGTTGCACGTGCGTGCCCAGCTGGGCACGCACGGCGGGCGCAGGCCTGACCGCAATGTCGCGGGCACCGCCTGAAGCCGCCGCTGCAAGCGGATCTACCTGTGTGCCCGCTTTCAGAGCCGCCTATCCACCGGCAAGATCACCCGCCGCGTTCGATCGACCACGATGCCGAGACCTCGAGCCCCGGCTCCGCACGCCGAATATGTAGCGAACCTCCATGCGCCTGTGCCACCAGCTGGCACAGATACAGGCCCAGGCCGAAACCCCCGGTCGCCCGCTGCCGTGCGCTGTCTGCGCGATAGAAGGGCTCGGCCAGGTGCGCCAGGTGTTCTTCGGCCACGCCGGGGCCGAAGTCGCGCACGCTCAAGTGCAGCTGGCCATCGTCGTCGATCGTCAGTGACACCACCGGCGGTGTCTGCGCGCCGGCGCTGTGGCGCAGCGCGTTGTCGATCAGGTTGCGCAGCAGCAGGCGCACGCGCATCGGGTCTGCCTGCACCGGGCCGATGCCCTCGTCGAGCTGCAGGTCGAGCTCCGCATCGGCAAACTGCGTGGCCACCAGCTCGCGCACCAACGCGGGCAGGTCCACGGGCTCGGTGTGCAGCGCGGCGTGGCCGCCGGCCAGGCGTTCGCTTTCCAGCAGCTCGGTGATCAGGTCGCGCATCTCGCCCAGGTCGCGCAGCAGTGCGCTGCGGTGTTCGCCCTCTTCCGCCAGCTCGGCGTTCACGCGGGCGCGGGTGAGCGGACTGCGCAGCTCGTGGCTGATGGCCAGCAGCAGCGCGCGCTTGGCGTCGAGCATGCCGTGCAGGCTCTGCGCCATGTGGTTGATGCGTCCGGCCAGGTCGCCGAGTTCATCGCGCCTGCGCACGGGGATCATCGGTTCGAAGTCGCCGCGGCCGAACCGGGCGACGCCAGCGCCGATGTCGTCGAGCGGTCTGAGCAAGCGGCGCACGTACAGATAGGCCAGCGTCGTGAGCAGCAGCAGCGCCGCGAGCGTGATCCAGCCGAAGATGCGCGGTCGGTGGCCCGGCAGCGGACCCGCCAGCCCGAAGGTGATGCGGTGCCCGTCGGCGGTGGTGCGCGCCAGGCCCCAGCCCTCGGCACCGATGTCAACTTCGTCGCCGTCGCGGCCCCAGCGCCGATGCGTGCGGGCCTCGGGGTGCGAGTCGTAGCGCACCTGTGGCCCCTCGATGCGGACCGACACCGGCAGCCTCGCCACGATGGCCATCGCGCGCGCGGCGTCAGGCGGCGAGCCGATTTCGGCCGCGAGCTTGTCCACATAGTCGGCCACCAACGGCTTGGCGTAACCCTGCCAGCCGCTCTGCAGCACGCGCTGCATGCCGAACAGGAACACCCCGGTGGTCGCCAATGCGAGCAGCAGGAACAGCGTGACCAGACGCCACTTGATCGAATGGCGCCAGCGGTGGCGCGCCGCGTGCCAGCGGTGCCGCGACCTCATCGGGCCCCACAGGCGCTGCGCGCCGTCCACGGCCGGGCCTGCATGCCCGGCCGCTTCGCGAGGCGATCGCCCGTGCGAAGGCACGGGCTCACGTCCACGCTCAGCCCCCCGAGGGGGCGCGAGCGGCTTCGGAGCGGCCGTGCGCCGCTCACACCCGCACCCCGGCGAACGTATAGCCCGCGTTGCGCAGCGTGTGGATGCAGTCCAGCGGCTCGAGCTTGCGGCGCAGCCGGCTGACGAGGATGTCGACCGCGCGCGAGTGGATGTCTTCGGCCGAGCGGCCGCGCAGTTTCTCCAGGATGTCGTCGCGGCTGAACACCTTGTGCGGCGTGGCGGCCAGCAGCGCGAGCAGCTCGAACTCGGTGCTGGTGAGCTCGACGAGTTCGCCCTGGCGCTGCACGTTGCGGCGGTCGAGGTCGATCTCCAGGCCTTCGAAACGCAGTTGTCGCGGGTGATTCGCGGCCGGCACCGCCCGGCGCAAGATGGTCTGGATGCGCGCGAGCAGTTCGCGCGGCTCGAAGGGTTTGGGCAGGTAGTCGTCGGCGCCGAGTTCGAGGCCGACCACGCGGTCCATCACGTCGCCGCGCGCGGTGAGCATGACGATGGGAATCGCGCTCTCCTTGCGGATCGTGCGGCAGAGCTCGAAGCCATCCATCTCAGGCAGCATCACGTCGAGGATCGCGACGTCGAAGCCGCCACTGCGCAACAGCGCCAGCCCGGCGCCGGGCCGGGTGGCGTGCTGCAGATCGAAATCAAAGCGCTTGAAGAACGCCGCCAGTGGCGGGCCGAGTTGCTCGTCGTCGTCGATCAGCAGCAGGCGGCGCATGAAGATGATTGTGGCGGGTTCGCTGCCGAGCCACCCCAAGACGCCACAGGCGTCTTGGGGCCAGCTCAACCGTGATGTCGCCAGCCACGACCCCGGCTCGCCATGAACTCGCGCACCTTGGCCTGTTGCTCGGGCTTCAGGCTGTCGTAGAAATCGGCCATCGCGGCGATCACCTCGGGGCTCTTGGCGGTGATGGCACCGGTCTTCGCGTCGACGAGCGTCCTGGCCTTGGCGCGGTCGAAGGTCGGGCCGGCGACGAGCGAGGCGACTTCGGCACGCGGGTCGCTGGTGCTGCCCACCAACGCGTTGCGCTGCTCGCGCAGCTTGTCGGCCAGGATGCCGAGCTTGGCCTTCTGGGCGTCGTCGAGTTCGAGCCGGCTGCCGATCTTGTCGATCATCCGCGCCTTCATCTTGGCGGCGTCTTCTTCGCTCATCGCGTGCCAGCCGTAGCCGTGGTGCGCGCGGTGCGAACAGGCGGCCACGCCGCCGAAGAGAACGCAGGCGCCGAATACGCCGATCAGGGTGCGCTTGAGCCAGGGTTTCATGGTGAGGTCCTTGGGGCCGTTGCGGGCCAGTGGTTGAACAAGGCCTTCATGTTGCGCAGTCGCGCGCGCGGCGTCCTTTCGCCGCGGTATCGCTGCGTAACGTTATTTGTCGTGGCGGCGGCGACAACGCACCGCAGGCAGGGCGATGCGCAACCGCCAGCCACGGCGCAGGCCCGGCGTGACGGCACGTTCCAGCTGCGCCAGCGCGCCGGCCGCAGCAGCTGCCTGGGCTGAGCCTAGACTGATCGGGGAGGCGATGATCGCTTCTCATGGGCGGCTGCTCTGCCCCCCCCCCGCGAGATCGGTTCGACGCACAGCGGCCGGCCCGGTCGGGCCTACAAGACTGGCAGCGCAGCGCAGGCCGGCAGCTGCGGTGAATCGTTGCTGCCGGCGGCCAAGCTTGAGTTCGCGCAAGACATTTGCCGTGCCGGCGCGCCCAATATTCGTTGAGGCCTGGGCAACATGCCGATGGTGGTTTCTTGTGCGCCAGGCCGTTCGCAAGGAGACAGGCATGGAAAAGATGCTTCATCTGCTCGAGACCTTCACGGCGCGCGGCAGTGACGGTGTGGATCATGTGGTGCGTGGCTACGAACACCTCGCCCGTCTCGACTCGGCACCCAGCGTGCAGGGGCAATGGGAGTCGACCGGGCTTGTCGAGTACAGGCTGGCGGACGGGCGCCATGTCAGCGTGGATAGATCGGGCACGATGAGCGTGCCTGACCTCGGCTTGCGGCTGGAACTCCCGAAACGCGGCGAGGCGAAGTCCGCTGCGGGCCAAGCGAGTGGCGCTGAACTCGTCGCCTGCGACGTATGCCTGCGCGAGGTGCCGCGTTCCGAGGCCATCGTGCCGGAGGCCGCCGATTACGTCGCCTACTTCTGCGGCCTGCAGTGCTTCGAGAAGTGGAAGAACCTGCCGGAGAGCGCGGAGGCGCTGGACGAGCACGCGCAGTCGTGATGCCGGCGGCTCGCCAGACAGAACTCAGCGAATCTGCAATCGCGCGATGCGCGACACCAGCCACAAGCCGGCGAGCGAGCACGCCCCGGTGACGAGCCAGGTCCAGTGCCAGCCGCCCGCGCGGCTGGCCACCCAGGCCGCGAGCGGCGGCCCGACAAACTGGCCGAACGCCGACCATTGCTGGACCCAGCCCACCGTGGTGGAAAGCGTCTGTTCGCTCGGCGCCACGCGCACCGCCAGCGCAAACAGCGTGGCGGGAACCACGCCGCCGACCGTGGAGAACGCCAGCACGGCGAGATAACGCAGCGCTGGCGGCAGGCCGGCGCCCGATGCGCCCGCGAACGCCCCGACCGTCGCGAGGCCCATCACGATGAAGCCGATCGTCAGCAGCACGGGTGGTCTCACGCCACGATGCAGCAGGCGGCCCGAGGCCATGTTGCCAATCATGTTGACGGCAGCGGCCATCGCCGTGAGCACGCCGGTGGTCCCACCAGACAGGCCGGCCTGCAGGTAGATGGTGGGCAGAAAGCCGATCACCGCCAGCCACTGGCTCGAATAGACGGCAAACGTCATCGCCACCAGCCAGGGCCCTCGCGTGGCCAGGGTCTGGCGCAGTCGTGCCGGCCAGGCCGACGACTGCGCGCTCGCCGGCGCGCGACCCGGCATCGACGGCACCGCCCGCGCGAGCCACGCCGCCATCGCCAGCGACACACCCGCCAGCACCCACCACCAGGCGCTCCAGCCGAACGCGTCGATCCACATCGGGCCGACCAGCAGCGCCATCGCGGTGCCGAAGGGCATGTAGGCGCCCCAGATGCCGAGCATCACGCTGATGCGCCCGGGTGCCACCAGCTGACGCACCAACCCCGGCGCCGGCAGCACGACGAGCAGGAAGCCGAATCCTTCGAGCGCGCGCAGCAGCAGCAGTGCCGGCACGTCGTGCACCGCACCGCCAATGGCACTCGCGGCGGACAGCACCAGCAGCCCGAGCACCATGCTGCGCTTGAGTCCCAGCCCATCGGCAGCCAGCCCGAAAACCACACCCACCGTCATGCCGGCCATCTGCACCAGCGAGAGCAGGAAACCCGCCTGCACCAGCGTCATGCCCAGCGCCTGCTGAAGCGCCGCGATCGCGGGCGGAAGCTTGCCGACATGCAGCGCCGCGCACACGCCCGCCAGGATCACGATCAGCGCCGGGTCGATGTCCGTGCGCGCGACGGTCTTCTCGTTGTTCATTGATCCGGGAGTGTGCCTGCCCCGGACCGCCCACCTGCACAATGGGCCTGTGATCACATCGAATCCGCGGAACGCGCAGCAGTCGATCGACCGCGCGCGGCGCCGCATCGTAACGGCAAGCCTGGGTTGGGTGGCGCTGCAGGGCTTGGCGGGCTGTGCGGCGTCCATGCGACGACCCTATGCCTGGGAGGAGCGACTGCAAGGCTCGACGGTGGCGCTGCTCGGCGAAGTGCACGACAACGCCGAGCATCACCGCCAGCGCACGGTGATCCTGCGCCGCGCGTTCGAGGCCGGCTGGCGGCCGGCAGTGGTGATGGAGCAGTTCGATCTCGATCGCCAGGCCGACATCGAGCGCGGCCGCGGCGACCGACCGCGCGATGCGAAGCATCTGATCGCGCAGGCCGGCGCCTCGCGCGGCTGGCAGTGGGGCGACTACGAGCCGCTGGTGGCGCTGGCGCTGCAGTTCGACCTGCCGCTACTGGCCGGCAACCTGCCGCGCGCGCAGGCCGCGCGGGTCATGCGCGACGGCCACGAGGCTGTGTTCGGGGCGGAACGCACGCGCGAACTGGGTCTGGACCAGAAGCCCGATGCGGCCTGGCAAGCGGCGCAGGAACACGAGATCGACACCGGCCATTGCGGCGCGTTGCCGCGCAGCACATGGGCCGGCATGGCCCGCGCCCAGTTCGCCAAGGACGCGGTGATGGCGCAACTGCTGCGACAGCATGCTGCGCGAGGCGCCGTGCTGCTCGCGGGCAACGGCCATGTGCGGCGCGACATCGGTGTGCCGCGCTGGCTGCCCGACCGCGCGCCGCAGTCGCTGCTCGCGGTGGGCTTCGTCGAGTTCGGTGGTGAGCCGATCGCGGCGGACCAGTTCGACGCGGTCGTCATCACGGCGCGCGCCACGCGACCAGACCCCTGCGAGGCGTTCAGGGCGCGGCCGGCGCGACCCGGCGTTCAGGCCTCAGGGTTCGACGACGAGTCTCACACCCGCATTGCCAGCTGAACCGCGCGGCTTGGCGTGGTGCCGCAGTCGCGCGCCCAGTCACCCCGCAGCGCCTCAGCGGCGCAGGTTCTCGATCAGCGTAGCCATGCCCATGCCCGAGCCCAGGCACATGCTGATTACCGCATAGCGCCCACCGGTGTCGGCCAGGTGGTGCATCGCGGTCATCGTCATGCGCAGCCCGGTGGCGCCGGGCGGGTGGCCGATGCTGATGCCGCCGCCATACAGATTGGTACGCGAGCGCGCGATGCCGAGTTCGCGCTCGGCATGCAGGTTCACCACCGCGAACGCCTCGTTGATCTCGAAGTAGTCGATGTCTGCCACCGTGAGACGGGTGCGCTCGAGCAGCTTGCGCACCGCCGGCACCGGCCCCGCGCCCATGATCTCCGGCGCCACGCCGACCACCGCGAAATCGACCAGGCGGGCCTCGATCGGGATGCCGCACTCCTGCGCCGCGCGGCGGCTGGCCACCAGCAGCGCTGCGGCGCCGTCGGTCACTCCGCTGGAGTTGCCCGCGGTGACCGAGCCCTGGCCGTCCTTGCGAAACGCCGGTTTCAGCGCGGCCAGCTTCTCGCGCGTGATCTGCGGCCGCGGGAATTCGTCGTGCTCGAAACGGCGCATGCCGCGTTTACCGTCGGGCACCTCGATCGGCGCGATCTGCCGCGCCAGGAAACCCGAGGCGATCGCCGCGCCGGCGCGTTGCTGGCTCATGCAGCCCCAGTCGTCCATGTCTTCGCGCCGGTAGCCGAAGCGGGCGGTGAGGTTCTCGGCGGTGTCGCCCATCAGCTCGCGCGTGAACGGGCAGCGGTAGATGTAGTCGAGTCCGTCGACGAACTCGAACGGCCCGCGCTGGGCGCCCCAGCGTACCTTGTGCGCGAGGTAGGGCACGCGCGAGTAGTTCTCGCCGCCGGCGGCGATGGCGATCTCGCTGTGGCCCGAGACGATCTGCTGCGCGGCGCTGACAATGGCCTGCGAGCCGGTGCCGCAGGCGCGCACGACGCCGAGCGCCGCACTGTCCACCGGCAGCCCGGCCTCGAGCGCGATCTTGCGGCTGACGAACAACCCGTCGTGGTCCACCGGCGCGGTGTTGCCGAACACCAGGTGGTCGACCCGTTCGGCCGCGAGGCCGGCCCTGGACAGGCAGGCCCGCACCGCGTGCACCCCCATCACCGAAAGCGGCACGTCGCGGAGCGACTTGCCGAAGTCGCCGAACGGCGTGCGCGCGCCGGAACTCAACACGATGTCCTGGAAGCTCATCGACACGTCACGGCGCGTGGCGCCGGCTGAATCCACTGAGGCTGTCGAGTATAGGCAAGGCCGGGCACGCAAACAAACGAGTGTTTGGTAAATGGCCCGCCGCTGCCCGGCGCCCGCGGGTCGGGCACTCGACGTTCATCGTGGGCCTGGCTTTCTTACCAAACGATCGTTTGGTATATTGGGCTGCCGCGTATCGCGTCCCATGCCTCGACCCCGCCTCTCCCACGTCGACAGCCGCCTGCCGCAGATCCTGGACGCGGCGGCGCACCTGTTCTGCCACCAAGGCTTCGAGGGCACCTCGGTGCGCGACATCGCGCGCGCGGTGGGCATGCTGCCGGGCTCGCTGTACTGCCATTTCGCCACCAAGGAAGACCTGCTCGTGGCGGTGTACCTGCGGGGAGTCGAGCAGATCTGCAGCGCGGTGCAGGAGGCGGTGGACGGCCGCACCGACCCGTGGGACCGTCTCGAGGCGGCCTGCGTGGCGCATCTGGAGGCGATCCTGCGCGACGACGACTACGCGCGCGTGGTGGTGCGCGTGCGTCCGGCCGATGTGCCGGCCGCGAACCGCAGCCTGATCGCGCAGCGCGACCGCTACGAGTCGCTGTGGACGACACTGATCGGCGCCCTGCCGCTGGTGCGGCGCACCGACCGCAAGGCGCTGCGCCTGATGCTGCTGGGCGCGTTGAACTGGGCGCAAACCTGGTACCGACCCGCCGGCGCCGTCACCCCGCGCACGATCGCGCGCCAATTCACCACCCTGCTGCGGCAGGGCAAGGAGAGCCTGTCATGAGCCAAGCCCGCGAGCCCGGAGCCGCTGGCTCCCCATCGGTGACCGGCCGAAGACCAAAGGGGGCTGGCATGACCGAGGCCCCGATTCCCAAGGTGCTGGTGACCAAGATCGGCTTCGACGGACATGACCGCGGCAGCCGCATCGTCGCCGCCGCGCTGCGCGATGCCGGCATGGAGGTGATCTACACGCCGCCATGGCAGGAGATCGCCGCCGTGGTCAAGCTCGCCACCGAGGAGGACGTGGACGTGATCGGCATCTCCTCGTTGGCCACCGACCACCTGATCGTCCCCAAGCTGATGGACGCCTTGCGCGAGGCCGGGCTGGCCGACACCGCGGTGATCGTCGGCGGGATCGTGCCCGACGAGGACGAACAGATGCTGCTGGACGCCGGTGTGGCCCGCGTCTTCCACCCGGGCAGCCCCCTGGCGGCCATCACCGAGTACGTGCGCGACATCACGCCCGCGATCCGCGCGCGCCGCGCCACCCCCACGGACATCGCAGGAGAGCGACGATGAACAAGCCCATTGACGGTGCCCTGCTGACGCCGGGCGACCCGCACGCGCTGTGGCAGCAGGAATACGCGGCCCAGATCGGCACCGACCGCGCCGTGGTCAACCGCTCGGGCATTCCCGTCAAGCCGCTGTACACCCAGTCCGACTGGCCAGCCGGTGCGCCGGCGGACACCGCGCTGGGCATGCCGGGGCAGCCACCGTACACGCGCGGCATCTACGCCACCATGCACCGCGGCCGCACGTGGACGCAGCGCCAGCTCACCGGCCTGGGCACGCCCGAGGAATACAACGCCCGGCTGCTCGATGTGCTGGCGCAGGGAGCCACCGCGGTGTCGCTGATTCCGTGCAACTCGGTCTTTCGCGGTGTCGACATGGACGAGTCGCACATCGAGCTGCTGGGCACCTGCGGCACCGTGGTCAACACCGCCGCGCACATGGACCGCGCGCTGCAGGGCGTGGACTTGGCGCAGACCTCCTGCGCGATGAACGACCCCAGCCCCTTCACGCTGCTGGCCTTCATGCTCGCGGCGGCGAAGAAGCGCGGCACCGACTGGCGCCAGGTCAGCGGCACCTCGAACCAGAGCGACTACCTCAGCCACTACGTGGCCAACCACATGTTCTTCCGCATCGCGCTGCCCGGCGCGCGGCGCATCCTCGGCGACCACATCGAGTTCTGCAACCGCCATGTGCCGAAGTGGAACCCGATGTCGGTGGTGGGCCAGCACATGCAGCAGGCCGGCGCCACGCCGGCCGAAGCCATGGCCTTCACGCTCAGCAGCGCGATCCAGAACGCCGAGGATTGCATCGCGCGCGGCATGGACCCCGACCAGTTCCTGCCGCGCTTCACGTTCTTCTTCGACATCTCGATCAGCTTCTTCGAGGAGGTGGCCAAGTTCCGCGCCGCGCGTCGCATCTGGGCGCGCGTCACGCGCGAGCGGCTCGGCGCGAAGGACCCGCGCGCCTGGCGCTTCAAGTTCCACGCCCAGACCTCGGGCGTGGACCTGACGCGCCAGCAACCGCTGAACAACATCGCCCGCGTCACCGTGCAGGCCATGGCCGGCATCCTGGGCGGTCTGCAGTCGCTGCACACCGACGCCTACGACGAGGCGCTGTCTTGCCCGAGCGAGTTTGGCGCACGCATCGCGGTGGCCACGCAGAACATCCTGCGCGAAGAGGCCCACCTGACCGACGTGATCGACCCGCTGGGCGGCAGCTTCTACGTCGAGACGCTGACCGACCAGATGCAGCTCGAGATCGAGCGCGTGATGGCGATCGTGGAGGACGCCGGCGGCATGTTCAAGGCGGTGCAAGGCGGCCTGGTGCAGCGCATGATCGGCGAATCGGCGCGGCGGTTCCAGAGCAAAGTGGATTCGGGCGAGCAGACGGTGGTGGGCGTCAACGCCTACCCGGTGGAAGAGGACCGCAGCGCGCGGCCGATCAACGCCCGGCCCGACCGCGCCGCGATGCAGGCCCATCTGGACGCGTTCCGCGCCTACAAGGCCGCGCGCTCGGCCGCCGACGTGCAGCGCGCGCTGGACCAGCTGGCGCGCGCCGCCGGCGACACGCGCGACAACATCTTCGGCCGCGTGGTCGAGGCGGCCGAGGCCGGCTGCACGCATGGCGAGATCTGCGCCACGCTGCGCCGCGAGCTGGGCTTCGGCCACGTGCAGGCGATCGTGTGACAGCGTCGGCCGCGATCGGGCGTCACGTCGGGCTTGCGCCCGGCTTGCTGGCCGGTGAACGCGGAGCGGTCGCGCGCGCGATCAGCCAGATCGAGCAGGGCGCGCCCGGCGCGGCGGCCTTGCACGCGGCCCTGGGCTCCCACCTGGGCCGCGCGCATGTGATCGGCATCACCGGCGCGCCCGGCGCCGGCAAGTCCACGCTGGTGCACGCCTTGCTGGGCGAACTGCTGGCGCGTGGGCACCGCGTCGGCGTGGTGGCGGTCGATCCGTCGAGCCCGATCAGCGGCGGCGCAGTGCTCGGCGATCGGGTGCGCATGGGCACGCATGGCGCGCATCCCGACGTGTTCATCCGCTCGGTGGCCTCCAGAGGGCATCCGGGCGGGCTGTCGCGCACGACGGTGGGCATCGTCGACGTCTTCGATGCGGCGGGCTTCGACACCGTCATCGTCGAGACCGTCGGCGCCGGGCAATCGGAGGTCGAGATCATGCGCGTGGCCGACACGCGCATCGTGGTCTGCCCACCGGGCCTGGGCGACGATGTGCAGGCCATCAAGGCCGGCATTCTCGAGATCGCCGATCTGCTGGCGGTGACGAAATCGGACCTGCCCGGCGCGCAGGCCACCGCGCGCGAGCTGCGCGACATGCTGCATCTGCGTGCCGCGCACCCGGGCCAGGAGTGGCAGGTGGCCGTGATTTGCACCAGCGCCACCACCGGCGACGGCGTGGCGGCGCTGCTGGACCGGGCACTGGCGCATGCCACGGTCGCCGGCCGCGGCCGACGCCTCGGCGCGCGGCCTGCACGGCCACCGGGCCACGGCCACGACGAGGCACTCGCGCGGGTGATGGGCCTCGCCGCGGCCGACCCTTTCGTGCGCGCGCTCGGAATCACCTGCACCGACGCCGGGCCGGGCAGCGCCACGGTGGCGATGACCCTGGGCCCCGAGCATCTCAACTTCAACGGCAGCTGCCATGGCGGCGTGGTCTTCGCGCTGGCCGATACCGCGTTCGGCCTGGCAGCGAATTCGCACGGCAGCGTGGCCGCGGGCATCGACGCCCACATCACCTACCAGCAGGCCGCGCAGGCCGGCGACCGGCTGGTCGCGCGCGCGTTCGAGGTGTCGCGGTCACGCAAGCTCGGGGTCTATCGCGTCGACGTGACGCGCGGCGACGGGCGACCGATCTCGAGCTTCACCGGAACGGTTTACGTCACGCGCAACGCGCACGCCCGTGCCGAGCCGCATGGGGCGCAAGACGAGGCGGCGGCGCAGCGCGCTGCGCCGGCCTCGCCATCGAAGGCGTGATAACGCGCAGCGACAGCGGCCGGCCTCGCGTGCATCGAATAGGGCTTACCAGGATTTCAACCACGAGAACCCAACCAAACAATCGTTCGGCCAACCCAGGGTGGACCTGCGACAACATGACGGTCGTCTGCATCATCGGTGTTTCGCGCGCGCTGCGCTGCGCCGGCCTATCGGCGCTCGCCCCGCGCGGTCCACAAGCGCGCAACAGGGCAGGCGGCGGAGCGTGTCGACCCGCGGGCCACCCGGTGCGGACCTGTGCCCTTGCCGCATCGGCGCGGCCCTAGGGGCAGGATGCATGCCGGTTGCCGACGCGCCGCTGCTGCAGGTCGACGGCATCGAGCTTGCCTTCGGCGGCATCAAGGCGCTGAGCGGCGTGTCGCTCGCCGCGCGGCGCGGCGAGATCACGGCCGTGATCGGGCCCAACGGCGCCGGCAAGACCAGCCTGTTCAACGCGATCTCGGGCTTCTACAAGCCGCAGCAGGGCCGTGTCGTGTTCGAGGGCTGTGACATCACGCGCGAGAGTCCCTCGCGCCGCGCCGCGCTGGGCTTGGCACGGACTTTTCAGAACGTAGCGCTGTTCCGCGGCATGACGGTGCTCGACAACATCAAGCTCGGCGGCCACACCCGGCTGGCGGCCAACCCGCTCACCGCGATGTGGTATCTGGGTGCCGCGCGCCGCGAGGAGATCGCGCTGCGCCGCGAGATCGAGCGCGACGTGATCGACTTGCTCGAGATCGACCATGTGCGCCACCTGCCGGTCGCGGCGCTGTCGTACGGGCTGCAGAAGCGCGTCGAGCTCGCGCGTGCGCTGGCCATGAGGCCGAAGCTGCTGATGCTCGACGAGCCGGTGGCCGGCATGAACCGCGAAGAGACCGAGGACATGGCGCGCTTCATCCTCGACATCCAGGAGGAGCGCGGCATCAGCGTGCTGCTGATCGAGCACGACATGGGCCTGGTGATGGACATCGCCAACCATGTGTCGGTGCTCAATTTCGGCCAGGTGATCGGCGAGGGCACACCCGCCGAGGTGCGCGCCAACCCGGAGGTGGTGCGCGCCTATCTCGGCAGCACGGTCGCAGCTGCGGTGCCGGCATGAGCGGCAGCGCATTCGACTGGATCGCGCTGGCCGAGTACAGCGCCATTGGCCTGCTGTCGGGCGGGTTGCTGGCGCTGATCGCGCTCGGCTTCGTGCTGATCTACAAGGGCACCGGCGTCATCAACTTCGCGATGGGCGAGTTCATGATGCTTGGCGCCTACTTCTTCTACACCGCCAACGTGATGTGGCGGCTGCCGACGCTGGTGGCGCTGGCGATCACGCTGGCGGCGGTGGCGCTGGTGGCGGCGCTGATCGAGCGCACCGTGCTGCGGCCGCTGGCCGGGCAGCCGGTGATCTCGGTGCTGATGGCCACCATCGGCCTGGCCAGCGCGCTGCACGGCGGCGTCGACGCGGTCTGGGGCGGCGCCAACCTGGAGATGCCGGCACTGCTGCCGCGCAAGCCCTTCACCGTGGGCGAGATCCTGGTGCCGGGCCAGGTGGTGTGGAGCTTCGTGCTGGCGGCAACGATCATCACCGCGTTCACGCTGTACTTTCGTTTCTCGAAGACAGGGGTCGCGATGCGCGCGGCGGCGAGCGACCCGATCACCGCCTATGTGCTCGGCATCGACGTGCGCCGGACCCAGGCGCTGACCTGGATCTTCGCCGGCATGGTGGGCGCGGTCGCCGGCATCGTGGTGGCGTCGATGACCAGCCTGTCGCCGGCGCTCGGCGGCGCCGCGCTCGGCGTGCTGGCGGTGATCATCCTCGGCGGCCTCGACAGCATCGCCGGCGCCATCGTCGCCGGACTGATCGTCGGTCTGATCGAGAGCCTGACCGCCGGCTACCTGGGCGGCAAGGTGCGCGACATCGTGCCCTACGTCACCGTGCTGGTGATCCTGCTGGTGCGCCCGTATGGCCTGTTCGGCACGCGGCAGATCGAGAGGCTGTAGTGAGAATCGGCGACTTCCGTGCCAGTTACGCGCACGACGAATCGCTGTGGCCGACGCGCGTGCAGCGCGCTTGGCTCGGCGTGCTGGCCCTCGCGCTGATCGCCTTTCCGTTCGGCGCCAACGGCTACCAGGTGAGCCTGGCCTGCATGCTGGGCATCCACGTCATCGCGGCAGCGGGGTTGAACATCATGACCGGCTACACCGGTCTGATCTCGCTCGGCCATGCCGCGTTCATGGGCGTGGGCTGCTACACCGCGGCCTGGTTCGCGCAGCGCGGCGTGCCGTTCTTCGCGACGCTGCCACTGGCCGGCGCGACGGCCGCGCTGCTCGGCATGGTGGTGGGGCTGCCGAGCCTGCGCATCAAGGGCCTGTACTTGGCGGTCGCCACTCTGGCCACGCAGTTCCTGGTGGTCTACGTGTTCCGCGAGTGGGACAGCGTCACCGGCGGCGTGCGCGGCGTCAACGTGCCCAATGCCAGCCTCGGCGGCTTCGAACTGCTGAACGACCAGCGCATGTACTTCCTGATCGCCCCGGTGGCGGTGGCGCTGCTGGTGGCGGCGCGCAACCTGTTTCGCACCCGAGTCGGGCGCGCCTTCATCGCCATCCGCGACAAGGACATCTCGGCCGAGGTGCTGGGCATCCACCTGCTGCGCTACAAGCTGGCGGCGTTTGCGATCGGCTCGTTCTACGCCGGGGTGGCGGGTGCGCTGCTGGGATACTTCTACCGCGCGATGACGCCCGAGTACTTCACGTTGCAGCTGTCGATCTTCTATCTCGCGGCGATCATCGTCGGCGGGCTGGGCAGCATGCTCGGCACGATACTCGGCGCAGTGTTCATGACGCTGGTGCCCGAGTTGTTGCGCGGTGTCGTGGCCGGCATCGCGCAGTGGGCGCCGCGCGCCACCGAGATCCTGAGCCCGGTGCAGCAGGTCGTGTTCGGTCTGCTCATCGTGGGTTTTCTCGTGTTCGAGCCGCATGGGCTGCTGGAGATCTGGCGGCGCGTGCGGCGGACGTTCCACCTGTGGCCCTTCCGGGCCTGACCTCCAAGGAGAAAGCGCATGAGCCAGTACGACCACCCCACCGATCCATTCCGCCGCCGCGTGGTCGGCGCGAGCCTGGGCGCCGCCGGCCTCGCCGCGCTGCCGCTGCATTCGGCCATCGCCCAGAGCGGCGAGATCGTGGTCGGCGCCGCACCGCCGATCACCGGCGTGTTCGCCTTCGCCGGCGTCGGGCTGCACCAGGGCCTGGGCGACTACTGCGAGTGGCGCAACACCAAGGGCGGCGTGGCAGGGCGCAAGCTGCGCTACATCGGCGAGGACTCGGGCTACAAGATGGACCAGGCGATGAGCGTGTTCAAGAAGATCATGGGCGCCAACAAGCCGCCGGTCTTCTACGGGGACTCCACCGCCTGGGCCAAGGCCGCCGCCAAGGAGGTGAGCCAGCTCGGCACCACGCTGACCAGCAGCCCGAGCTTCAGCTCCGACCTGGCCGATCCGAAGAACGTGCCGTACTACTTCATGGCCGGGCCCACCTACACCGCGATGGGAGAGATCCTGCTCGAGTACATCAACCGCACGTCGCGCGGCGCGTCCAGGCCGGCGGTGGCCATCGTCTACAGCGATACCGAGTTCGGCCGCGACCCGATCCCCGGCATCAAGGCCAAGGCGGGTGCGCTGCAGATCCCGATCGTGCAGGAAATCGTCACCAAGCCGGGCGCGGTGGACGTCTCCGCCGAGGTGGCCAAGCTGCGCCGCGCCAAGCCCGACTACGTGATCTTCCACGGCTACGTGCTGGCGCCGATCCCCGAGTTCATCAAGCAGATGCGCGAATCCGGCATGACCACCACGCCGATGGGCACGATCTGGAGCATGGACAAGACCACCGTCGACGCAATGGGCGCGGCGGGCCAGGGCTGGATGGGCGTGATGCCGTACCGCTACAGCTACGACACCAAGGACGCGCCGACGATGCAGATCATCAAGGACTTCGCAGCCAAGGCGCGCCCGAACATGAGCTATGTGCCGCTGTTCTACACCCACGGCTGGCTGGTGGGCATGATATTCAGCGAGGTGATGGAGCGCTGCCTGAAGGCCGGCAAGCCGCTGACCGGCGCCAACATGAAGGCGGCGCTGGAGTCGATCGACAACTGGGACACGGGCGGTGTGACCGGGCTGCTCGCATCGCTCAAGGGCCATCAGATCGCCAGCGGCCGCATCTACACCTACGACGCCAACACCAAGCTGCTCGAGCCGGCGAGCGGGTGGATCAAGACGGCGTGACATGACCCACCCCCGAAGTGGCCTGCGGCCACCGCCCCCTCGAGGGGGCGGCGCCAGTGGACCGGCCAAGCCGGATCCACGGCACCCGCTTGGTTACGACCGCACGCTGCGTGCCACTTCATGCCTGTTGACAGCGAGGTGACGAGTTGGCGGCGCCCGCCCTCAGCATCGAGAGCATCGAGGTCGTGTATCACCACTCGGTGCAGGTGCTGCGTGGCCTGTCGCTGGTGGTGCCGCGCGGTCAGATCGTCGCGCTGCTGGGCAGCAATGGGGCCGGCAAGACGACGACGTTGAAGGCGATCTCGGGCCTGTTGCCGCTGGAGATCGGCGAGGTGCGGTCCGGCGCCATCCGTTTCATGGACGAGCGCATCGACCACGTGGCCCCGCACCTGCTGGCGCGCCGTGGCATCGCGCACGTGCGCGAAGGCCGGCATGTGTTCGAGGACCTCACCGTCGACGAAAACCTGGTGGCTGCCGGCAATGCGCTCATCGGCCGCGGCGAGAAGCCCGAGCCGGCGCTGATCTATGAGTACTTCCCGCTACTGCGTGAGCGTCGCAGCCAGCGCGCCGGTTACCTGTCGGGTGGCGAGCAGCAGATGCTGGCGATCGGCCGCGCGCTGCTGGGCAAGCCCACGCTGATGTTGCTGGACGAACCCTCGCTCGGCCTGGCGCCGATGGTAGTCCAGGACATCTTCGACATCATCGCCCGCATCAACCGCGAGCGCGGTGTGTCGATGCTGCTGGTGGAGCAGAACGCGATGGCCGCGTTCGGCATCGCGCAGTACGGGTACATCATGGAAAGCGGGCGCATCGTGATCGACGGCCCCACGCAGCGTCTGGTCAGCGACCCCGACGTGCAGCGCTTCTATCTCGGCTACGGCGACAGCGCGCAGTCGCTGGCGAGCTTTCGCGACGTGAAGCACTACAAGCGGCGCAAGAGGTGGTTGTCGTGACCCACCCCCGAAGCGGCCTGCGGCCGCCTCCCCCTCAAGGGGGCGACGCCAGCGGACCGGCAAAGCCGGTTCCGCGGCGTCCGCTTGGCTGGCCACGCACGTTCCCATGGCAATGACGTCAACACTCGACGAACTGACCCTGCCGCAGCAGCTGCGCCATTGGGCGCAGGCGCGCGGCCATGCGGTGGCGCTGCGGCAGAAGGACTTCGGCATCTGGGAACCTTGCACCTGGGCGCAGTACGAGCAGGCAGCACGCCACTTCGGCCTCGGCCTGGTGAAGCTCGGCCTGCCCGATGGCGGCCATTGCGCGATCATCAGCGAGAACCGCAAGGAATGGGTGTTCACGCAGCTCGGCTGCGGGCTGGTCGGCGCGGTCATCGTCGGCGTCTACCCCACATCGCCGGCGCCGGAGATCGAATACCTGCTGCAGGCCTCGGACGCGAGTGTGGTGGTCTGCGAAGACCAGGAGCAGCTCGACAAGGTGCTCGAAGTGCGCGACCGGTTGCCGCTGCTCACGCATCTGGTGGTGATCGATCCGCGCGGGCTGCGCCACTATGAGGTCGACAACCTGCTGACTTTCGAGGAGGTGTCGGCGCTCGGCGCAGCCTACGAGCACGAACGCGTCCGCGTGGTCGAAGATCGGCTCGCGCGGCAGACGATGGACGACACCGCGCTGATGATCTTCACCAGCGGCTCCACCGGCCGGCCGAGGGCGGCGATGCTGAGCTACGGCAACATCGCCGCCATGGCAGCCGGCACCGACGCGGTGTACCACTGCACACCCGAGGACTCGACCGTGTCGTACCTGCCGCTGTGCCACGTGGCCGAGCAGATCTACACCGTGCACCTGCCGCTGCGCGCAGGCGCGGTGGTCAACTTCGCCGAAAGCCTGCGCACGGTGCAGAGCGACCTGCGCGAGATCGCGCCGACGCTGTTTCTGGGTGTGCCGCGCATCTGGGAGAAGCTGCATGCGTCGATCGAGATCAAGATCCGCGAGACCGGCGGCCTGCGCCGCAGGCTGTACCAGCGCGCGCTGGCCGACACGCTGCCGTTCGCCGACCTGCCGCCCGGGCGCTGGAACTGGCGCCAACGCCTGACTCATCGCGTCTGGACGCTGCTGGTGCTGCGCGCGCTCAACAATTTCATCGGCCTGCGGCGCTGCCGGCTGGCGCTGTCGGGCGCGGCGCCGATCGCGCCGGAGATGCTGCGCTTCTTTCGCGCGCTGGGCGTTCCGATCCGCGAGGGCTATGGCATGACCGAGACCGCCGGCGTGGTGACCGTGCAGCGCAGCGCCGCCTCGCCGGTGGGCACGGTGGGCGCGCCGGTGCCGGGGGTCGAGCTGCGCATCGCCGACGACGGCGAACTGCTCGTGCGCGGGCCCACGGTGTTCAAGGGCTACTACCGCAACGAGGCCGCCACGTGCGAGGCGATCGATGCCGAGGGCTGGTTGCACACCGGCGACGTGGCGGTCGCGGTGGGCGACGAGATCCGCATCGTCGACCGCAAGAAGGACATCATGATCACCGCCGGCGGCAAGAACATCACGCCGAGCGAGATCGAGAATGCGCTGAAGTTCAGCGCCTACATCAAGGAAGCGATCATCGTCGCCGACCGCCGGCCGTTCGTGGCGGCGCTGATCCAGATCGATTTCGACACGGTGGGCAAGTGGGCCGAGGAGCAGGGCCTGGGCTACACGCATTTCCGCAGCCTGGCCGAACATGAGCGCGTGCGCGAGCTGGTGCAGGCCGAGATCGACCGCGTCAATGCCCGCATGCCGCAGGTGCAGCAGGTGCGCAAGTTCCACCTGCTGACCAAGGAGCTCGACCACGACGACGGCGAAGTCACCGCGACGATGAAGGTCAAGCGCAAGAGCATCGCCGAGAAATACGCCGACGCGATCGAGTCGCTGTACGGCGGCCGAGCGCCGCAGAAGGAGCACGCATGAATCCGATTCGATTCGACGGCCGCGTGGCCGTCATCACCGGTGCGGGCGGTGGCCTCGGGCGCGCGCATGCGCTGCTGCTGGCCGCACGCGGTGCGGCGGTGGTGGTCAACGACCTCGGCGGCAGCATCAGCGGCGTCGGCGGTGACGCGTCGGCGGCGCAGCAGGTGGTGCGCGAGATCGAGGCGGCCGGCGGCCGTGCGCTCGCCAACCACGACGACATCGCCACGCCGCAGGGCGCGCAGCGGCTGATCGACGCGGCGGTACAGGCCTTCGGGCGCCTGGACATCCTCATCAACAACGCCGGCATCCTGCGCGACAAGACCCTGCTCAAGATGGAGCCGGCCGACTTCGAGGCGGTGGTGCGGGTGCATCTGCTCGGCTCGGCCTGGTGCTCGCGCGCCGCGCTGCCGGTGATGCAGCAGCAGCTGTACGGCCGCATCGTGATGACCACGTCGGCCGCCGGCCTGTACGGCAACTTCGGCCAGAGCAACTACGGCGCCGCCAAGCTCGGCGTGGTGGGCCTGATGAACACGCTCAAGCACGAGGGGGCCAAGTTCGGTATTTGCGTCAACACGGTGGCGCCGGTGGCGCTGACGCGAATGACCGAGGGCCTGCCCTTCAGCCGCATGCTGAGCGAGGCCACGCCCGAGCGCGTGGCCGCGGGCGTGGCCTTCCTGGCTTCGGAGCCATGCACGGTCAGCGGCACCATCCTGGCCGCGGGGGCGGGGTACTTCTCGACCGTGCGCATCGTCGAGGGCCAGGGCGTGCACGCCCGGCCTGACGAGGTGTCGCCCGAGTTCGTGGCGGCGCAGTGGGCGCGTATCGCCGACCCGGCGGCGGCGCGGCCGTTCGACAGCGCGGGCGACGCATTGATGGGCGCCTTTGGCGCGCCAGCGCGGTAGGCAGGCCGGCGCGAGCACGCCATCGTGAACGAGCTCTACCCGATCACCGCGCCGCTGGACAGCGCCGAGCACCGGGCCTTTCGCGACACGGTGCGGCGCTTCATTGCGCAGGAGATCACGCCGCATCACGCGCAGTGGGAACGCGACGGCCAGGTGCCGCACGCGTTGTGGCGCCGCGCCGGCGAGCTGGGCCTGCTGTGCCTGACCATCCCCGAGGCCTACGGCGGCGCCGGCGTCGACTTCGGCTACAGCGCGATCGTGGTCGAGGAGATGGCGCGTGCCGGCGCCTCGGGGCCGCTGTTCTACCTGCACTCCGACATCGTCGCGCCCTATCTGCTGCACTACGGGTCCGACACGCAGAAGCAGGACTGGCTGCCGCGCATGGCGCGCGGCGAGGTCGTCAGCGCGATCGGCATGACCGAGCCCGGCGCGGGCAGCGATCTGGCCGGCATCCGCACCCGCGCCGAGCGCGACGGCGACCACTGGCGCATCAACGGTCAGAAGATCTTCATCTCCAACGGCCAGATCGCCGACCTGATCCTGCTGGCGGTGAAGACCGACAGCGCACGCGGCGCCAAGGGCGTCAGCCTGATGCTGGTGGAGGCCGCCCGGCCCGGCTTCGGCCGCGGCCGCCGGCTCGACAAGCTGGGCCTGCTGGCACAGGACACCTCGGAGCTCTTCTTCACCGACGTGCGCGTGCCTGTCGACCACCTGCTGGGCGAGGAAGGCAGCGGCTTTCGCTACATGATGAACGAGTTGCCGCAGGAGCGGCTGCTGGTGGCCATCACCGCCGTGGCGGCGATGCAGGCCGGCGTCGAATGGACGCGCGAACATGTGATGCAGCGCCAGGCCTTCGGCGCACCGCTGTCGGACAAGCAGACGGTGCGCCACCGGCTGGCCGAGGCCCATGCGCAGACGCTGGCGGCGCGCAGTTTTCTCGACGATTGCCTGCGCAAGCACCTGGCCGGCCGTCTCGACACGGCCACCGCCTCGGCGGCCAAGTTCTGGACCACCGAGATGCAGTTCACGGTGCTGGACAACTGCCTGCAGCTGTTCGGCGGCTACGGCTACATGCGCGAGTACCCGATCGCCCGCGCCTGGGCCGATGCGCGGGTGCAGCGCATCTACGGCGGCACCACCGAAATCATGAAGGAAATCGTGGCGCGCAGCCTGTTCGGCCGCTGACCGCGCCGAACGGGCCGACGGGTCTGCGCCATCCGCTCGAATTGCAGCAGCAGCTCGGCGCGACCCATCGCACAGTCGTTCGATCGACATGAGCGTGCGGGCAGTGGCCCGGTGCATGCCCCGCGAATGACGCCAATCAATATGGCGCGACCATTTCCAGCCGATCGTTCAGGCAACGTATCGGCAGTGGACCGCATGGGCGTGGTGGAACGACCGGACCGAAGACAGACCGCATCCGGGCCAGCCGGCATGCGTGCGGCCGCCCTCGCCTACCGCGCGCGCGACTGGTCGGTGATTCCGGTCGAGGCACGCGGCAAGCGCCCGCTGGTGGCGTGGCGCGAGTTCCAGCAGCGCCTGGCCACACCCGGCGAAATCGATGCGTGGTTCGAGCGCTGGCCGCAAGCGAACATCGGAATCGTGACCGGGCGCGTGTCGGGCATCGTCGTCGTCGATGTCGATGCACGGCACGGTGGCCTCGAGAGCGTCGCGCGCTGGGAGCGCGTGCAGGGCCCGCTGCCGCCCACGGTTCAGGCGGCCACGGGGGGTGGCGGCCACCACCTCTACTTCGCGCATCCCGGCGCCATGCTGTCGAACCGGGTTGCCGTGCGTCCGGGCATCGACCTGCGCGGCGACGGCGGCTGCGTGGTGGCACCGCCTTCGATACACCCCAACGGGCGCCGCTACGTGTGGACCCCGGGGCACGCACCCGACGAGACTCCACTGGCGCCGCTGCCGTCGTGGTTCCGCGCGGTCGCCCAGGTTGCAGCGCATTCGGTGCATGGCCGCATGCACTGGCGCCGCCTGGTCCGCGAAGGCGTCGACGAAGGGCAGCGCAATGCGACCCTCGCATCGCTGACCGGCCATCTGCTGCGGCGCGGTGTCGACCCCGACGTGGCGCTCGAGCTGATCCTGGCCTGGAACCGCGTGCATTGCCGGCCACCCTTGGCCGACGACGAAGCGGCACGCGTGGTGCAAAGCATCGCGCGGCTGCACGAGCGCGAGTTCGATGGGGTCGAATCTTCGTGAGTCAGCGGCAGCGGCATCTTCGCTGCCTCTTGCCGATTTCGCAGCGCGACTATCCGGAACCGGTCTGAAGCGGTGGCGCTGCGCCAGACCAGGCGGCATTCACTTCGGCGGCCAATGCATCAGCGCGGTCTTCGTAGCGCGGCGAGAAGTGGAACGGCACGACCCTTCGGGCCCCGATCCGGCGCGCAATCAGGCCAGCCTGGCGCGCCGTGAGATGGTTCTTGCGGGTCGCGTGCGCTTCATCGGCGTCGAGGAACACGCTCTCGATGTACAACTGATCCACGCCGTGCAGCAGCTGCGCAAGCGTCTGCACGTTCGGCTCGGTGAAACACAGGTCCGTAACGTAGCCGATGCGCCGGCCGGGGACGACGTCGAGCACCACGTCGCGCAATTCGCTGACCGACCGCGTCACGGCGTGTTCGCCGAGCCGATCGCGCCACTGCACGCGGATCGCCGTGTGCCCCGGCGCGTCCGCCAGCACCGCCTGCTTCAGCTCGCGCAGCCACGCGCCGGTGGTCATGCCCAGCGCGAGCAGGCGGTCCTTGGCGACCTTGAGCTGCGCCTTCTCCTCGATCGCGAAAGCCAGGCACGGCATCGCGTGATCGACGAAGCGGCCGCGCACACGAAACATCGCCTCTTCGTGCAGCACGTCGCCCGCCGGCTCGAACGGTGCACAGGGCTCGCGCGCAAAGCGCGAACGGCTCGAGAAGCGCGCCCGCTGCCCGCACCCGTCGGCGCCGATCTCGCGCACGTCGAGCACCAGCTCGACCTCGTAGCGATGCACGACATTCCAGCTGTAGGCCTGCAGCTTGTGCTCGACCTGCGCGATGAAGCCGGGCCCGCCGAACAGCACGATGCCGGCCTTGCGCCCGAGCACCACGCGCAACAGGTGATCGAAGCCCGAGAAGTGGTCCATGTGCGTGTGGCTGACAAACACGTGCGACAGGCGGATCAGCTTGCGCGGCGGCAGCACGGTGATGTCGCCCAGATCGAACAACAGCGCGCGCCGCTCGTCGCGGAAGTCGACGTACAGGCCCGGGTCGCCGAACGGCTCGTTGACGAGGCGGGGCTCGAACAGGGTGCGCATGGCGATCGGGTCTGGTTGCGGTCGAGCTGTGAGGGCAGGGCCGGATCGGCGCCGTTGCGGTCAGGTCCCGTCGGTCGTGAACGGCAGCGGCGCGGCCCCAAGATCGCCGTTGCCGAGACGCTCGTATTCCGAGATCACCTGCGCGCCCAGCAGCAGCAGGGCCGCCGCGACCTCCAGGCTCAGCAGCACCACGATGGCCGTCGTCAGCGAGCCGTAGACGGTGCTGATCTGCGACAGCGTCGCGAAGTACCACAGCAGCAGATGGCGCGAGAGCTCCCACAGCAGCGCTGCGGTGACCGCGCCGAACAGAGCGTGTTGGAGCGACAGCCGACCCACCGGCATCACCAGATAGATAGAGGTCAGCACGAAGACCTCGCCGGCGATGCCGAGCAGATAGAGCAGCACGCCGGACACGCCGCCGAGCGACCAATCGCGCCCGAGGAACTCGACGCGCTCCTGGCCCATCGCCTGCAGGCTGCCCGCCACCAGCGTCGCCAGCAATAGGCCGAACCCAAGCGACAGGATGTAGGCATACGGAATCACCGCCGACACGAGGAAATGGCGCCGCCGGATCGCCACACGGTGGTGGAAGATCACCGACATCGCGTTTTCGAGCACGGTGAAGGCGAGCGAGCTGAAGAACAGCATCGTGGCCAGCAGCAGCCAGCCGATGACGCCGCGGTGCTGCAGGAAGTTCGCCAACTCGGCGACGATCGCGTCGGACTGCCCCGGCACCAGCCATTCGAGGTAGCGACCGAGCGTCTGCAACAACTCGCCCTGATCGATGACATGCGACAGCACGATGACGGTCAGGATCAGCAACGGCACGATCGACAGCAGCGCGTAGTACGCGACCGCACCCGCCAGCAGCAGGCCTTGGTTGGCACGGAAGCCCTTCAGTGTCCGGATGGCGAAGGCCCCGGGATGCCGGAGGACTTGCGCAGCTTGGTGACCGAGAAGTTGCATGGGTGGGGCGTGGACCTCGGACCGATGGGCGGCACGAAGCGCCAGACTACACCGATAGGCGAGGCGACCTGACGACGAGACTCAAGCGCCAGATTCCCGGCCACGCCTTCGGTATCAGCGTGGGTCAAGACCCAGGCGGCGCCACTGCCGGCGGCGCGGGACGACCGATCAGTCCCAGGCTGAGCGCGGTGCCCATCAGCACCACCGCGCCGCCGCCGAGCATTTGCAGCGTGACGCCCTCGCCGAGGTAGAGCGCGCCCGAGACCATCGCCACCACCGGGTTCAGGAAGGTCACCGACATCGCGCGCACCGGCCCGATGCGGCGCAGCAGCCGGAAGTACAGCAGGAAGCCGGCGCCCGAGCTGGCGACACCGAGAAACGCCATCTCTGCCCAGGCCCGCGGGCTGGGGTTCTCGCCGGGCCAGCTGGCCCATGCGAACGGCGCCAGAAACAGGCTCGCCGCGAACAGGCTGCCCACCGTGATGACCATCGCGTCGGCGCCCGCCAGATGGCGGCGTGTGTAGTGGGCGCCCAGCGCCCAGAACATCGACGTGACCAGCACGGCCAGCACGGCGAGTGTGCCGTCACCCGACTTGAACGAGGCACTCCCCCACATCAGCACCGCGACGCCGGCAAAGCCGATGACGAGCCCTCCCGCACGCCAGGTACCGAGCCGTTCCTTCAACAGAAAATGCGCCAGCAGCGCCGCGAACAGCGGCGCCGTGGCGTTCAGCACCGCAACCAGGCCGGCTGTGATGTGCAACGACGCGTAGGCCAGCAGCATGAAAGGCAGGGCGGTGAAGGGCAGACCCAGCACCAGCAACTGCCACGGGTGCGCCTGCAGCGCGGGGATCCCGCCGCGCAGCGCCAGCAGCGGCAGCAGCAACACGGCCGCAAGGCCCAGGCGCAGCGCCACCAACGGCGCCGGTCCGAAGGCCGGCACCGCCGCCCGCATGAATAGATAGGCGGCACCCCACAACAGGCTCAGCAACAGCAACTCGAACAGATCCTGCGGGCGCATCGAGTCCAGCTTATCGGAATCCGTGCCGGAAACCTCGCGTGTCTGTGGCCCCTGTCCGGCAAGCGCAGCGCCGACGCAGGCCGGGGACATCGCTGAGTCGATGGCAAGCGCGGGAATCTGGCGCCGGTGCGCGCGTGAGGGAGCTGCGGGCGCTGTTCGATTCGTAGCCGGGCAGCGCGATCGGCGAACGCATCAGGCCCGCGTGGCCGGCTTCGCATCCGTTGTCGTCGCGAAGTCCCGCACCGCCAGGTCCACGAACGCTCTGACCTTGGCGCTCAGGTACCGATTGCTCGCGAACACGGCGCTGACCGGCACGCTGGGCGGCTGCCACTGGGGCAACACGCGCACCAGTGTGCCCGAATCGACGGCCGGTTGTGCCACACGATCGGGCAACTGCGCCACGCCCAGGCCGGCAACCGCGGCGTCGCGCACCGCGAAGCTGTTGTTGACGCGCAGACGCGCACTCACCTCGACCTTGACCTGCTCCGCGCCACGGGTCAAACGCCAGCCGCTGCCATGCCCACCGGCGTGGAACACGAGCTGCTTGTGGTTTCGCAAATCGGCCGGATGTCTGGGCTTTGGCTGGCGCTTGAAGTAGGCCGGGCTCGCAAATACGCCGTAGCTCAACTCGCCGAGCCGGCGCGCGGCCAACCGTGAATCGGCCAGTTCACCGATGCGGATCGCCAGATCGAAGCCCTCGTGCACCAGATCGAGCAGGCGGCCGGTGAAGTCGGCCTCGACGCTGACCTGCGGGTAGTCTTGCAGGTAGCGATCGATCCAGCTGCTGACGGCGATCATGCCGAATTCGGTGCCGCAAGTCAGCTTGAGCGTGCCGCGCGGCTGGGCGTTCAGCTGGGCCGCGATGCGCTCGGTGTCGTCCACCGCACCGATGATGCCGACCGCCCGTTCGTACACCTCGCGGCCGATCTCGGTCAGGTGCATCGAGCGCGTGCTGCGCTCCAGCAGGCGCACGCCCAGCTTGCGTTCGAGCCCCGTCACGACACGGCTGAGGTACGACTTCTGGGTCTCGAGCGCGTCGGCGGCTCGGGTGAAGCTGCCGCTTTGCACCACCTTGACGAAGGCCTTCAGCTCGCTGATCTCCATTGTTGCCTCATTGGATACTGGTGAGTTCCATTCTGGCGGATTTATTCGGCGCCGGCGCGGCTGAACAATCGCCGGCATCGAACCCACCCGCTGAAGGAAACCCCATGAGCCTCAAGGATCCCAACGTCGCCAACCCCAAGGCCCGCAAGCGTGTCGCGATCGTCATCGCCAATCCGGCCGTCTCCAACACCACCGGCTGGCCGGTCGGATTCTGGTGGAGCGAGCTGACCCATCCCTACCTCGCATTCGAGGAGGTCGGCTACGAAGTGGCAATCTTCAGCCCCGACGGCGGCCAGTGCGTGGCCGATGCGATGAGCGACCCGGGCGACGCCAGCGGCTACTCGAAATCCGACCTTGTCAGCCAGGGGTTCATTCACACGCCCGAGCTTCGCGCGCTGGTGGACAACACCCGCAGGATCAGCGATCTGAAGGTCGCCGAGTTCGATGCCGTCGTGGTCGCCGGCGGCCAGGCGCCGATGTTCACCTTCGAGGGTGCGAAGGACCTGCACGCGAAATTCGTCGAGTTCCATACCGCGGGCAAGGTGGTGGCGGCTCTTTGCCACGGCACGGCGATTCTCAACTACGCCAGGCTGCCCAACGGCGAGTACCTCGTCAAGGGCAAGACCGTGACCGGCTTTGCCAATGTGGAGGAGGACTTCGCCGACAACGCCGTGTGGAGTTACGGCATGCTCTCGCGCGACAAGCATGTGATGCCCTGGCGCATCGAGGACGCGCTCAAACAGAAGGGCGCCAACTTCGTGCAGGCCGGCCTGTGGCGCGGCTTTGCCGTGCGCGACGGCAACCTGATCACCGGCCAGCAGAACTTCTCCGGCGCCGAGACGGCACGGCTGGTCATCGAGACGCTGGGCCGCTGAGCGCGCATGCCCGATCAGCCGGTCACTGTCGTCATCACCCGGCGCGTCAGACCGGGGCATGAAGCCGCGTACGAGGACTGGCTGCGCCGGTTCACCGAGGATTCACGGACGCTGGCCGGCTACCTGGGCGTCAGCATCCAGCGCCCAGGGCCGACCGGGCCGCGCGACTACACGTCGGTGATTCGCTTCGACGGCGTGCAAAGCCTGCGCGCCTTCGAACGATCGGAGCTGCGCGCCCGTTACCTGGCCGAGGTGGTGCCGCATGTCGAGGCGGATGCGGTGTGGCAGAAGATGACGGGACTCGAATTCTGGTTCACGCCGCCTGCGGGAACGGTCGTGGCGCAGCCTTCGCGGTTTCGCATGGCCTTGGTGATGATCGTCGTGGTGTTCGGTCTGGTGCTGTCGATCGGCGCGGCGGTGAGCATGGTGCTTGGCGGTCTGCCCTACGCGCTGCGCCTGCTCGTCACGATCGTCATCGAGGTCTTCTTCATGACCTATGTGCTGATGCCACAGCTGACGCGGTGGTTGGCGCGGTGGATCTATCCAGGCCGAGCCACGGCGTGACGCCTCGTCTGTCGGTCATTGCCGCGGGCGAACCCCATGCGGGCGGCACTGCCCGTCGAGCGCTCAGAACGCCTGTCGCACCCTCGCCTGCAGATCGACGGTGGGCAGTCCGGTCCGTGCGTCCGGTGTCGAGTCTGCTGCCGGCGCGAGGCGGACGCCGTCGAACAGCGCCTGCACCGGCGGCGGAATGAACCGCGTCAGCGACCCGTACAGGTGGCGGTCGCCGTACTTGGCCTGTTGCGTCACGTAGAAGCGTTGCGGCGCGATCAACGCGAGGTGCCGCTTCGCCCGCGTCATGGCGACGTACAGCAGCCGGCGCTCCTCTTCGATCTCGGCGGCCTGGCCCGTGGCCATGTCCGACGGCATGCAGCCGTCGACGACGTTGAGCACGTAGACCGCCGTCCACTCCTGCCCCTTGGCCGAGTGCATCGTCGAGAGGATCAGATAGTCCTCGTCGCGGTGCGGCGCGCCGGCCTCGTCGCTGGTGGCCTCGGGCGGGTCGAGCGTGAGTTCGGCGAGGAAGCGCTCGCGGCTCGGATAGCGCGCCGCGATGCGCCCGAGCTGCGCCAGGTCAGCCTGCCGGACGACCGCGTCGTCGTGCAGGCGTTCCAGGTGGGGCTGGTACCAGCGCGCGGCCAGCGCCACGTCGTCGGGCCAGGCACCGCCGGCCAGAACCTCGTGGGCCTTCAGCCAGACGCTCCAGTCGTGCACGGCGGCGCCGGGCGGCGCGAACTCGCGCATCGCGCGCACCGGGTCGGGCACGGATTCCATCGCATCGAGCAGTCGCCGCGCCGCGGCCGGCCCCATGCCCGGAATCAGCTGCGCCACCCGAAAACCCGCCAACCGGCAGCGCGGGTTCTGCACCCAGCGCAGCACCGACAGCAGGTCCTTCACATGCGCCGCCTCGAGAAACTTCAACCCGCCGAACTTGACGAACGGAATGTTGCGCCGGGTCAGCTCGAGCTCGAGCGCCGCGCTGTGGTGCCCGGTACGGAACAGCACCGCCTGGCGCTTCAACAGCAGCCCACCCTCGCGCCGCGCCAGCACCTGGTCGGCGACCCATTGCGCCTGCGCCATCTCGTCTTCCACGGCCACCAGCAGCGGCCGCTCGCCGGAGGTGTCGCTCCACAGTTTCTTCGTGAAGCGTTCGGCGGCCCGCTCGATCACCGCATTCGACGCATCGAGGATCGGCTGCGTCGAGCGGTAGTTGCGCGCCAGCGTGACCACCCGCGCCGGCGGGTCGAACGACGCGGGGAAGTCGAGGATGTTGCGCAGCTCGGCGGCGCGGAACGAATAGATCGACTGCGCGTCGTCGCCCACCACGTTGAGCCCGCGGCCGCCGGGCTTCAACGCCTTGAGGATCGCGGCCTGCAGGCGGTTGGTGTCCTGGTACTCGTCGACCAGCACATGGTCGAAGCGCGCGCCGATCGCGGCGGCCAGCGCCGGCTCGGCCATCATCTGGTGCCAGTACAGGAGCAGGTCGTCGTAATCGAGCACCTGCTGCCGCTGCTTCTCCAGCACGTAGGCGCGGAACAAGCGCTTGAGTTCATCCTCCCAGCCCAGGCACCAGGGGTAGAGATCGCGCACGACGGGGTCCACCGGCGCCTGGCTGTTGACGACGCGCGAGTACAGCGCGAGACAGGTGCCCTTCATCGGAAAACGTTTGCTCGTGCCGGCCAGGCCGAGTTCCTGCCGCACCAAGCCCATCAGGTCTTCCGCATCGCCGCGATCGTGGATCGTGAACGCCTCGGGCAGGCCGATCGCGCCGGCATACTCGCGCAGCAGCCGCGCACCGACGCTGTGGAAGGTGCCCGACCATGGCAGGCCCGGTGCGCGCTGCGTCGACGCGAATCCCAATGCAGCATGCAGCGCGCGCCCGGCGCGGCGTTCCATTTCCAGCGCGGCGCGGCGCGAGAACGTCAGCAACAGGATGCGGTTCGGGTCGGCGCCCGCCAGCACCAGGCGCGCCACGCGCGACGCCAGCGTCATCGTCTTGCCGGTGCCGGCACCGGCGATCACCAACAGCGGGCGGAAGTCGTTGTCGACGATGCCGTGCTCGACGGCGGCGCGCTGCTCGTCGTTCAGCGGGGCAAACGGATCGAGGCGGGGGATGACGGCGCTCGGCATGGGGTGTCCAGACCGACACGATACTGTATGGGTGTACAGAGGCGTTCGCGGCGGCGCGACCGGCGTGCGGCCGACGCGCAAAGTGCGGACCTTTCGGCGCTCGGGCGCGCCGGCAGCACGAATGACCCGGCTGTTCGGGCGTTGCCCCCGCGAATTGGAGATCTATGACTTCGACGGTCCCGGATCCGCGTGATGGCGCTGCGCGCTGGTTCTACGTCTGCATGGCAGGTATCTGCGTGGCCATCGCGTTCGGCGGCTACATTCCGACCTATTGGTCCAGGCTCGCGACCGGCACGTTCAGCGGTGCGCCGATCCTCCACATCCACGGCATGCTGTTCTTCGCCTGGACCTTGTTCTTCCTGGCCCAGACGACGCTCGTCGCAACCGGCCGCACGCCCAATCACCGCAACTGGGGCATGGCCGGGATATCGCTGGCAACAGCGATGGGCATTACGGTCGTGCTAGCCGCCATCAATTCGATCAAGGTCGCTGAAGGCATCGGCATGGGCGACGCGGCGCGGCGCTTCTCCTTCGTCTCGCTCAGCGCACTGGTGATGTTCGCCGCGTTCATCACGCTGGCGATCGCCAACGTCCGGCGCGCGGAACTGCATAGACGTTTCATGCTGCTGGCCAGGGTGCCACTGATGCAGGCGGCGATGGCGCGCCTGTTCATGATCGCGTTCGCGCCGGCCGATGCCATGGGCCCGCCGCCCCGTCTTCGTAGCCATTCCGCCGGGACTGTTCGTCGATCTGCTGATCGTCGTGGCCATCGTCTTCGATTGGCGCACGCGCGGACGGCCACACCCGGTCTACGTCGCCGGCGGCGCGATCCTCGTCGCGGTGCAGCTATCGAGCGTGCTGATCGCCGCGAGCGCCACCTGGATGTCAATTGCGAGGTGGGTCGAATCGCTGGCGGGGTGATCGGCGACTGCGCGTCGCGCGCCATACTGAGCGATGGTCGATACAGGATTCGATCTACTTTGCCTTCGTATCCGGCCTGACGATCGGCTATGGCGATCTGGCTCCCAAGACACTGGTCGCGCGCGCGCTCGCGATCCTCATCGGGGTATGTGGCGTGCTGTTTACCGCGCTGACGGCTGCAGTCGCCGTCAGTGCGTTGACGGCCGCGCGCGGCGACAGCGAGGAGTGAGCCGGCGTCGGGTAGGGTCGCGTACGTGGCCTTGCCAAGTGCGCAACTCCAGTGTCGAGATCGCTGCAGGTAGCAGCGGGTCGATCAAGGTCGGCAACTGACAACCCACCGGCTCGTCGCCGCCGCGGCCGTCAACAAGCCCAGGGAGCGGAGCAATCCGGCGCAATGCCGTAGCGCTCGATCGCCGTCGCACAGACGCCCGCGTCCAGCTGCCCCGTGCCGGCCAATGCGGCAAGCGCGGCCAGCGCGATATGTGCGCGGTCCATCTCGAAGAAGCGCCGCAGCGCCGCGCGCGTGTCGCTGCGACCGAAACCGTCTGTGCCGAGCGCCGTGAAGGGCGCCTCCAGGTAGGCCGCGACGAGGTGCGGCCAGGCGCACACCCAGTCGCTGGCCGCGACGATCGGTGCGGTGCCCGCCAGGCAACGCTGCAGATAGCTGGTGCGCGCCGTCTCGGCCGGGTGCAACCGGTTCCAGCGTTGCACCTCGCGCGCCTCGCGCGCGAGCTCGCTGTAACTGGTGGCGCTCCACACCTCGGCGTCGACGCCCCACTCGTCGCGCAACAGCTCGGCAGCAGCCAGCACTTCGCGCAGCACGGTGCCCGAGCCCAGCAGCCGCACCCGCGGCGTGGCGCGCGCCGGCACGACGCGGTACAGGCCGCGCACGACATCGCCGGCCACGCCCACGGGCAACGAGGGCTGGGGCTGGTTCTCGTTCATCAGCGTGACGTAGTAGAAGACGTCGCGCTGGCGCTCGAGCATCTCGCGCATGCCGTGGTCGACGATCACCGCCAGCTCGCCCGCGCTGGCCGGGTCGTAGGCCAGGCAGTTGGGCACCTGCGCCGCCACCAGCAGGCTGGTGCCGTCCTGGTGCTGCAGCCCTTCGCCGCCGAGCGTGGTGCGCCCGGCGGTGGCGCCGAGCAGGAAGCCGCGCGCACGCTGGTCGGCCGCGGCCCAGATCAGGTCGCCGACGCGCTGGAAGCCGAACATCGAGTAGTAGATGTAGAACGGCAGCATCGCGATGCCATGCACCGAGTAGCTGGTGGCCGCCGCGACCCAGGAGCTCAGGGCGCCGGCCTCGTTGATGCCCTCCTCAAGGATCTGGCCGTCCTGGGCTTCGCGGTAGCTCAGCACCGAGCCGATGTCCTCGGGCTCGTACTGCTGGCCTACGTTGCTGTAGATGCCGACCTGCTTGAAGAGATTCGCCATGCCGAACGTACGGGCCTCGTCGGCGACGATGGGCACGACGCGCGGCCCGAGCGCGGGATCCTTGAGCAATGCCCCAAGGATGCGCACGAAGGCCATCGTCGTGCTCATCTCCTTGCCGTCGGCTTGAAGGGCGAAGGTCGCCTGGCGCTCGATAGGCGGCACCGGAACCACGGCGGCCTCGGTGCGTCGCACCGGTACGCAACCGCCCAGCGCCTCGCGGCGCTCGCGCAGGTAGCGCATCTCGGGCGAGTCGTCGGCGGGTTTGACGAATTCGAGCCGCGTCGCCTGCTCGTCGGTCAGCGGCAGGTGGAAACGGTTGCGGAACGCGATCAGATCGTCGTCGCCCAGTTTCTTCTGCTGGTGCGTGGCCATGCGGCCCTGGCCGGCCTCGCCCATCCCGTAGCCCTTCTTGGTCTGGGCCAGCACGACGGTGGGTCGGCCGAGGTTGCGCGCAGCCTCGGTGTAGGCGGCGTGGATCTTGACCAGGTCGTGGCCACCGCGCTTGAGGCGGTCGATCTGCTCGTCGGTGAGGCCCTGCGCGAGCGCGGCCAGTTCCGGGCTCTGGCCGAAGAAATGGTCGCGGTTGAAGCGGCCGTCCTTGGCGGCGAAGGTCTGGAACTGCCCGTCCACTGTGCGGGCGAAGGCGCGCAGCAGCGCCCCGGTCGTATCGCGGGCGAACAGGCCGTCCCAGTCCGAGCCCCAGACCAGCTTGATCACATGCCAGCCGGCGCCGGCGAACAGCGCCTCGAGCTCGTCGATGATGCGGCCGTTGCCGCGCACCGGGCCATCCAGCCGTTGCAGGTTGCAGTTGACCACCCACACCAGGTTGTCCAGGCCTTCGCGCGCGGCCAGCGTCAGCGCGCTCATGCTCTCGGGCTCGTCCATCTCGCCGTCGCCGAACACGCCCCAGACGCGCCGATCGGCGGTATCGAGGACGCCGCGGTGCTGCAGATAGCGCATGAAGCGCGCGTGGTAGATCGAACTGATCGGACCGATCCCCATCGAGCCGGTCGGGAATTGCCAGAAGTCGGGCATCAGCCACGGGTGCGGGTAGCTCGACAACCCGCGCACCCCCTTGGCGCGGGCGACGATCTCCTGCCGGTAATGCGCCAGGTCGTCTGCGCTCAAGCGGCCCTCGAGGAAGGCGCGCGCGTACACCCCGGGTGCGGAGTGCGGCTGGTAGAAGACGAGGTCGCCGCCGAAGGCTTCGGTGCGGGCGCGGAAGAAATGGTTGAAGCCGACCTCGAACAGATCGGCCGCGCTGGCGTAGCTGGCGATGTGACCGCCCAGTTCGCCATGCACCTGGTTCGCGCGCACCACCATCGCCAGTGCGTTCCAGCGCGTGATCGACGCCAGCCGCTCCTCGAGCGCGAGGTCGCCGGGAAAGGCAGGCTGCCGCTCGACGGGGATGCTGTTGACATACGGCGTGCCGCGCGGCGGTTGCCAGCCGACGCTCGGTTGCCGGCCGACCTGTGCCAGCCGATCGAGCAGGTAGGCCACCCGCTGCGGCCCGTGCGACTGCTGCACGGCCGCCAGGGCCTCGAGCCACTCGCGAGTTTCCTCGGGATCCACGTCGTCGGCCCCGACAGCCCCGAAGGACTGCGGCGGGTCCGGCGGCGTGCGCCCGTTCATGGGCGCGTCAGACCTTCGCCGACGCCGCGCCGGGCGCGCTGTTCGGGGGTGCAGGTCGAGTGCGCCATCGACGCAGGATGCTGCGCCAGCGTCTCGGCGTCGGCAAGGCTCATCGCGCGCATGACGAGTTGCAGTGCATTCATGAATGAAGCGTCGCCCGGCCTCGTTGCCACCCTGGAATTCGAAGGCCATCATGCCATCGAAGCGTTCCCTCCGGCGCGGGGCCAGCACGCAATGCCGGGCGTGAAGGAAATGAAATCGCGCCTCTCGCTGCGAGAGGTGAAGTCAGCCATCGCCCCGCTCATCTCAGGGAACCCATGAGGTCGGAGCAAGCGATATGCCGAGCACGGCACATCATCGGCAGCGCGTGAGCGCTTGGGCTCGAATTGCCCGGGTTGCGGCGATATGCGTGTTCGCACTGCATGCGTCGCCGTCGACCAGCGTGGCGACGGCCGGGGCGGCATGGGGTTTGCGCTGCTGGATGACCGGGCTCGCCCGTCGAGCTGGCGAGCAGTTGGAGCCCCCACTGGAAATCGGCGCTATGCCGGGTTCAACGGATGGGCGCAGGCGAAGGGTCACCTTCGGGCGCAAGCCGACAGTCCCCGGGGTGTCAGCCCGCCACCGCCTTGAACAGGCGCCACGCCCCAGGCACACCTTTGAGTTCATGCATTCCACGGTCCTCGAACTGGATTCCCGCACCGGCGACGAGGTCCTTGACGGTGCTCGAGACCAGGACCTCGCCCGGTTCCGCGCTTCCCGCTACCCGAGACCCGATGTGAACCGCGAGTCCGCCAGGCTTCCCGCCGATCGTCTCGACTTCACCCGTGTGCAGGCCTGCGCGAATGTCGATGCCGAGTGCCTTCGCTTGACGGCGGATTGCCGCAGCACAGCGGATCGCGCGTGCCGGCCCATCGAATGTCGCGAACATTCCATCGCCCGCCGTGTCCACTTCGCGGCCGCGGAACAACTCGACTTGCCTGCGCGCCAGCGTCAGGTAGCTCTCGAGCAATTCGCGCCACTTGCCGTCACCCAGCATTGCGGCCCGCTCGGTGGAAGCCACGATGTCCGCGAACAGCACGGTGGCCAGTTCGCGGTCGGGCTCTGTTGCGGAACGCGTCCCGGTGAGGAATCCCTCGACCTCGTTGATGATGGCGCCGTTGTCGCCAACCCATGGCACATGGTCGATGCCGGGCAACTCGACGAGCTTGGCGTGCGGGATCTGGCCGGCGAGACGTCGTGCCTGATCAATGCTGACAACGCGCTCGTCGATGCGATGAAGAACGAGCGTCGGGACCTTCACCGAAGGCAGTATGCTGCGCACGTCGATTTCCCGATTCATCTGCCACACCGCGAGTGCCGCACCAGGACTGGCGGAGGCGCGGAAATAGGTCGCAAATCGACTGGCGGCCCGTTCGTCATCGGCGATGCTGGGCGCCCACATAGAAAGGTCGATTCCCTTCGGGGTGCCCCAATGTCTTTCGGTGTTTTCCAGGACCGCGGCCCATCGTTCGTCGGTCCAGCCATCAGGGCTGTCCGCAGCCCATGACTTCTTGGCGTAGCTCCCGTACAGGACCAGCGCAATCGTCCGCTCGGGATAGGTAGCGGCATAGAGAATCGACATCGGGCCGCCTTCGGAGATGCCGAAGAGCGCGGCTCGTTCTGACCCGACATCATCCATGATTGCCCGAACGTCGTGCATTCGCTGTTCCAGAGAGAAGATCTGGGACGTCCGGTCCGACATCCCGGTCCCGCGCTTGTCGAAGAGAATCAGCCGACAGAACGACGCCAGGCGGCGGAAGAAGCCCGCGCGCTCGGGCGACTCCCAGTTCGCCTCGACGTTCGACACGAACCCCGGCACGAACACGACATCCAGAGACCCCTCGCCGAGCACTTGGTACGCGATATGAACGCCGTCGCTCTTGACATACCGCGTTTCAGGCGGGGTGAACATGATGGCTCCCTTTACCGGTCTGATGATCGCTCGGACACGTCGTGGGCAGGCCGCAGTGAGCGCGGTCTCGATTCACAGGTCTGCGGGTCTGAGTGAATGATCCAACCGCCACCGCGACGGCGCCCAAGGCAAGCAAGTTCAGTGAACTTGCGCCAGCGATTTACCCGGCCCGCAACAGGAGCCGGCATCCAGTCTATTCCCGATCGGCAGCCAGAGGCCGACACAGTTGTCGACTGGCCGCCGCGGATGGACCGCATTCGGCCGTCGCCGTCGACCAGCGTGGCGCTGGCCGTGGCGGCATGGGGTTTGCCCTGTTGGATGCCCGGGCTCGCCCGTCGACGTGGCAGGCAGTTCGACCAGCCCCGCCCGCTCGGTGACGCGACCCTTGGCCAGCACCTTTGACCGCGCACCCTCTCCGTCCGCGCCCAACCCATGGTCCTTCAAGGAGCCTTCACATGACACAACGCATCGCCCTGGCCGCACTGGTTCTGGTGGCCACCCACGCCCCGCTGCCGGCCCACGCGGCAGGCGACCCCGCCATCCGCAGCCAGACCGTCCAGTTCACGAAAGGGGCGACATCGGCGCAGCTGCGTGGATCGATCAAGGGCGACGCCGGGGTCGACTACAAGATCAGCGCGCGCGCAGGCCAGATACTGACGGTGACGATTAAGACCTCGAACGCGTCGAGCTATTTCAACATCAACCCGCCGGGCTCCGAGGCCGCGATGTTCATCGGCAGCACGAAGGGTCCCGAGGCCATGGCCATGCTGCCCACCGACGGCACCTACGTCGTGCGCGTATACCTGATGCGCAACGCCGCACGGCGCAACGAGACAGCCCAGTACACGCTGACCGTCGCGGTCACCGGACAGCCGCTGGCCCCGCTGCCGGGTTCGCAGGATGCAAAGATCCGCGGCACCGCGTTCCACGCATCGGCACCCGTGGCCTGCCAGCCGCCGGGCACCGAGCCTGGCGGCGCGTGCCAGGCTTTCGTGATCCGACGCGGCCGCGACGGCACGGGCACGGTAGAGGTCCGCGGTGCGAACGGCCTCGCGCGGCGGGTGCTGTTCGTCAGGGGTGCGCCGGTCGCGTCCGACTCGTCGGAGGCTCTGGCCTCATCGCGCCGGGGCGAATTGACCACGGTGCGCGTCGGGGCCGACGAGCAATTCGAGATTCCCGACGCGCTGCTGACGGGAGGGTGATCGTGTGGCCGGCCGGGCTGCAGCCCATCTTTCGCAGTTCGCCTGTCTCCTTGTCGTTCACGCGCACTCTTGCCGGAGAGCTGCTCGATCCTTTGACCGACCCTGTTCAGGCCGGGCAGCGTGACTCGATCATGGAGTAGGCGCTGCAGTTGGCGCCACCTGTGCCCGCGCGGAATGGATGCCGGCAGGCGCTGCCCTGATCACGCGGCTTCTTGCCGGTCCTGCGGGCCTTGACTTCGCTGCGCGAAGTCAACCTGCGACGCAAGCCGCGCAACGTGGGGCGGCTTGTGGTTTCGACACGCCGCTTCGCGGCTTCACGTCGACTGCGCCGACATGAGCCTGCACCGCAAGCCGCGCCATCTGGGGCGCCAACAGGCGCCCGGCGCTGCGCGCCACGAAGAGTGTCACTGTCATTCGACAGTGACGCTCTTCGCCAGATTGCGCGGCTTGTCCACATCCGTGCCGCGGGCGCAGGCAGTGTGATACGCCAGCAGCTGCAGCGGCACCACATGCAGGATCGGCGACAGCGCTCCGTAGTGCTCGGGCATGCGGATCACGTGCACGCCGGGGCCGCTTTCGATGTGCGAGTCGGCATCGGCGAACACGAACAGCTCGCCGCCGCGGGCGCGTACTTCCTGCAGATTGCTCTTGAGCTTTTCGAGCAGCGTGTCGTTGGGCGCAACGGTCACCACCGGCATCGCGGCGGTGACGAGTGCGAGCGGACCGTGCTTGAGCTCGCCGGCCGGATACGCCTCGGCGTGGATGTAGCTGATCTCCTTGAGCTTGAGCGCGCCTTCGAGCGCGATCGGGTAGTGCAGGCCGCGGCCGAGGAAGAGCGCGTTCTCCTTGCGCGCAAATTCCTCGGCCCACGCGATAACCTGCGGCTCGAGGGCCAGCACCGCCTGCACGGCGACCGGCAGGTGGCGCAGCGCCTTCAGGTGCCCGGCCTCCTGCTCGGGCGTGAGGCGACCGCGCACCTTGGCGAGCGCCAGCGCGAGCAGGAACAGCGCCACCAGCTGGGTGCTGAAGGCCTTGGTCGACGCGACGCCGATTTCCACGCCGGCGCGGGTGAGGAAGTGGTGCGCGCATTCGCGCACCATCGCGCTGGTGCCGACGTTGCAGATGGTCAGCGTGTGCTGCATGTCGAGCGATCGGGCGTGCTTGAGCGCTGCGATCGTGTCGGCCGTTTCGCCGCTCTGGCTGATGGTGACCACCAGCGTGCGCGGGTTTGGCACGCTGTCGCGGTAGCGGTATTCGCTGGCGATCTCCACGTTGCAGGGGATTCCGGCGATCGACTCGAGCCAATACCGGGCGGTGCTGCCGGCGTAGTAGCTGGTGCCGCAGGCGAGGATCAGCACCTGGTCGATCTGTTTGAACACCTTGTGCGCGCCGTCGCCGAACAGCTCGGGCGTGATGCTTTCCACCGCGTCGAGCGTGTCGGCGATCGCGCGCGGCTGTTCGAAGATCTCCTTCTGCATGTAGTGGCGGTAGGGCCCGAGCTCGGCGGCGCCCGAATGCGCATGCACGGTGCGCACCTCGCGCTGCATGCGCTTGTAGCTGCCGTCGCGCTGGCGCGAGACGATCCAGTGCTTGCCGAGCTGCAGGTCGACGACGTCGCCCTCTTCCAGGTAGACGATCTGGTCGGTCACGCCGGCCAGCGCCATCGCGTCTGAGGCCAGGAAGTTCTCGCCCTGGCCGACGCCCAGCACCAGCGGCGAGCCCTCGCGCGCGCCGACCACGCGTTGCGGCTCGTCGCGGCAGAACACGGCGATCGCGTAGGCGCCCTTGAGGCGCAGCGTGGCGCGCTGCACGGCGTCGAACAGGTCGCCGTCGTAGAGGTGCGCGACCAGGTGCGCGATGACCTCGGTATCGGTCTGGCTCTCGAACTTGAAGCCCTTGGCCTGCAGTTCGGCGCGCAACTCGTCGTGGTTCTCGATGATGCCGTTGTGGACCAGCGCGATGCGTTCGCCGGAGAAATGCGGGTGCGCGTTGTGCACGGCGGGCACGCCATGCGTGGCCCATCGCGTATGGGCGATGCCGGTGCTGCCGTTGACACCCTCGCTGGCTACGAGCGCGTCGAGTTCGGCCACCCGCGACGTGCTGCGCGAGCGGCGCAAGGCATCGCCCTGGTGGACGGCGACGCCGCATGAGTCGTAGCCCCGGTACTCCAGCCGCTTCAAGCCCTCGACGAGCAGGGGGACGATGTTCCGGGTGCTGACGGCGCCGACGATTCCGCACATGGTTTTGGCCCTCGATTGCTTCGGTGCGGCGATGCTATCGATGCTGTGGTGGCATGAGCTTTCATTTTGTCTACTGTCATGGCATATTCGATCATTCCAGTTGACTTGTGAATTTCCTGCACTCTGTTTATCGTCATAATGGAATAAATGATCTGCAAATCCCCCCTGGATGAGGTGGACCACCGGTTGCTGATGCTGCTTCAGGAAGACGCCTCGCGCTCCAACCTCGAGCTTGCGGCGGCCGCCAAGGTGTCGCCGGCAACCGCGCTGCGGCGTGTGCGGCGGCTGGTGGAGGCGGGCGCCATCGAGCGGCGGATGGCCATCCTTGCGCCGTCGGCGTTCGGCAAGGGCCTGAGCGCGATCGCCGAGATCGCGCTCGATCGCCAGGGCGCTGAGTGGCTCGACGCGTTCGAGGCGCGTGCGCTGGCCGAGACGGCCGTACAGCAGTGTTATCGGGTGGCGCCGGGGCCCGATTTCGTGCTGGTGATCTGGGTGCCCGACATGGCCGCGTACAACGCATTGGTTCAGCGCCTGTTCACGCAGGACGCGAACGTGCGCAACGTGAAGAGCTATTTCGCGACCAGGCGCGCCAAGTTCGACCCGCGCATCACGCCGAATCCGGCGCCGCCGGCGCCGCCGACGCCGCCGACGCCGCGGTCTTGATCAGCGCCAGGCCTTTGAGGTATTCGCCCTCGGGAAACTCCAGCGTCGTCGGGTGATCGCACGCGGCCTCGAGCCGCTGCGCGATGACCGCGTTCACGCCGGCGTCGTGGCCCGCGCCGGCAACGATCTTGTGGAACAACTCGGCACCGATGCCTCCGGAACACGAAAACGTGAACAGCAGACCGCCCGGCGCGAGCAGCTTGAGTGCGAGGCGGTTGATGTCCTTATAGGCGCGCGCCGCGCGCTCGGCATGTGCCGCGGTGGGCGCGAACTTCGGCGGGTCGAGCACGATGGCATCGAATGCCGTGCCCGCCTTCAGGCAGTCGCGCAGGTGCTGGTTGACGTCGGCGTCGACGAAGCCGACCTCGCGATCGGCAAAGCCGTTGCGCGCGACGTTGGCCCTGGCCCGCTCGAGCGCCGGCGCCGACGAGTCCACGCTCACCACCTGCGTGGCGCCGCCCGCCAGCGCGGCGACACTGAAACCGCCGGTGTAGCAATAGCAGTTGAGCACGCGCCGGCAGCCGAGTTGGCGCAGCCACAACGCGAAGTGCCTGCGGTTGTCGCGCTGGTCGAGATAGAACCCGGTCTTGTGGCCCTCGGCCACATCGAGCGCGAGCGACCAGTCGTGCTCGCTGATCACGACCTCGGTGGCGCCCTCGCCGCGCAACCAGCCGGTGCGCGCGTCCAGGCCTTCGAGCCCGCGCACGCCCGAGTCCGAGCGTTCGTACACGCGCGACAGGCCCGTGGCCTTGCACAACAGATCGATGAGCGTGTCGCGCCAGCGTTCCACACCCGCAGCCAGGAATTGCACGCTCAGCGTGTCGGCATAACGATCGACGATCAGCCCCGGCAGGCCGTCGGCCTCGCCGTGGATCAGGCGCACGCCGGTGCTGGCCACGGGCAGGCGCTGGCGCAGCGCGACGGCGGTGCCGATGCGCCGCTCGAGGAAGGCCGCATCGATGCGCTCGGCCTCGTCGAAGCTCCAGGCGCGCACGCGGATCGTCGAGCTCGGGCTGTAGGCGCCCCAGGCGAGAAAGCGTCCGTCGTGCGCCTGCACGCGCACGGTTTCACCGGCGTCGGCCGCGCCCTTGTCGACACTGCCCTGGAACACCCAGGGATGCCGGCGCAGCAGCGAGCGCTCCTTGCCGTCGCGCAGGCGAATGGTCTTCATCGGCGGATTGTCGCTGCCGCCCGCCCGCGCCCTAAGCGCGGCGGGATCGACATTCGCCGGCGACGCGCCGACAATCGCTCTCCCCTCCCGTTTGCAGAGGAGTTGCGATGAACAAGGTCTCGATGATGCTGGGCGTCGGCGCCGCGGTCGCGCTGGCCGCCTGCGGCAAGGTGCAGGAAGTGGCGGCCGAGAAGGCCGCCGAGAAGATGATCGAGTCGCAGATCGCCAAGGACGGCACCCAGGCCAAGGTCGATCTGTCGCAAGGCGGCATCAAGGTTTCGACCACCGACGCCTCGGGCAAGGTCAGTCAGATGGAAATGGGCTCGGCCAAGGTGAGCGAGGCCGACGTCGACCTGCCGTTCTATCCCGGCACCAAACCGGTGGAAGGCCAGGCCTCGCGCTTCACCACGCCCAATGGCAGCACGGTTTCGGTGGTGCTGCACACCGACGATGCGGCCGACAAGGTGGCCGGGTTCTATCGCGACCAACTCAAGGCCAAGTCGGCCGGCAAGCAGTTCACGGAGATGAGCGGTGGCGACGACAACTTCAGCTTCTCGCTGTCGGACGAAAAGGCCAAGTCGGCGACGCAGGTATCGATCACCAAGGCCGAAAAAGGCACCGACGTGCAGATCATGTCGAACCGGGGCACGCCGTAGCGGCTGCAACCGCGGCGCTTCACGCGCGCAATCTTCAACCCTGACGCTTCACGCGCGCAATCTTCAACCGCGACGCTTCGCGCGCGGGTGCGCCGCGTCGTAGATCCGCGCCAGGTGCTGGTAATCGAGCTTGGTGTAGACCTGGGTGGTGGCGATGTTGGCGTGGCCGAGCAGCTCCTGCACGGCACGCAGGTCGCCGCTGGACTGCAGCAGGTGCGAGGCAAAGCTGTGGCGCAGCATGTGCGGATGCACGCGCGTCGGCAGCCCTGCCGTCCGTGCGAGCTGGCCGAGGCGCGCGCGCACCTGGCTCGCGCTCAGGCGCGTGCCGCGCCGGCTGACGAACAGCGCGGGTTCGTCGCCGCGCGCCACCTCGGCGCGCACGGCCAGCCACTGATCGAGCGCGACGGCGGCCGCGCCACCCACGGGCACGCTGCGCCGCTTGCTGCCCTTGCCTAGCACATGGGCCGTGCGGTCGGCGCAATCGACCCAGCCAGCCGCCTTTGGCGAGGCCGACGCGTCGAGCGCCACCAGTTCGCCGACGCGCAGGCCGCAGCCGTAGAGCAGCTCGACGATGGCGTGGTCGCGCGCGCCCAGCAGCGGGTTCTCGCCGGCGCCCGATTGATCGGCCAGGGCCACGGCCTGATCCACCGACAGCGCCTTGGGCAACGGTTTGGCAGCCTTGGGTGCGTGAATGCCATCCACCGGGTTGTGGCTCAGGGCACCCTGCAGCCCCCACCAGCGGTACAGGCCGCGCCATGCAGCAAGCGCGATCGCGATGCTGCGCGCGCCCAAGCCCCGCGCGCGCAGCTGCGCCACCCACTGGCGCACATGGTGCACCTGTGCGGTGGCCAGGTCCGTGCCTTCTTCAGCGGCGCAGGCCTGCAGCGACTTCAGTGCATCGCGGTACAACGCGACGGTGCGCGCGGCGAGGCGCCGCTCGACCGCCAGGTGCTGCAGGAACCGCTCGAGCTCGGGCTGCAGCATTCGCAAGGCACCCGATCAGAACGCCGGCAGCAGGCGCGAAAGCCCTGCGCTTGCGATCTCGCCGATGCGGGCCAGGAATTCGGTGCCCATGTCGGCGCTGTAGCGCGTCGGGTCGGGCGATCCCAGCACCAGCAGGCCGAACGCGCCGGGACTGCTTCCGCGACGCAGCGGGATCATCGCGATCGACGCCACGGTGGCCGGGTCGTCGAGCCAGTTGCAGGCCTCGAAGCCGGAGTTCACACCGCAGTACGGCAGCGTCAGGCTGGCGGCGAACGTGCGCAGGTCGTCGCTGGCGCCTTGTGCAAAGCGCAGCGCGGCGAACGGATCCGCCGCGCCCCACACGCGCAGCGCGGCGCGCGGCACGATGAACTCGTGCTTCAGCTCGCGAACCATGACCTCGGGCAAATCGCTCGGATTCTGCGTCAGCAGGATGGCGCGCGTCCATCGATGCAGGCGGTCGGCGATGGCCGTGTTCTCCTGGCCATGGCGAATCATCTCGACGATCCTGAACTCCAGGCCCTTGATCTTTTCGCGCAGCATTTCCATCTGCCGCTCTTGCAGCGACACGGCGCGCTGGCCATGTGGACTGGTGAGTTGAATCGTGGCCAGCAACTCGGCGTGGCGCTCGAAGAAGCCCGGCGTCTCGACCAGGAATTTGGCGATGTCCGACTCGGTGATCCCTGTGGTGCTCAAAGCTCGATCTCCCCTTCGAAGACGGTTTCGGCGGGCCCGGTCATCAGCACCCCGGCGTTGCCACCGGCCCACTCGACGGTGAGCGCCCCGCCGCGCGTCTGCACGTCGACCGCTGCGTCGAGCCAGCCCAGGCGGATGCCGGCCACCACGGCGGCGCAGGCGCCGGTGCCACAGGCCAGCGTCTCACCGACGTCGCGCTCGTAGACGCGCAGTGCGATCTGCGAGCGCGACACCACCTGCATGAACCCCGCGTTGACCTTGCGGGGAAAGCGGGGATGCGACTCGATCATGGGACCGAGCTCGGCCACCGGTGCCATGCGCACATCCTCGACGCGTTGCACGGCGTGCGGGTTGCCCATCGACAGCACCGCCACCTCGACCGCTCGCCCCTGCCCCAGGTCGAGCGGCCAGAGCTCGAAGTCGGCCTGCCGGCGCGACGCGAGGCCACTCGAATCGAAGGGCAGATGCCGATGCTCGAAGACCGGCGCGCTCATGTCGACCGTCACCCGGCCGTCGGGCTGAAGGCGCAGCTCGAGCACGCGGTTCATCGTCTCGACGCGGATCGCGTCGCGTGCGGTCAGGCCCTTGTCGCGTGCGTAGCGCACGAAACAGCGCGCGCCATTGCCGCAATGCTCGACCTCGTCGCCGGTGTTGTTGAAGATGCGGTAGCGGAAATCCACGCCCGCGCGCGCCGACGGTTCGATCAGCAGGATCTGGTCGGCGCCGACGCCGAAGCGCCGGTCGCCGAGCCTGTGCAGCTGCTCGCTCGACAGCTCGATCGGCGCACGCGTGGCGTCGAGCACGACGAAGTCGTTACCCGCACCCTGCATCTTGGTGAAGCGAAGCCGCATCGCGGGATTATGGGTCCCTCGCGGGCGTCAATACAGCGGCGGCTCGCCCGGCGGCCGCGTCTTGAAGCGCTTGTGCACCCAGAGGTACTGCGCCGGCATCTGCCGGACCTCCTGCTCGATCCAGCGGTTCATGCGCGCGGCGTCGGCCAGCGGATCGTCGGTGGGAAAGTCGGTCCACGGCGGAAGAAAGCGCACGCGATAGCCGGCACCGCCGGGCAGGATTTCGGCCACCACCGGCTGCACCGCCATGTCCAGCGCTCGGGCAATGCGTGAGGGCGCCAGCAGCGTGGCCGCCGGCACGCCGAAGAAGGGCACGAAGGCGGCATCGCGCGGACCGAAATCCATGTCGGGCAGGTTGGCGAACGCCATCCCGCGCTTGATCGCACGCACCAGCGGCAAGGCGCCCTGCTGGCGCTCGAACAGCTCGGTCTTCCCGAAGCGGCTGCGCCCGCGACGGACAGCGCGGTCGAAGACCGGGTTGCTCGCCGGCGCGTAGATGACGCAGTACGGGCGCGTCTGGTACAGCTGCGTCGCCGTGCCCGCCACGTCGAGCGCCAGGAAATGCGGCACCAGCCACATGACGGGCCGGTCGCTGCGCTCGGCCAGCGACACGTCGCCCTCCACATGAATATGCCGGCGCAACCGCTCGGCGCTGGCATGCCACAGCAGACCGCGCTCGACGATGCTGCGGCCGATCAGCGCGAAATGCTCGCGCGCGATGGCGCGGCGCGCGGCCTCGGGCAGTTCGGGCAGGCACAGCGCCAGGTTGCGCATCGCCACATCGCGCCGGCCGCGGCCCAGGTGCCACAGCAGCCATCCCAGGCCGCGCCCGAGCGCGGCCAGCACCCGCAGCGGCAGGCTCTGCAGCAGGCGCGGCAGCAGTAGAAGCGCCTGTGCACCCCATCGCGCGATCACACCGGGCCTCCCTCGGCGCTGCGCGCCGCTGCGCGCGGGTTCTTGTGTCGGTTATAGCCCCACAGATACTGCTCCGGACACTCGCGGATCAGGGCTTCGAGTTCGCGGCTGATGGCGCTGGCGCCGAGCGCGCCGGTCGGATCGTCGCGCAACAGGGGCATGGCCTCACCCATTGCGCGCAGATGGATTGCGAACCCCGCACCGCGCGGCCGCCGCTCGCACAACGCGAACAGTACAGCAGCCTCGGTCTGCTGCGCCAGCCGCGCGGCCAGCGTCATCGTGTAGGCCGGTGCACCGAAGAACGGCACCCAGACGCCCTGGCTCTCGGGCGGCACCTGGTCGGGCAACAGCCCGACCGACTCGCCCTTGCGCAACGCGCGAATCAGTTGCCGCACGCCGGCCAGCGTTGCGGGCGCGGCGTTCATGCCCGGGTGCTCGCGCGAGGTGCTCTGCAGTCGCGCCAGCCAGGACTGGCGGGCCGGCCGGTACAACACGGTGATCGGCTGGCGCGCACCGAAGCGCTCGGCATAGGCGCGTGCGGCCATCTCGAAGTTGCCTATGTGGGGTGTGCAGAGCAGCAGGCCCCTTCCGCGCGCAAGTGCCCGCTCGATCAGCGCATCGCCATCCCATGTCAGCAGCGGCGCCAGCGGGCGCGACGGGTCGCGGAACCAGAGCCAAGGCACCTCGGCCGCCATGCACCCGGTCTGCGTCACGGCCTGGCGCCACCGGGCCGGCTCGATGCCGGCGCGCGCGGCGTTCTCGCGCAAGCGCCGGCGATACGACGGCGACAGCGCAAAGACCAGCCAGCCAAGCGCCCCCCCGACCCAATGGACCAGCCGGAGCGGCAGCCGCGAAATGCACGCCAACAACAATCGATTTCCTATAATGCGCGCATCGCCGAGTTACTGAACTACTTGCGGGGCGATGCGCCACACGGTTCGCCGTGCTGCGCCGGGTCTTCGACGAAGGCCCCACAAATTCCGCTAAAGCGTTCGCCGCTCTCCACCCACCAAACATGAGCCGGCAACGCAGGTTGCCAATGTCGGCATGTTTGACTGCAGGAGTGTATTGAAGTGGCGAACGACTTTCTCTTCACCTCGGAATCCGTGTCCGAAGGCCATCCCGACAAGGTGGCCGACCAGATCTCGGATGCGATTCTCGACGCGATCTTCAAGCAGGACCCGCGCTCGCGCGTGGCCGCCGAGACTCTGACCAACACCGGCCTGGTGCTGCTGGCCGGCGAGATCACGACCAACGCGCATGTCGACTACATCCAGGTTGCGCGCGACGTGATCAAGCGCATCGGCTACGACAACACCGAGTACGGCATCGACTACAAGGGCTGTGCGGTGCTGGTGGCCTACGACAAGCAGAGCAACGACATCGCGCAGGGCGTCGACCACGCCAGCGACGACCACCTGAACACCGGCGCCGGCGACCAGGGCATGATGTTTGGTTACGCCTGCGACGAGACGCCCGAGCTGATGCCCGCACCGATCTACTACGCGCACCGCCTGGTCGAGCGCCAGGCGCACCTGCGCAAGGACGGCCGCATGCCGTTTCTGCGCCCCGACGCGAAGAGCCAGGTCACGATGCGCTACGTCGACGGCAAGCCGCACAGCATCGACACCGTGGTGCTGTCGAGCCAGCACGCGCCCGAGTGGAGCCTCGGCTCGAAGATGAAGCCCGAGTTCATCGAAGCCGTTGTCGAGGACATCATCAAGCCTGTGCTGCCCAAGGAGTGGCTGAAGAACACCCGCTACCTCGTCAACCCGACCGGCCGCTTCGTCATCGGCGGCCCGCAGGGCGACTGCGGCCTCACGGGCCGCAAGATCATCGTCGACACCTACGGCGGCGCCTGCCCGCACGGCGGCGGCGCGTTCTCGGGCAAGGACCCGAGCAAAGTCGACCGCTCGGCCGCCTACGCCGCGCGGTATGTCGCCAAGAACATCGTCGCCGCCGGCATCGCGCGCCAGTGCCAGATCCAGGTGGCCTACGCGATCGGCGTGGCCAGGCCGATGAACGTGACCATCTACACCGAAGGCACCGGCAAGATCAGCGACGAGAAGATCACCGCGCTCGTCAACGAACACTTCGACCTGCGCCCCAAGGGCATCATCCAGATGCTCGACCTGCTGCGCCCGATCTACGAAAAGACCGCTGCCTACGGCCACTTCGGCCGAGAAGACCCGGAGTTCACGTGGGAGAAGACCGACAAAGCTGCGGCCCTCAAGGCCGCAGCCGGGCTGTAAGCCCGCCCCGCGCGGGCGCGCGGGGTTTGTCGGTCTACCGGCGCAGGCTAACTTGGCGAAGCCAAGTTAAGGCCCCATAGGGCCGGCCGTAGCCAAAGAAATGCTCGGCGAAGCCGCACTTCTGACGGGCGACGCGAGTCGCCCGTCGTAACGCTCACATCACTGCTCCGCTGCCGAGCTAAGGCAGGCGCCCTCTACCCAGGCGTGCTGTCGACCACGTCGCCACCATCGATCCGCAGCGCCCCGCTGGCCGCCAGGTCGCGCACGAAACCCTCGCACCAGGCCATCGGCGATTCGCTGTCGCGCGCGCCGAACCGGGCCCAGGTCTGGCGCAGCATCGGTGTCGCCGCAGCCCAGGCGAGCAGCGCCGGCATCGGCGAACGCCGCTCCTCCATCATGTGGTACTTGATCAGCACCTTCACCGCATGTCGCGCGTGGCGCGACGGGTCGGCATGGAAACCGGCCAGCCGCGAGCGGGCCCGGGCAATCGCCGAGGACACGTCGGTGAAAGGCGCGCCGTGGCCCGGAACGACCACGCGCACCGGCAGCCGCTCGATCGCATCGAGCACCGCGCCCACGTCGTCGAAGCCAGGTTCGCCGTCGATCTCCGGAAACACGATGCCGAAGCCGTGCTCCCACAGCGCGTCGGCCGAAATCAGCACCCCCTGTTCGGCGTCGAACAACATCACCGAGTGCGGGTCGTGGCCGGGCGCGGGCAACACGCGCCAGCGCCGGCCACCGGCGCGCAGTTCATCGCCCGGAGCGAAGGTGTCCGCGATCTCGAAGCGTTCGCTGCGCTGGCCCGAGGTTTCGTGGGTCAAGCGCGCCGCGTCCCATTCGCGCACGGCGTCCGCCAAGCCGGGCGGCACGGTGATCGGCGCGCCGAATGCGCGCTGCAGCGCCGCGTTGCCGCCACAGTGATCCGAATGCAGGTGTGTGTTGACCACGCGGTCGAGCCGCTCGCACGGGAGCGCATGGCGCACCAGGGCCACCGTCTGCCCGGCATGGTTGACGTGGCTGGAATCGACCAGCACCGCACCGGGCTCGCCTTCAGCGGCGTGGATCAGGATGTTGTTCGACGACAGCCAGCCGCGTTCGAGTACGGTCAGTCCAGTCAACGACGGGTGCATGGCGGCGGGCAGGGCATTCGGACTCGGATGCCGCATTGTCCGCGAGCAGCGGCTCAGCCGGACTGCGTGAAATCGCAGTCCGTCCTTCGCCAGCCGTGCGTCGCCTTCCGGCGTCGCACGCGCGGGCTCAGCGCCAGGCAAACGCCGGCTGGTCGAAATGCGCGACGCGCGTGGGCCGATCGAGCAGGCACCATTCGCGAAACTGGTACAGGAATGCCGCTGTCGGCGCGGCGATCCAGGCCTGCCCGATCGGCATGCGCAGCACCGGGTGCTCGGCGCCGCGCACCTGGTTGAGCAGCGGCGCATCGGCGCGCAAGAGCTCACTGGTCGGGATCCGGTGGATGCTGGACACCTCGGCCGCGTTGGGCACCACGTCGCGTGCGGCGCCTGCCCATACCACCACCGGCGTGATGACGTAGCCCGACCGCGTCGCATAGTCGTCCAGTCGGCCCAGCACGGCGTCGGCGCCGAGCGTCAGGCCTACTTCCTCGGCCAGTTCGCGCAAGGCCGCCTGCTCGGGTGTTTCACCCTCGTCGATGCGGCCGCCAGGCATCGCCCACTGGCCGGCATGGCTGCGCAAGTCGGTTGCGCGCCGCGTCAGCAACAGCGCCGCCTCGGTGCACCACGACGCGTGAACCGGCAATCCGTTCACACCGGCGCCATGGCCCTCCTCGGTCACGGTCACCGCCACCGCCGCACGCCGGCGGCCCGCATCGTCGATCGGCCGCACGGCGATGCGGCTCAGACGCGCGCGCAACTGGAGAGGCGTGGGGACGGTGCCGGTCACCGGTCAAGCATAAGCCGCGTTTCCGGCCTGCTTCGGCGTCGCGGGAAGCGCCCGGCTGGTCGGACTCTGCGAAGGCGGTCACACTGTGCCATGTCGAAATTCGCGCCGTCGCGCGGCCATCGACGCGCGGGCCATCGGCAAAGCCGTCGATCAAGCGCCCTTCACCGGAGCCCTGATGCAACAGACCCCGGTAGCGGATGTCCCGGCCAGCATGGCGGCATGGGCGACGGCGCCGTGCTGACGCGCGTGATGCGCGAGATGCACCGGCGCTTCACCAACCTGCCCTTCTACATCGTCGGCAAGGAGATCAGCCTGAAGGACGTGCGCCTGTCGCTCGACAAGATGGCCGACCGCCTCTTCGAGCATCCGGCGACCGTGCTGATCGTGACCAACATGTATTACACCGGGGCGCCGTGGCTGGCGCCGAAGTCCCTGAGCACCGCCACCACGCTGGTCTGGGACGAGATCATGCTGTCGGGCACCAGCGCGCAGTCTTCCGCTACGACATGCACACGCTGCCGAGCGAGGTGTCGGCCAGCATCGGTACATCGACGCTGTTCGCGGCCTGGAATGCCGCCGTCTACGTGGCGCAGATCGACGACGAGCGGCTCGGCCAGGTGGTGGGAGATCGCGGCTATCTCGACGCCACGCGCCAGGTGCTGCGGGCCCACGACGGCTTGTGGTTCCTCGACGAGTCATACGTGATCTCCTGCAAGCGGGGTCCGGCATCGTGAGCAACGCGACGACGTCGGATCGCGTGAACGAGTGTGCCGCCGGCCTGCTGGCCAGCGGATCGCTCGAAATGAGCCCCGATCGGCACCGCGATGCCGAAGCCATCGCCGAGTTGCTGCCGAGCGCGACACGGGTGTACGTGAACCATCTGCCGCGCCACGGTCTGCAGAAGTCGCTCGAGGCGCTGGTCGCGTTGCGACGCAGCGGGCTCGAGCCGGTGCCACACATCGCCGCGCGGCGCGTCAGCTCGCGCGCCGAAGTCGTGGATTTCCTCGACCAGGCCGTCGAGCGCGCACAGGTGTCGAAGGTGCTCGTCATCGGCGGCGACGACCCGCGCCCGCTCGGCTGCTATGCCGACGCGGCAGCGCTGCTGCGCGACGGCGTGCTGGCCGAACACGGCGTGCGCGAAGTCAGCCTGCCCGGCTACCCCGAGGGCCACCCGCGCATTGCCAGCGCCGCGCTCGAGGCGGCATTGACCGAGAAGCTCGCGCTCGCCGCCACCCAGGGCCTCGCAACGACGCTGGTGACCCAGTTCTCCTTCGCGCCGGCGCGCGTGGTGGCCTTTTGCGCCGACCTCGCGCGCGCGCGGCCCGAGTTGCCGGTCTATGTCGGCATCGCCGGGCCCTGCACCGCGGCGACGCTGTTGCGATTCGCGCAGCGCTGCGGTGTCAGCGCCTCGCTGCGCGCGATGGGTGCGCAGGGCATGGACGCCGTGCGCCTGTTCATGCATACCGATCCGGCGGACCAGATCTCGGCGGTGGCGCAGCATTGCCTGGCGCACCCGGGCAGCAACGTCGTGGGCGCGCATCTGTTCAGTTTCGGCGCCGCGGCGGCGACGGCCGAGTGGATGCACCGCCGGATCACCGGCGCCCGGTAGCGTCTTAGACGCCTCGTCCGGCGGGCCCCGCGCCGTGCGAGCATTGACGCGTGCCAGCATCGCCCACGCTCGACGACCTGCGCCGCTACGCCCTTGCGCGCAGCCTGTTCACACCCACGACCCTTCCGCGCGCCCTCGCCCGCCTCGGCTTCGTCCAAGCCGACCCACTGCGCGCCCCAGCGCGCGCGCAGGACTTGACGCTGCGTCACCGGGTCAATGACTACCGCGCCGGCGACCTCGAGCGGCGCTATCCGCGGCTCGCGATCGAGGAGGACTTCTTCGTCAACTACGGCTTCCTGCGTGCCGAGCACCACGCGCTGATGCATCCACGCACGCCGCGCACGCGCTGGTCCAAGGCGCGCTGGGCCAACGCGCAGGCGGTGCTCGAGTTCGTGCGCGAGCGCGGCGTGGTGCACCCGCGCGAGGTCGATGCCCAATTCGCGCACGGCAAGGTGCGCAACTGGTTCGGTGGCTCGTCCAACGCCAGCACCGAGTTGCTCGACGGCATGCATTACCGCGGCCTGCTGCGCGTGGCGCGGCGCGACAGCGGCGTGCGCGTCTATGCCGCGCGCGAACCCTGGCCCGAACACGGCGATCGAGCCATCCGCGAGGCCCGCATGGATTCGCTCGTCGACCTCGTCGTCGCCACGTACGCGCCGCTGCCGTCGCAAAGCCTCGGTCAGCTGGTGAGTCTGTTGCGCAGCGCAGCGCCGCAATGGGCGGGCGATCGCCCTCGTGCGCTGGCGCAGGCCAAGGCGCGGCTCGGCCACGCGCGCATCGACGGCCTGGACTGGTATTGGCCGGCCGGCGAGAACCCGGCCTCACGGCGTTTCGCGGTGGACGAACAGGTGCGCTTGCTCGCGCCGTTCGACCCCGTGGTCTGGGACCGGCGGCGCTTCGAGATCTTTTGGCGCTGGGCCTACCGCTTCGAGGCCTACACGCCCGCCGCCAAGCGCAAGATGGGGCATTACGCGCTGCCGCTGCTGTGGCGCGACGCAGTGATCGGCTGGGGCAATCTGCGCCTGGAAGCCGGCGGCCTGCACGCCGATTTCGGCTATGTGACGGGCCATGCGCCGCGAGATGCGGCGTTTCGGCGTGCGCTCGAGGCTGAAGTCGAGTGCATGAGGCTGTTCCTCGGCACTGCGAGTTGACGATCGCCTGCGGTCTACATCGTCGCGGACAGCGGCCGTTGCCGCCATGCCAGCAGTGCCCCTAGCGCAAGCACCGCCGCCGACACGACGAAGCCGCGCGCCAGGCCGCCGGCGCCGTCGGCGACCCAGCCGACCAGGCTCGGCCCGACGATCTGGCCCACGGCGAAGACGATCGTGAAAGCGCCGATGCCGCCGGCCCAGGCGGCGGCGGGCAGGTTGTGCCGCACCAGCGCGGTGGTCGAGGCCACCACCGACAGGAACACGGCGCCGAACAGCGCACCCGATCCGAACACCGCCAGCGGGTGCGCGCTCAGTACGGGTAGCAGCGTGGCCAGCGCCAGCAGCGCGTTCAGCAAAGCCAGCGACTCGCCACCGCGAAAGTGCTGCAGCAAACCCGCCCACAGCCATGACGACGCAATCACGCAGAGGCCGAGCACGACATAGAAGCCCACGACCTGCGCTTCGTCCAGCTGCAGCTCGCGCAACAGCGTGATCACGAAGGTCATGTAGCCGATGTAGCCCAGGCCGAACATCAGGTAGGCCGCCAACGCGCAGGCAAACGGTGCCCATCGAAAGGCCCGGCGCGCGGCCGAGGCATTTCGCGACGCCTCGAGCCCGCGCGTCATCGACGCGGCGAGGGCCGTGGCCGCCAGCGCAGCGACCGCGAGCGCGAACCAGGCCGACTGCCAGGCGTGCAGCACCGGCCGCGCGACCATCGGCGGCACCAGCAAGGCCGACGCAATGATGCCCACGCCGGTGCCACCGTAGTAGATGCCGAGCACGAGGCCGGCCGATGCCCGGCTCGCGCCGGCGGCGGCTTGCAGCGAGGCATCGCTGGCCAGCCGCGCGGCAAGCAGGGCACCCGAGACGAAGGTCGCGGCGCTCGCCACGCCCGCCAGCGTGCGCAGCAGCAGCAGGGCCGCATCGTCGAGCACGAGCCCATGCGCGGCCAGCAGCAGCGCGGTGCCCGCGCTGCCGGCCAGCAGCACGCGGCGCGCTTCGAAGCGGGCGAGGAGCCGCGGCAGCACCAGCGCCCCTAGCAGGTAGCCGGCGGCATTGGCCGTGTTCATCGCTCCTGCGGTGAGGTAGCTCCAGCCGAGGTCGGCGCGCATCGGCGGCAGCAGCAGCGCGTACGAGAAGCGCCCCAGACCGAGCGAGACGGCGGTGGCCATCGCGAGCGCGGCGGCCACTGCCAGAACCGGACGCGCAACCGATGGTTCCGCCACGCTCAAGCCCGCGCAGCCAGCAGCGCGTCGGCCACCTCGGCGAAGCCGGCCCCGCGTTCGTGCTGCGTCAGGTAGGCGGGCCATACCGTCAGCTCGGCGGCAAATCGCATCAGGTTCGCCACGCCGACGCTGAACGGAAAGTGGCCAAACATCTCCTGGTCGTTGGTCGAATCGCCCACGTAGACCCAGCGCGGCAGCTCGGCATTGAGCTCACGGCCGAACAGGCGTTGCACGATCCAGCGCGCCCCGCTCAGCTTGGTGTGATCGCCAAACCAGCCGTTGATGTGGATCGAGCTTACCGTGGCGGTCATGCCCTCACCGCGCATGATCGCGACCACCTGCTCGACCGCGCGCGCATCGAGATGCGTGAACTCGCCGTGGTCGACGGCGATGTCGGTGACGCGACCTGCACTGTCGCGTGCCAGTGTCGCGCCGGGCACCTCCGCCAGGATGCGCCGCGCGACCTCGCGCAGTCGCACGGCATTGCACCCGCGCGTCTGCGCGTCCTGCACGTATTCGGTCCGCAGCGAGCCGCGATCGGCAAAGAGCGCCACCGCGCCGTTCTCGGCAACGATCGCGTCGATCGGCCATCCTTGCGGGGGTGGGCGGGCAAACGGCTCGCTCCAGCCCATCGGCCGGCCGGTGATTGCAACCACGCGCACACCCGCAGCGCGCAGCCGCGCCAGCGCGTCGAGCGCCACTGGCTCGATCGCGCCGTCGCGCGTGAGCGTGTCGTCGATGTCGGTCAACAGCCCGCGCACGACCTGCCAGTCTTCGCGCGGCGATCGCGCCAGCGGCGCTGGCCGGCACGCCCGATTTGCCTGTGCCATGCGGCGAGTGTCCCATGGCGAGCAGCCACCGGCTGACCCCCATCAACGCCAGGCATGAGGCCGTCGCGATCATGGTCAAATGGATCGTTGTCAGATCGAGCAAGCCCATGGCAAAGGAACGCACCACCACACCCGCCCCGACATCAGCTTCGCGTGGAGCCCCGCGCACGCGCCCGGTGACGGCCGGCGACACGGCCGCCGTGCTCAACGCGCGCGGCATCGAGCGGCATGTCATCGAGTCCGCGACCTCGCGTGCGCGCGCGGTCCAGGCCAGCGTGTTGACCGACCTGCTGGCGCGTCATGCCAAGGGCGAGTCTGCGGACGGGTTGCTGGTGCAGATGCAATCGCTGCTGCAGGGTGCTTCACCCGACGACGTGAATGCGCTGCAGCACCTGCTGTTTCGCGACGAATTGCCGCGCGCAGCCGCGATCGACCCCGACACCGAACTGTCGCTGCACTGGCGCGAAGGCGCATATCCGTACAAGAACCTGCTGTCGCGCAAGAGCTACGAGAAGCAGAAGTACCGGCTGCAGGTCGAGTTGCTGAAGCTGCAGGCCTGGGTCAAGGAGACCGGCCAGCGGGTGGTGATCCTGTTCGAGGGGCGCGACGCCGCCGGCAAGGGCGGCACGATCAAGCGCTTCATGGAACATCTAAATCCGCGCGGCGCGCGCGTCGTCGCGCTCGAGAAGCCCAGCGATGTCGAGCGCGGGCAGTGGTATTTCCAGCGCTATGTCGAGCACCTGCCCACGCGCGGCGAGATCGTGCTGTTCGATCGCAGCTGGTACAACCGCGCCGGCGTCGAACGCGTGATGGGCTTCTGCACCGACGACGAGTACAGCGAGTTCATGCGCCAGACACCCGAGTTCGAGCGCCACCTGGTGCGCAGCGGCGTGCATCTGTTCAAGTTCTGGTTCTCGGTCAGCCGGGCCGAGCAGCGGCGCCGCTTCAAGGAACGCCGCGCGCACCCGTTGAAGCAGTGGAAGCTGAGCCCGATCGACATGGCCTCGCTCGACAAGTGGGACGAATACACGAGGGCCAAGGAAGCCATGTTCGTGCACTGCGACACCTCGGACGCGCCGTGGACCGTCATCAAGTCCGATTGCAAGAAGCGCGCACGGCTGAACGCGCTGCGCTTCCTGCTGCATACGGCGCCCTATGCCAAGAAGGATGCCGATGCGATCGGCGCGGCCGATCCGCTCATCGTCGGGCGCCCGTCGCTGGTGCCCAGCCGCGGCGACGATCAGCTGGCGGCCCAGGGCATCGGCTGACGCCGCACAACAGGGCGTGGCGGCTCCCGCGAGCCAGGGGCCTGGCGCGCTGTACGGACTGCTAGAATCGCGCCCGTTCCGAGGAGCGTTGCAAGGCCTCCGCGAGGTCCCAGGCTCGGAACCCTTCCATTGCAACGGCGCTCACCCGCATCGCATCGAGCGCGTGGGTGGGTGGTGCGAATCCATGAACCCTAGCTTGCTGCTCCTGCGGGCCATCGCCTATAGGAGTCGTCCGCCATGAACGCCGTTCTCAAACCTTTGCACAGCGACCAGTACGCGGTCGCCGACCTCGCGCTCAGCAGCTGGGGCCGCAAGGAAATCCGCATTGCCGAAAGCGAGATGCCCGCGCTGATGGCGATCCGCGCCGAATACGCGCAGACCCAGCCGCTCAAGGGCGCACGCATCACCGGCAGCTTGCACATGACGATCCAGACCGCGGTGCTGGTCGAGACGCTGCAAGCGCTGGGCGCGACCGTGCGCTGGGCCTCGTGCAACATCTTCTCGACGCAGGATCACGCGGCGGCCGCGCTGGTGAACGTGGGCACGCCGGTGTTCGCCTACAAGGGCGAGAGCCTGAAGGATTACTGGGACTACACGCACCGCATCTTCGAGTTCGGGCCCAAGGGAAGTAGCGGCGAAGGCCCCAACATGATCCTCGACGACGGCGGCGACGCCACGCTGCTGATGCACCTGGGCAAGCGCGCCGAGAAGGACGCGTCGGTGATCGCCCGGCCGACCAGCGAGGAGGAGCGTGAGCTCTATGCCGCCATCAAGGCCAAGCTGGCGACCGACGCCACCTGGTACAGCCGCAAGGCCGCGCAGATCATCGGCGTCACCGAGGAGACGACCACCGGCGTGCACCGGCTGAAGGAGATGAGCGCCAAGGGCTCGCTGCTGTTTCGCGCGATCAACGTCAACGATTCGGTCACCAAGAGCAAGTTCGACAACCTGTACGGATGCCGCGAAAGCCTGGTCGACGGCATCAAGCGCGCCACCGACGTGATGGTGGCCGGCAAGGTTGCGCTGGTGGCCGGCTATGGCGACGTGGGCAAGGGCAGCGCACAGGCGCTGCGCGCGCTGTCGGCGCAGGTGTGGGTGACCGAGATCGACCCGATCAACGCGCTGCAGGCGGCGATGGAAGGCTACCGCGTCGTGACGATGGACTACGCCGCCGACAAGGCCGACATCTTCGTCACCGCCACCGGGAACAAGGACGTCATCACCCACGCCCACATGGCCAGGATGAAGGATCAGGCCATCGTCTGCAACATCGGCCACTTCGACAACGAGATCGACGTCGCCGGGCTCGAGACCTGCACGTGGGAGGAGATCAAGCCGCAGGTCGACCATGTGATCTTCCCCGACGGCAAGCGCATCATCCTGCTGGCCAAGGGGCGGCTCGTGAATCTGGGCTGCGGCACCGGCCACCCGAGCTACGTGATGAGCAGTTCGTTCGCCAACCAGACGATCGCGCAGATCGAGCTGTTCACGCACAGCGACTACTACGAGGTCGGCAAGGTTTACGTGCTGCCCAAGCACCTGGACGAGAAGGTGGCGCGGCTGCAGCTGAGCAAGCTCGGCGCGATGCTCACCGAGCTCAGCGACGAGCAGGCGGCCTACATCGGCGTTCCCAAGCAGGGGCCCTACAAGGCCGACAGCTACAGATATTGACCCACCCCCGAAGCGGCCTGGCGGCCGCCTCCCCCTCAACGGGGCGGCGCGCCAGCGGCCCGGCCGAGCCGGATCCGCGGCGTCCGCTTGAAGGGGCGACGACGGAAACCTGTGCGGGATGTCGACAATGACGGATATCACTCAATTGCCGATCAGCTTCGAGTTCTTCCCACCCAATACGCCGGTGGGCAGCGAGAAGCTGAAGACCGTGGTGGCCGAACTCGGCGCCGTGCGGCCGCAGTACTTCAGCGTCACCTACGGCGCCGGCGGCTCTACCCGCGACAAGACGCTGGCCACCGTGCGCGACATCGCCGCGCTGGGTTACGAGGCCGCGCCGCACGTCTCCTGCGTCGGCTCCACGCGTGAGGGCATCGCGGCGATCCTGGCCAGCTACCGCGAGCAGAACATCCACCGCCTGGTCGCGCTGCGCGGCGATCTGCCCAGCGGCACGGCCACCGTCGGCGAGTTCCGCTACGCGGCCGAGCTGATCCGCTTCATCCGCGAGACGCAGGGCGCCGACTGGCACATCGACGTGGCCGGCTATCCGGAGGTCCACCCGCAACAGCGTTATGCCAAGCGCGACCTGCAGTACTTTGCCGACAAGGTGGCAGCCGGCGCGAGCTCGGCGATCACGCAGTTCTTCTACAACCCCGACGCGTATTTCCACTTCGTCAACGAGGCGCGCAAGCTTGGCGTCACGGTGCCGATCGTGCCCGGCATCATGCCGATCCTGAACTACGCGCGCATCGCCCAGTTCGCGGCGCGCGACGGCATCGACATCCCGCGCTGGGTGGCACTGAAGATGGAAGGCTTCATGGACGACGCGGCTTCGATCCGCGCCTTCGGCCTGGAGGTCGTCACCGGCCTGTGCGAACGCCTGATCGCCGGCGGCGCGCCCGGCATTCACTTCTACACGCTCAACCAGTCGGCACTGGCGCTCGAGATCTGCCACCGGCTCGGCCGCTAGATTCGCGCGGTCAGCGTACCTTCAAGCAATCGCCGCAGATCTGGCGTCCGCAGGTCCGCCAGCGTGCCTTGCAGGCCGCTTCGGGGGTGGATCAAGTCCTTGCCGCCTCGGCGATCAGCCAATCCTCCAGCGCGCGCACCGCCGGCCGCGAGCGGGCCAGGGCGTCGCTGACCACGAAGTACGCGCGCGCCGTGCTGCGCGCGTCGCCGAACGGCGCCGCCAGCCTGCGCTGCCGCAGCAGCGCATCGATCAGCGGCCTGCGACCCAGCGCAACGCCCTGCCCGGCCAGCGCCGCAGCGATCACCTCGTTGTAGTTCGAGAAGGTCAGCGTCGATCGAGGCTGCAAATCGGGCAGCGCATTGGCGCGCAGCCAGAGCGCCCACTCCATCGGCATGCCGCCGATCGCGCCCTGTTCCATCTGCAGCACCGTATGGTGCCGCAGGTCCTCGGGTGACTTCAACGGCATGCCCTTGGCGCGCAGCAGCGCGGGCGCGCACACCGGCAGCATCGTTTCGCCGAACAGGTGCCGGCCCTCGGTCGAGTTCGACGGTGCGTAGCGCACGGCAAGGTCGAAGCCATCGGCGCGCAGGTCGCGCACGTCGAAGCTGGCGTCCAGCCGCACGTCAACGCCCGGGTGCGCTTGCGTGAACGACAGCAGCCTGGGAATCAGCCACAGCGAGGCGAAGCTCGGCGTGGTCGAGAGCGCCAGCACTTCGCGCTGCGCCGGTGCGCGAATGCTGGCCACCGTCTTGCGCAGCTGCGCCAGCACGGCGCTACAGGCCAGCAGCAGCTTCTGCCCGTCCGGTGTGAGCTCGAGCGCGCGGTGGCGGCGCACGAACAGGGCCACGCCCAACTCGTCTTCGAGCGCACGGATCTGACGGCTGATCGCCGACTGCGTGACGTAGCGCTCGGCCCCGGCGCGTGTGAACGAGAGATGGCGCGCGGCGGCCTCGAAGGCGAGCAGCAGATCCAGCGGCGGCAGGCGGTCGGACTCTTTTCGCATGCTGTATTGGAATGCAAGCGATTCCGAATCATCGTTTGCAGTCCGGTCGCTTCGAGCCGATTATCGCCTAGGTGATCGCGGCCCTTCCATCCATCAGCCGATCCGCGACGCATTCTCAAGGAGCATGTCATGTGGATCAAGACCGCGAACGCCCGTTTGGCATTGACCGCACACCGGGCGACCCGACTGAACCGAGCCTGCGGGGCCACCTTGCGCGGACTGCACGGCACGACCTGGGTGACGATCGATAGCGACCGGCGCGACATCGTGCTCGAGCCCGGCGACCGCTTCGTCGTCGATTCGTCGCAGCCGCTGCTGATGCTGGCGATGCGCAACGATGCGACGATCGAGGTCGTCGCCGCGGCCGCGCCGCAGCGCTGCGCGAACGACGGCGAAGCAGGTCGCGGCCTGCCTCGCGCGGCGTTGCGCTTGTTTCGGCAGGCCTGGGCCCGGCTATCCGCGCGCCCGGGATCCTGGGCGGGGCTGGCTTCGACCTGAGGCTGCAGGCTCAGTGCCGGCGCCCACGTTCGAAGCTCGCGGCTGCCGCGCGCGCCGATTCGGTCACGGCGCCGGGGTTGTCGTGGATGTACTGCAGGATGATGTCGGCGTAGTCGCGCTCGGGTTTCAGTCCCAGGCGTTCCGCGCGCGCGGCGACCGCGCCCTTCGACCAGCCGCCGACGATGCGCTGGATCGTCGGGTCGGGCACGGGCTTGACCAGCGCGCGCGTCGCCTTGCCGGCCACCGCCTCGAGCGCATCGAGCATGTCGCTGACGCGCACGTTCAGGGCCGGCAGGTTCAGCGCCGCGCGCCCGCCGAGCGCCTCGCGGCTGGCCTCGTAGACGGCGATCAACCCTTCCACGGTCGCACTCGGCGACGAGACCGGGTGCGACACCTGGGGATCCACCGGCAGCACCGCCTCCTGGCCGGCCAGCGGCTCGCGGATGATGCCGCTGAAGAACGACGAGGCGGCACCGTTGGGCCGGCCCGGCCGCACCGTCACGGTGTTCAGCCGCACCGAGCGCCCGTCGATGAAGCCCTTGCGCGTGTAGTCGGCGACCAGGTGTTCGCAGATCAGCTTGTGCGTGCCGTACGAGGTCTGCGGCGTCGGCAGCGTGTCGTCGCGCACCAGCGGCGGCATCGGGTTGGAATCGTCCGGGCCGAACACCGCCACCGAACTCGAGAACACAAGGCGCGGCACGTTGCCGGCCGCGCGCAGCGCATCCAGCAAGGCGCGCGTGCTGTCCAGATTGGAGCGCAACCCGAGTTCGAAGTCGGCCTCGCATTCGCCCGACACGGCCGAGGCCAGGTGGAACACCCCATCGAACCGGTCTTGCGCCAGCGCGGCGCATTGCGCCAGCAGCGGCCCGGTGCGGGCTTCGACGCGGGGGTCGGCGGCCAGATCGGCGGGCGGCGCGAACTGGTCGGCCAGCACGACACGGTCGAGCGGCTGGCCGTTCAGGCGGCCGCGCGCGAGCAGGGTGCGCGCCAGTCGCGCGCCGACGAATCCGGCTCCGCCGGTGATCAACAGTTTCATGGTCGTTGCCCCTCTACCCAGGTTCGCCGTTCTACCACTGTGCGCCGAAGGTGTCGCGCAGTTCGTCGAGCGCGGCGGCCGACAGCGGCGCCGGCTTCGGGTCGCACATCAGCCAAAGTCGCGCCGTCTCTTCCAGTTCCTCCAACGCAGCCATCGCGGCGGCCGGCGATTCATGCCAGACATTCGGACCCAGCCGGTCGTGCAACACGGCGCGGATCGGCCGGCCGCGCGCGCGCGCAACCTCGATCGCCTGCACCACGCGGTCGGCCATCTGCGCGCTGCCCGGCCGGCAGTACGGAATCAGCGGCACATGCCCGACCTTCATCACGAAGTACGGTGTGATCGGCGGCAGCACGTCGGCGGCGTTCCACACGCCCTGCAGCGTCAGCGCGACCAGGTGCGTCGAGTGGGTGTGCAGCACGCAATGCGCCTGCGGCTCGGCCGTGTAGATGCGCCGGTGCAGCACGAAGGTCTTGCTCGCGGGGTCGCCCGCGACCTGCCGGCCCTGCGCATCGACCTGCGCCAGCCGGTCGGGCTCGAGGAAACCGAGGCAGGCGTCGGTCGGCGTGATCAGGAAACCGGCGTCGGCCGGCAGCCGCACACTGATGTTGCCCGCCGTGCCCGCCACCAACCGCCGCTCGAACAGCGAGCGGCCGACGCGGCAAATCTCGGCGCGCAGCGTCGACCCGATCATCGCGGCTCGAACCCCCTGCCCTGCTCCGCCGGTTGACGTCTGCGGCCGCTCATTTCCTCGCCCCCTTGGCGCTACGCGCCGTCCCCCCGAGGGGGAGCGAGCGCCTTCGGAGCGGCCGGGCGGCGCTCATCGCTCGCGCACCCGGGTTCGCGCCACGCCGCCCTGCGCGCGCGCTCGTTTGCGCGGCGCGACCACGCCGCCCTCTTGCAGGCGCATCGCGCCGTGCAGGTGGTGCTCTATCGCGGCGCTGCGCGCCGCCGGCGGGTCGCGCGCGGCGATGCCGTCGAAGATCGCCCGATGCTCGGCGCGCACCTGCTGCATCCAGTCGTCGCGACGGGCTTCGTTGCCCTTGGTGACGCGCATCGCCTCGAGCAGGTACTGCTCGAGAAACGCCAACAGGCGTGGAAACTGCGGGTTCCCGGTTGCCTCGCCGATGGCGCGGTGGAACGCGAAATCCTCCTCCAACCCCAGGTGACCCGCGTCGGTCGCGGCGTCAATGGCAGCGAGCGCCCGCTTCAATCCCGCGAGCTGAGTTCGCGTGGCTCGCTCGGCAGCCAACGCCGCCATCTCGCCCTCGAGCACGCGACGCAGCTCGACCACCTGCACCACCGCCTGCAACGACTCCAGCACCTTCGGATCGAACGCCAGCGAGCGGTTCTGCGGCGGCGTGGAGACGTAGACACCCGAGCCCTGGCGCGAGCGCAGCAGGCCGCGCGACTTGACCTGGTGCACCGCCTCGCGCACCACCGAGCGCGACACGCCATGGGTGGCGGCGAGCTGCGCCTCGGTGGGCAGCCGGTCGCCCGGCTTCAAGCCGCCGCGTTCGATCTGGTCCATCAGACGCGCCGCCAACCGGTCGGACAGGCGATCGGCGATCAAGGGTTCGACGCCGACGCGCGACACCGAACGAACGACAGGACCGATGCGCATATCATCAGGTTATCAGACAACTTCGCGCCGCATCAACGGGTATCCCCTCAGGCACCGGTGCCCGCGCACGCGTATCGTGCGCAGCGTCACCCTGTCGCGCCGCCTTGCCGCGGTTTGCACGTATGGCCAGTGTCAAGATCGAATCGGTGAAGAAGCGCTTCGGCGACGTCGAAGTGCTGCATGGCGTGGATATCGCGATTGCCGACGGCTCGTTCACCGTGCTGGTCGGCCCCTCGGGCTGCGGCAAGTCGACCCTGCTGCGCATGATCGCCGGGCTGGAGAGCATCTCGGCAGGAGACATCCGCATCGGCGACCGCATCGTCAACCAGATGCCCCCCAAAGAGCGCGACATCGCGATGGTGTTCCAGAACTACGCGCTGTACCCGCACATGACCGTGCGCGACAACATGGCGTTCGCGCTGCTGCTGGCCAAGCAGGATCGATCAGTGATCGACCAGAAGGTGGGGCGCGCCGCCGAGATCCTGGGGCTTACCGATTTGCTGCAGCGGTTTCCGCGCCAGCTCTCGGGCGGACAGCGCCAGCGCGTGGCAATGGGGCGCGCGATCGTGCGCGACCCGCAGGTGTTCCTGTTCGACGAGCCGCTCTCCAACCTCGACGCCAAGCTGCGCGTGGCGATGCGCACCGAGATCAAGGAGCTGCATCAGCGCCTGAAGACCACGTCGGTCTACGTCACGCACGACCAGATCGAGGCGATGACGATGGGCGATAAGATCGTCGTCATGCGCGATGGCTACATCGAGCAGACCGGCAGTCCGTTGGAGCTGTATGACCATCCCGCCAACCTTTTCGTGGCAGGATTCATCGGCTCTCCCGCCATGAACTTCCTTCCTGGCACGCTGCGGCGCGGCAACGACGGCGTGCTCGTCGAGCTGGGCGATGGCACGCACGTGGACGCTCCGCCGCTCGCCGGCGGTAGCGACGGCCAGCCCGTCATCTTCGGCACCCGCCCCGAGAACCTGGCGCTGAGCGCCGAGCGCGGCATCGCCGCCGAGGTGGCGGTCGTCGAACCCACCGGTGCCGACACCTATGTGGTCTGCCGGCACCATGGCACCGAGATGTCGGTCGTGTTTCGCGAGCGGCATCAATTCGTCCCCGGCAGCACGATCCACCTCCAACCCGATCTGCAACACGCACATCTGTTCGACGCGAGCAGCGGCAAGCGGCTCACGGCCTGACAGGCCCACAACCCCATCGGTGCCTGCTACGCGCACCACCTACCCCGCCAAGGAGAAACCATGACCGAGTTCAACCGCCGCAAATTCCTCGAAGGCACGGCCGGCATCGCCGCCGGAACGGCCCTGGGTACCGGTGCGCTGTGGGCACCCGCCGTGCACGCACAGGCCCCGTCGTTCAAGCCCGAGAAGGGCGCCAAGTTGCGCGTGCTGCGCTGGAGCCGCTTCGTGCAGGGCGACATCGACGCCTACATGGTCAATGTCAAGAAGTTCATCGAGAAGACCGGCATCGAGGTGCGCGTCGACAACGAGGGCTGGGAGGACGTGCGGCCGAAGGCGGCGGTGGCCGCCAACACCGGCGCCGGGCCCGACATCATCCTGTCGACCAACGACGACGCCAACCTGTACCCCGAGAAGCTGCTCGACGTGACCGACCTGGCCGACTACCTGGGCAAGAAGTACGGCGGCTGGTACCCTGCCTGCGAAGCCTATCTGCGACCCGACGGCAAGAAGTGGCTCGGCATCGCCCTGGGTGCCGCCGGCGCGATGCTGGTCTACCGCCAGAGCCAGGTGAAGGCGGCGGGCTTCGACACCTTCCCCAAGGACACGACCGGCTTCCTCGCCCTGTGCAAGGCGCTGCACGCCAAGGGCACGCCGGCCGGCATGGCGCTGGGCAATGCCACCGGCGACGGCCTGTGGTGCAACTGGTTGATCTGGTCGCATGGCGGCAAGCTCGTCGACGAGAACAACAAGGTCGTGATCGACAGCATCGAGACATTCAGGGCGCTCGAGTACGCCAAGGAACTCTATGCGACCTTCATCCCGGGCACGCTGTCGTGGCTGGACCCGAACAACAACAAGGCCTTCCTCGACGGCCAGATCAGCCTGACCAACAACGGCATCTCGATCTACTACGCGACCAAGAACGCGACCGACCAGAAGGTCAGGGATCTGAAGGAAGACGTGTACCACGCGCAATACCCGGTCGGGCCGGTCGGCGTGCCCACCGAGTCGCACCTGTTTTTCAACCAGATGATCATGAAGTACACCAAGTACCCGCAGGCGGCCAAGGAGTTCCTGCGCTTCATGATGGAGCGCGAGCAATTCGACCCCTGGCTCACCGGAGCGGGCGCCTATATCGCTCCGCCGCTGGCCGAGTACGCCAAGGTCGCGATCTTCACCTCTGACCCCAAGCACACGCCGTACCGCGACTGCGTGAAGAACCTGCGGCCGGCCGGCTATGCCGGCAAGCTGGGGTACGCCTCGGCGGGCGCCGCGGCCGACTTCATCGTCGTCAACATGGTGGCTGAAGCCGCGAGCGGCTCGAAGTCGCCGAAAGAGGCGATGGAGCGCGCGCAGAAGCGCGCCGAGCGCTACTACAAAGTCTGATGATGCGGCGACTGCGCGCCGCACCATCTCGTCGCGTTGGAGCGGCATCGGCCTGAGGGCCGATCCGCTCAACGCGCGGTCGGAGGCTGCATAGATGCTCGAGAAGCTCCAGAACAGTCGCAACGCGCTCGGGCTGATCTTCATGCTGCCGGCGGCGGTGCTGCTGCTGCTGTTCCTGACCTATCCGCTCGGGCTGGGCGTCTGGCTCGGTTTCACCGACGCCAAGGTCGGGCGACAGGGGCAGTGGATCGGCGTCGAGAACTACGTCTTCCTGGCCACCGACAGCGTCACGCAACTGGCGCTGTTCAACACGCTGTTCTACACCACGATCGCCAGCGTGCTGAAGTTCTTTCTCGGCCTGTGGCTGGCGCTGCTGCTGAACAAGAACATCCGCTTCAAGAGCTTCTTCCGCGCCGTCATCCTGCTGCCCTACATCGTGCCGACGGCGTTGTCGGCGATCGCGTTTTGGTGGATCTTCGACGCGCAGTTCTCGATCATCAGCTGGGTGCTGGTGAAGCTGGGCGTGATCGACGTGTACATCGATTTTCTCGGCAGCCCTTGGAACGCGCGCTTCTCGGTGATCGCGGCCAACGTGTGGCGCGGCGTGCCCTTCGTCGCGATCACGCTGCTCGCCGGCCTGCAGACGATCTCGCCGTCGTTCTATGAAGCCTCGGCGATCGACGGCGCCACGCCGTGGCAGCAGTTTCGCCACGTCACGCTGCCGCTGCTGACGCCGATCATCGCCGTGGTGATGACGTTTTCGGTGCTGTTCACGTTCACCGACTTCCAGTTGATCTACGTGATCACGCGCGGCGGGCCGCTGAACGCCACGCACCTGATGGCCACGCTGTCGTTCCAGCGCGCCATCTCCGGCGGCGCGCTGGGCGAGGGTGCCGCCATCTCGATCGCGATGGTGCCGTTCCTGCTGGCGGCCATCATGTTCAGCTACTTCGGCCTGCAGCGGCGCACCTGGCAACAAGGCGGGGCGGACAAATGAGCGCGAAACCGGAAACAGCCGACAGCGGCGGGATGGGGTATCTCGACTCGACGCCGCGCAAGCTGGTCGGCGTGTACCTGCCGCTCGGCGCCTTCCTGTTCGTGCTGCTGTTCCCGTTCTACTGGATGAGCGTCACCTCGTTCAAGCCCAACAACGAACTGCTCTCGCGCGAAGGCAACCCGTTCTGGATCATCGAACCGACGCTGGCGCACGTGAACAAGCTGCTGTTCGACACCGCCTATCCGCAGTGGATGTGGAACACGGTGCTGGTCTCGGTGGTCTCCACCTTCTTCTCGCTGGCGGCGTCGGTGCTGGCCGCCTACGCCATCGAGCGGCTGCGCTTCTCGGGCGCCAAACAGGTCGGGCTGGCGATCTTCCTGGCCTACCTGGTGCCGCCGTCGATCCTGTTCATTCCGCTCGCATCGGTGGTGTTCCAGCTCGGCCTGTTCGACACGCGGCTGGCGCTGATCCTGACCTACCCAACCTTCCTGATCCCGTTCTGCACCTGGCTGCTGATGGGCTACTTCAGGTCGATTCCGTTCGAGCTCGAGGAGTGCGCGCTGATCGACGGCGCGACGCGCTGGCAGATCCTGATCAAGATCGTGCTGCCGCTGGCGGTGCCGGGCCTGATCTCGGCCGGCATCTTCGCGTTCACGCTGTCGTGGAACGAGTTCATCTACGCGCTGACCTTCGTCTCGTCGAGCGAGATCAAGACGCTGCCGGTCGGCGTGGTGACCGAGCTGGTCGAAGGCGATGTCTACCACTGGGGTTCGCTGATGGCCGGCGCGCTGTTCGGCTCGCTGCCGGTGGCCTTCATCTACTCGTTCTTCGTCGAGTACTACGTCTCGGGCATGACCGGTTCGGTCAAGGAATAACGTGACTCCCCCCCGTAGCGCCTTCGGCGCCTCCCCCTCGAGGGGGGTGAGCCCGCACCGAGCGAGCGCCTGCGCGCTCGCGAGTGGCTGGCGAACGCCTTGCGACATGCAGGTCGCAAGGCGCCTCCAGCGGACCGGCGAAGCCGGATCCGCGGCGGCCACTGGGCCGCGTCGGATCCCGGCGACGCCGCGCGCCCTTCGCCGCAGAAGCGGACTGCCATGAAGATCGGTTTCGTGGGTTTGGGCGCGATGGGCGCGCCGATGGCGCTCAACCTCGTGAAGGTTGGCCATGCGGTGCAGGGCTTCGATCTGCGCGGCGATGCCGTGCGCGCGCTGGCCGCCGCCGGCGGCCAGGCTGCGGCGAGCACGGCCGACGCGGCACGCGACGCCGATCTGCTTTGGTTGATGGTGGTGTCGGGCGAGCAGGCCGAGAGCGTGCTGTTCGACGGCGGCGCCGCGCAGGCGTTGCCCCAGGGGGCGATCGTCGTGGCCGGGTGCACCCAGGCGCCGGCGCTGGCGCGGCGCACGGCGGACCGGCTGGCCGCAATCGGGCTGTCGATGCTCGACGCGCCGGTGTCGGGCGGCATCAAGGGCGCCACCGCGGGGACGCTGACGCTCATGGTTTCGGGCGAAGCGGCGGTGATCGAGCGCGCGCGGCCGGTGCTCGGCGCGGTGGGCCAGCGCATCTTCGACGTCGGCCGCGAGGCGGGCCTCGGCTCGACCGCCAAGATGATCAACCAGCTGCTGTGCGGCGTGCACATCGCCGCCGCGGCCGAGGCGATGCACGTGGCCGAGCGCGCCGGCGTGTCGCTGGCGACGATGCACGAGATCATCTCGGTCTCGGCCGGCAACAGCTGGATGTTCGGCGACCGCGTCCCGCGCATGATGCAGGACGAACCGCCGGTGACGAGCGCGGTCGACATCTTCGTCAAGGACCTCGGGATCGTGCTCGACCAGGGCAAGCAGATGCGCCAGGGCCTGCCGCTGGCGTCGGCGGCGATGCAGATGTTCCTCGCCGCGTCGGGCCTCGGGCACGGCGCGGCCGACGACAGCCAGGTGATCCGCGCCTACCGCGCCATGAACGGGAAGGCGAAGGCATGAACACGTCGGTGATCGGATTCATCGGAGCCACCTGATGGACCGGGGCGTGGTCACCGCGACCCGGCGGCCGCCCGACATGACGCCGCTGCTGAGGAACGCCCTGACTGCCGCCTGCGCCGCCGCGGCCACGTTGCTGGCGGCCTGCCGCGCCGGCGATACCGCGCCACCCCCTGGCGCATCGGCGGCCGCGCCGACAGCGGTGGCGTCTGCGCCCGCGCCGGCTGCCTCGGCAGTGCCGATCACAGTGAGCACGGTGCGCGCACAGCGCCGCGACCTGCCGGTGCTGCTGTCGGCCACCGGCACCGTGGCGGCGCTGTCGAGCGTGGACGTGCGCGCCCAGGTGACCAGCGTCGTGACCCGGGTGCACATCCGCGAGGGCCAGTTCGTGCGCGCGGGCGAGCCGCTGTTCACGCTCGACTCGCGCGGGGACGACGCCAACGTCGCCAGGGCGCGGGCCCAGCTGGCGAAGGACGAGGTCGGGCTGGCCGATGCGCAACGCCAGCTGGCGCGCAGCCGCGAACTGCTGGCGCAGAACTTCGTCTCGCAGGGTGCGGTGGATGCGGCACAGACGCTGGTCGACTCGCAGGCGGCGCTGGTCAACGCCGACCGCGCCGCGGTCGATGCCGCGCGCGTCGCGCTGTCCTACGCCAGGCTCACCGCGCCGAGCGCCGGCCGCGCCGGGGCGATCAACGTCTTTCCAGGCAGCTCGGTGCAGGCCAATCAGACTGCGCTGGTCACCATCACGCAACTGGACCCGATCGCCGTGGCGTTCAGCCTGCCGCAGCGCCATCTCGCCGACGCATTGGCCGCGCTAGAGGGCGGCGGCGCCACCGTCAGAGCCACGTTGCCCGAGAACGCCGGCTCGCTCGACGGGCGGCTGCAATTCGTCGACAACGCCATCGACGCAAGCTCGGGCACAGTCAAGGTCAAGGCCGTATTCGACAACCGCGAGCGCAAGCTGTGGCCGGGCGCGTTCGTCGACGTGGCGATGACGGTGCGCACCCTGAAGGATGCGGTGGTCATACCCCAGGCGGCGCTGATACAGAGCGCGCGCGGAACGATCGTCTACGCGGTCGATGAAGGCAGGGCCGTGTTGCGGCCGGTGCAGCTGATCCAGGCGCAGGGCGACGAGGCCGCGGTCAGCGGCGTGCGCCCGGGCGAGCGCATCGTGCTCGACGGCCGTCAGAATCTGCGACCCGGTGCGCCCGTGGTCGAGCGCGCGCGCGAAGCGGCCAGCCGGCCGGCCAGCGGCGCCTCGGGCGCGGCGGGCTCGAGGGCCGATGTTGCCAGCGGTGCCGCCAGTCGCGAGAGGAGCGTGCAGCCATGAATCTCTCCGAACCTTTCATCCGCCGTCCGGTGATGACGGTGCTGCTCAATGCTGCGATCGTGCTGGCCGGCGTGATCGGCTACCGCAGCATCCCGGTGGCCGCGCTGCCGAGCTACGACACGCCGGTGATCAACGTCTTCGCGTCGCTGCCCGGCGCCAGCCCCGAGACGATGGCCACGTCGGTGGCGCTGCCGCTGGAAAGGCAATTCCAGACCATCGCCGCGCTGAAGGTGATCAGCTCGTCGAGCACGATCGGCTCCACCTCGCTGACGCTGGAGTTCGAGGAAGGTCGCAACATCGACGCCGCGTCGGTCGACGTGCAGGCCGCGCTGCTGCGCGCGCAGCGATCGCTGCCGCAGGACATGCTGGTGCCGCCGTCGTACCGCAAGGTCAACCCGGCCGACGCGCCGGTGCTGCTGGTCGCAATGACCTCGCCGTCGCTGGCGCCGTCGGACCTGCAGGACTTTGCCGAACACCTGATCGTGCCCGGGTTGTCGACCATCGACGGCGTGGCCCAGGTCAACATCTTCGGCGCCAAGCGCTTCGCGGTGCGCGTGCGCGTGCAGCCCGATGCGCTGGCGGCGCGCAACATCGGCCTGGACGAGCTCAGCGCCGCGTTGCGCGCGGCCAACGTCAACACGCCGGTGGGCACGCTCGAGGGCGCGCGCCAGACGCTGACGCTGCAGGCCAACCGCCAGCTGCGCAACGCGGCCGACTTTGCCGAGCTGATCGTCAGCAACCGCGGCGGCAACCCGGTGCGGCTGCGCGACGTGGCCGTGGTGGAAGACAGCGTCGAGATCATCAAGACCTGGGCCACGCTGAACGGCGAGAACTCGATCACGCTGGCCATCCTGCGCCAGCCCGGCGCCAACACCGTGCGCGTGGTCGATGCGGTGCGCGCCCAGCTGCCCGAGCTGCGCCGCCAGCTGCCGCAGTCGATCAATCTGACGCCGACGAACGACCGCTCGGTGTCGATCCGCGACGCGCTGCACGACGTGTCGCTGACGCTGATGGGCACCATCGCGCTGGTGGTGCTGGTGATCTTCCTGTTCCTGCGCCGCTTCGTCGCGACGGTGATCCCGACCTTGTCGCTGCCGGTGTCGCTGGTCGGCGCGGTGGCGCTGCTGTGGGGGCTGAACTACAGCCTCGACAACGTGTCGCTGCTCGGCCTCACGCTGGCGGTGGGCCTGGTGGTCGACGACGCGATCGTGATGCTGGAGAACATCATCCGCCACGTCGAGCGCGGCGAGACGCCCTTCCAGGCGGCGCTGCGCGGCTCGCGCGAAGTCGGCTTCACGATCATCTCGATCTCCACGTCGCTGGTGGCGGTGTTCATCCCGATCTTCTTCATGCCCGGCGTGATCGGGCTGCTGTTCCACGAATTCGCCGTCGTGGTCGGGCTGTCGATCCTGGTGTCGGCGTTCGTCTCGCTGACGCTGGTGCCGATGCTGGCCAGCCGCTTCCTCACCGACGAGGCGCACAAGAAGCCGCCGAGCGCGCTGGTGCGCTCGTTCGGGCGCGCCTTCGACTGGATGCTGGGCCTGTACGCGCGCAGCCTCGACTTCGCGCTGCGGCACCGCCGGTCGGTGCTGCTGGTGGCACTGCTGACCTTCGTCGCCACCGCCTGGCTGATGGTGACGATCCCGAAGGGCTTCTTCCCCGAGGAGGACATCGGCCAGATCACGGTTTCCACCGAGGCGGCCGAGGACACCTCGTTCCCGGAGATGGTGCGCCTGCAGGAGCGCGCGGCGATGATCTTCCGCGCCGACCCGAACGTGGCGGCCGTGAGCTCGTTCAACGGCGGCCTGGGCGCGCAGAACACCGGCCGCATGTTCATCACGCTCAAGCCGCGCAACCAGCGCGCGCCGATGAAGCAGGTCATAGAGGACCTGCGCCGCAAGACCCGCGAGGTCGCCGGCATCGCGGTGTTCATGCGGCCGATCCAGAACCTGCAGCTCGGCGGCCGGCAGAGCAAGGCGCGCTACCAGTACATCCTGCAGAGCGTGCGCGCCGACGAGTTGTACGACTGGGCGGCGCGGCTTCAGGATCGGCTGCGCGCCGATCCGATGTTCCGCGACGTCACCAGCGATGCGCAGCTGCGCGGCCTGCAGGCCCAGCTGCGCATCGACCGCGACCGCGCGAACACCCTCGGGCTGTCGATCGACGCGGTGCGCTCGGCGCTGTTCAGCGCCTTCGGCGAACGCCAGGTGTCGACGATCTACCTGCCCACCGACAGCTACCAGGTGATCATGGAGGTCACGCCCGAGGCCAAGCAGGACGAGCGGGCGCTGGGCGGCATCTACGTGCGATCGTCGAATGGCACGCTGGTGCCGCTGTCGAGTTTCGCGACGGTGGAGCGCACGGTCGGTCCGACCTCGATCAACCACGTCGGCCAGTTGCAGGCGGTGACGATCTCGTTCAACCTTGCGCCGGGCGCCGCGCTCGGCGACGCCACCGCGAAGATCGAACAGGCGCGCGAGGCGATCCGCCTGCCGGGCTCGATCATCACCAGCTACGGCGGCGATGCTGCGGTGTTCCAGAGCTCGCAGGGCAGCCAGGCGATCCTGATCATTGCCGCGCTGCTGGTGATCTACGTGCTGCTGGGCGTGCTGTACGAGAGCTACATCCACCCGATCACCATCCTCGCCGGCCTGCCGTCGGCGGCGGTCGGCGCGCTGGGCACGCTGATGCTGTTCGGGCAGGATCTGACGCTGATCGCGACGATCGGCATCCTGCTGTTGATCGGCATCGTGAAGAAGAACGCGATCATGATGATCGACTTTGCACTCGACGCGCAGCGGCACGAGGGCATGACACCGGCGCAGGCGATCCGCGAGGCCTGCATCCTGCGCTTCCGGCCGATCATGATGACGACGCTGGCCGCGATGATGGGCGCGCTGCCGATCGCGCTGGGCATCGGCGCCGGGGCCGAACTGCGCCAGCCGCTGGGCCTGGCGGTCGTCGGCGGCCTGGTGTTCTCGCAGGCGGTGACGCTGTACATCACACCGGTGATCTACCTCGCGCTGGACCGCTTCAGCGGCCGCGGGCCGGTGACGACCGCCGAGGCAGCAGCAGCGGGCCGCGCACGAACGGCGTGATCAGCGGCTCGCTGCCCGCCTGCCGGCCCTGATCGCCGTGGCGCTGGGAGTCGGGGCCCGCGCCGCAGGAATGCGTGAGCCGGCCAAAGGCGAACAGACGCGGCGCCAGCTTGTGTGTATGCTCAATGACCCCACATTGAAACGGTGGATCAACCGCACACGTCAAGGAGACGATCATGTCCAAGGGTCAGCGCGGCAACAAGGAAGCCAAGAAGCCCAAGAAGGCGCAAGCATCGGTCGTCCCAAGTGCGCCCGCCCAAGCAGTCCCCCTGGCGGCCAGCGCGATCCTCGATCGGCAGAGGAAGAAGTGAGCGTTCGTTGCGTCGCACGCAGCGATCGAGCCGCCTGATCGCCCAGCGGATGCGCGCTAGCCGCGGGGCCGCAACCCTGTGTACCGGGAGCCTTGCATGACCACGCCAGCCAATTCCAGCGAAACCGCGCCGCAGCCGTACTACCACGCGGACTCCGGCGCCGTGCGCTTCTGGGTGTCGACCGGCGAGGGTGCGTATGTCGGCGCCAGCATCAGCGCAAGCACGCTGCACTACCGTTTCAACGTGGAGGTCGGTGATGCCAACGCCGTGTCGATCTACAGCGCGCACCGCGGCGAGATCGACAAAGCGGTCGAGCGCCGCGTCGCCGCGGGTTCGATTGAACCCGTCATGCTGCGCGAGCATGACCTGAGCGCGCCGCGCCGTCCATAGGCAGGGGCCCTGGCGGTCGCACCGCCGGCAGGCCGCCCCCTACTGCCAGGCCCGTGCCTCCCAGGCGCGGGCCACCGATGTCCCGCGATTGCCCTGAATGTGATCAGGTGCGCAGCGCCTGGTGCAGGGCAGCCAGCAGCCGCGAAAGTTCCAGCGGCTTGGTCAGGTAGTGGTCGAAACCGGCGGCAAGCCCTTGCTCGATGTCGCCGCGCATCGCGTTGGCGCTGATGGCGATCACCGGAATCGCGCGGGTCGACTCGGCCGCGCGCAGGCGCCGCAACACTTCGTACCCGTCCATGCCTGGCAACTGGATGTCCAGCAGGATCAGCCGCGGCCGCTCCGATTGCGCCATCCGCAGTCCCACCTCGGGCAGCGTTGCAGTGATCAGCCGTACGCCGGGCTCGCGCTCCATCATGGCTTCCATCAGCAACACATTGACCGGGTTGTCCTCGATGTAGAGCACCTTGCAGGGCGCGTCGATGAGCGCCTTGGCCGGACTTTGCACGCCCGCGCCGGCCTGCGCGTCGCGCCGCGGTGCGGGCACCGCGCGCGCCAGGCGCACCCAGAACGTGCTGCCCTCGCCGACCACGCTTTCCATGCCGATGCCGCCGTTCATCAACTCGACCAGTCGCTTGCTCAACACCAACCCGATGCCCACGCCCTGGATGGCCCCGCGTTCCGCGCCGAGCCGCTCGAAGGCCTTGAACAGTCGGTCGCGCTGCTCGGGGCTGACCCCCTGGCCAGTATCGCTGACGCTGATGCGCAGGGCATCGCCGTCGGGCGCGCAGGCGATCTGCACGCGGCCGTCGGGGCGGTTGTACTTGATCGCGTTGGACAGCAGATTGAGCAGCACCTGCTTCAGGCGCGTTCGGTCGGCAGCCACCACGAGGTCGCAGGGCTCATCGGCCGCGACCGACAGCGTGATGCCGCGCTCCTGGGCCACCGGACGCATCAGGCTCACGCATTCGTCGATCAGCGGCGTCACAGCGACGGCTTGCATGTCGATCTGTTGCCGCCCCGCCTCGATGCGCGTCAGGTCCAGCACGTCGTCGATCAGTTCCAGCAGGTGCCTGCCCGCGTTCAGGATCTCCCCGAGATGTGCCTGCTGCCTTTCGGGCAGACGGAAGGTCGGATCGGACGCGAGCAGCTGGCCGAACCCCAGGATCGCGTTCATCGGCGTGCGCAGTTCGTGGCTCATCGCCGACAGGAACTCCGACTTGGCATGGTTGGCGCGCTCGGCTTCGTCGCGGGCGGCCCGCAGCGCCTCCTCGGCGCGCCTGTGCGCGGTGATGTCGCGCGCGATCGAGATGTAGCGCTGAACCCGGCCCGCCTCGTCGAGGATCGCCTGGGAATCCACGGCCATCCAATAGGGCCGGCCGTCCTTGCTGTACAGCAGCAGTTCTCCGGAAGCCCGGCTGTCGCGCTGGAGATGTTCGTCGAGCCGGGCCACGTCGGCAAGATCGGTATCGGGTCCACGCAGGAGGTCGCCGGCCCTGCGACCGGTGGCTTCGTCGAGGCGGTATCCGGTCAGCCGCGTGAAAGCTTCGTTGACCCACTCGATTCGCCGCTCGGCGTCGACGATGATCACCGAGTTGTCGGTATGAGCCGCCACGAGTGCCAGCTTGCGCGACTGGGCCTCGCTCTCCTGCAACCTCTGCTGGGCCTCGAAGTACGCCGTCACGTCGGTGAACGTTCGCACGAGCCCGCCGCCAGCTAGATAGCGCGTCTTGACCTCCAGCGCCCGGCCCGCAAGCGTCTTGCGGAAGTACGAATCCGGAAACGACTGCCGATCGCCACCGAGCCAGCGCTCGAGGTGGCTCCGGGCGTTCTCGTCGACGAGACGGAGATCTTCGCCAAAGTGGCCGTGCTCGGCCTGATAGCGAGCGATCTGATCCATCGTCGGCGCCGTGTCCATCAGGGACGCCGGCAAGTCCAACAGCTCCAGCAGGCGGCGGTTGAAGACGTTGGTGCGACCGTCCGCGCCCAGACTGAGAATACCCTGCGCCATGCTGTCCAGCGTGAGCTGCAGCGCCTCGGTCTTGCGCATGAGCTGCTCGGAGAGCTGATGCAGCCGCCGTTCACTGCTCATCAGCGCGTCGGCACGAAGCGACTCCGCGCTGCGCATGGCCACGGTCTCGCGCACATTGCGGAACGCGCGCGTACCGGTCAGCGCGAGAAACACCATGAAAAGCAACACCATCGTCGCCATCGCGGCCGGTGCGCCTCCGCCCGAGGCGAAGAGGCGCACACTCAAAGGCGTCAGCGTGAGGACGGCAAATGTCAGCGCCACGGCCAAATCGAACGCCGTCACGGTCAGCGACCCGGCCACCATGCTGGCGAGCACGAAGATCAGGAACATCTGGCCTTGCAGATCCTGGGCAGGGAACAGCAGCACGGCCGCGAGCCCCCAGATCAAGCCCGTTCCAGCGATCGCGAGACGAATGCGCAGCAACCGCGCCGGCTGTTCGCTTTCAGCCGCCGGACGGCGCCGATCCGCCAACCAAATCGCCAGCCGCAGGCCCAGGGCCAACGCCATGCAGGCCGACCAGCCGAGCAGACGATCGCTGCCCACGGCACCCCACTGCACCGCCACGAGCAGCGCAGCAACCACCGCGTTGCCCGCCAGGGTAGACAGCAGGTTCGCGTCGTACAGACGCAACTGCTCGGCGCGCAGCGCCCGGTCGATCAGACCCGGGTCGCCGTCCGGAATCGAACCTGCGGCTTTGACGCTCATGCCCGAACCGCTCAACCGCGCAGGAACAGCGTCACCAACGGCTCCGGCCCCACCTGCCGACTCCAGTGGCCGTGCAGCCCCGCGTCGAAAGCCGCGCTCGCGGGCAGCCGGTCGGCCGAGTAGAAGTGCTCGCCAGGCCCGAAGACGCGCGAGCTGCCGTCCTGCAGGCCGATCTCCATGCGGCCGCGCAGGATGAACACCCATTGCGGGTTCTCGGTGCAGTGGAACTCGCTGCGGAAACCCACCGGGCTCTCGCGCAGCTGGTAGCCGCCGCTGGCCATCAGCGCCGACAGCCGCGCCTGGGGTTTGCCTTCGGTGAGCGGAATCGATTCGTCGCGCCAGCGCGCGCGGCCATCGGAATCGGTGAATAGGATGAGCTTGTTGAACTCGGTCATGTTTGCGCCCTTGGCGCTGCGCGCCGCCCGGCACACGGAGGGGCTAGCAGGCTCATAGCGTCGCGGTGATCCCGCCGTCGATGTAGAGGATATGGCCGTTGACGAACGCCGCCGCGTCGCTGGCCAGGTACACCGCCGCCGGTGCCAGCTCTTCGACGCTGCCCCAGCGGCGTGCCGGCGTGCGGTTGATCAGCCATTGATCGAACTTCTCGTCGGCGGCCAGCGGCGCGGTCAGTTCGGTCTTGAAGTAGCCCGGACCGATGCCGTTGACCGTTATGCCGTGCGGCGCCAGGTCGACTGCCATGCCCTTGGTGAGCATCTTCAGCGCCCCCTTGCTCGCGGTGTAGGCCACGGTCCCGGGGCGGCCGACCTCGCTCATCACCGAGCAGATGTTGATGATGCGCCCGCGCCCACGCGGCACCATGCGCCGCGCGACGGCGCGGCCGACGTTGAAGGCGCCATCGACGTTGGTGCGCATCACGGCCTGCCAGTCGGCGTCCTGCAACTCATGGACCGGAGCGCGGCGCGTCATGCCCGCGTTGTTGACGAGGATCGCGATCGGGCCGACATCGGCCTCGATGGCCGCGACGGCCGCCTCCACCGCGGCGGCATCGGTGACGTCGAACGCGCGCTGGCGCACGGCCAGGCCCTCACCGGCGAGCATGGCAGCGGCTTCGGCGAGGCGGGTTGCGCTGCGCGCGTTGAGCACCACGGTGGCGCCGGCTTCGCCCAGGCCGCGCGCCAGCGCGAGACCGATGCCGGTGGACGAGCCGGTGACGAGCGCGATGCGGCCGTCGAGGCGAAAGGTGTCTGCTGTAATCATGGGGTTCGTCGCATTCGGGTTTGACCGCTCGCGGGTTCTCGGCCTCGCACGATACTACGTGTATCGCAGCTCCCCTTCACCGCCAAGAAGTCCGCACGCCATGAGCACCAAACCCCGCAAGAAGCCCGAGGAGTTGCGTAGCCAGCAATGGTTCGGCCGGCAAGACCGCGACGGCTTCGCCTACCGCAGCTGGGTCAAGGGCAAGGGCGTGCCGCACGACCAGTTCGACGGCCGGCCGGTGATCGGCATCTGCAACACGTTTTCCGAACTCACGCCCTGCAACTCGCATTTCCGCACGCTGGCCGAGCAGGTGAAGATCGGCGTCTACGAGGCGGGCGGCTTCCCGCTCGAGTTCCCGGTGATGTCGCTCGGCGAGACGCTGCTGCGGCCGACCGCGATGCTGTACCGCAACCTCGCCAGCATGGACGTGGAGGAAAGCATCCGCGGCAACCCGATCGACGGCGTGGTGCTGCTGATGGGCTGCGACAAGACCACGCCGTCGCTGATCATGGGCGCGGCGAGCGCCGACCTGCCGACGATCGGCGTATCGGGCGGGCCGATGCTCAACGGCAAGTGGCGCGGCCAGGAACTCGGCTCGGGCACCGGCGTCTGGCAGATGAGCGAACAGGTGCGCGCCGGCACGCTGAAGCTCGCCGACTTCTTCGACGCCGAGAGCTGCATGCACCGCAGCCACGGCCACTGCATGACGATGGGCACGGCCAGCACGATGGCGAGCATGGTCGAGGCGCTCGGCGTCGGCCTGCCCGGCAACGCGGCCTACCCCGCGGTGGACGGCCGGCGCAACGTGCTGGCGCGCAACGCGGGCCGGCGCATCGTCGACATGGTGCACGAGGACCAGTTGCTCTCGAGCATCCTCACGCGCGAGGCGTTCGAGAACGCGATCCGCACGCTGGCCGCGATCGGCGGCTCGACCAACGCGGTGATCCACCTGATCGCGATCGCCGGGCGCATCGGCGTGAAGCTGACGATCGACGACTTCGAGCGCCTGGCCAGCGAGATGCCCTGCCTCGTGAACCTGCAGCCCTCGGGCCAGTACCTGATGGAGGACTTCTGCTACGCCGGCGCGCTGCCGGCGGTGATGAAGGAGATCTCGGCATCGCTGCACCTGAATCACGTCACTGCGAGTGGCAAGACCGTGCGCGAGAACATCGCCGACGCGCAGAACTTCAACTCCGACGTGATCAAGACGGTGGCCGCGCCGTTCAAGGCCAAGGCCGGCATCGCGGTGCTGCGCGGCAACCTGGCGCCGCGCGGCGCGGTGATCAAGCCGAGCGCGGCCACGCCTTCGCTGATGGTGCACAAGGGCCGCGCCGTGGTGTTCGAGAACATCGACGACTTCCACGCGCGCATCGACGACGAGGGCCTCGATGTCGACGAAACCTGCGTGCTGGTGCTGAAGAACTGCGGCCCCAAGGGCTACCCCGGAATGGCCGAGGTCGGCAACATGCCGCTGCCGCCCAAGGTGCTGAAGAAGGGCATCACCGACATGGTGCGCATCAGCGACGCGCGCATGAGCGGCACGGCCTACGGCACGGTGGTGCTGCACACCGCCCCTGAGGCCGCGGCCGGCGGGCCGCTGGCGCTGGTGAGGAATGGCGACATCGTCGAGCTCGACGTGCCCAGGCGCCGCCTGCACCTGCACGTCAGCGACGAAGAGCTCGCCAAACGTAGGGCCGAATGGAAGCCGCCGGTGCCGCAACTGTCCAGCGGCTACTGGCAGTTGTATACGGACCATGTGTTGCAGGCCGACGAAGGCGCGGACCTGGACTTCCTGGTCGGCAGGCGCGGCTCGTTCGTGCCGAAAGACAATCATTAGCCGTGGCGTCATTTATACGGTTCTTAGGCGATTTATCGCCAATTCCTAAATTCGCCGTTGGCCTGTAGACGCCATGGACACCCAGACGCTAGCCCCCGTCACCGAACGCGAGATCATCGATATGGTCGCCGCTCAGCGCGACGAGGCCGTCGCGCTGCTGCAGGAACTGGTGGCCCATCCATCGCTGCTTGGCCAAGAAACCTCGGCCCAGGGCCTGATGAAGCGGCAGTTCGGCCGCCTCGGCCTGCGCGTGCACGAGTTCGCCATCGACGAAGCAAAGATCCGCTCGCACCCCGGCTATTCGCCGGCCATCGTCTCGTACGACGGCCGGCCCAACGTGGTCGGCGTGCACGAGCCGCGCGGCGCGCTGCGCGGCAAGTCGCTGATCCTCAACGGCCACATCGACGTCGTGCCCGTCGGCGCCGAGCGTCTGTGGAGCCGTCCGCCGTTCGAGCCGCACATCGACGGCGACAAGCTGTTCGGCCGCGGCGCCGCCGACATGAAGGCCGGCATCGTGGCGTACACGTTTGCTTTTCGGGCGCTGCAGCGGCTGGGCTTCGAGCCGGCGGCGCCGGTCTACCTGCAGTCGGTGATCGAGGAGGAGTGCACCGGCAACGGCGCGCTGGCCTGCCTGGTCGAGGGCTACACGGCGGACGCGGCGATCATCCCCGAGCCCGGCGAGGGCCTGATGAGCGCGCAGATGGGCGTGATGTGGCTGACGATCGACGTCTACGGTGTTCCCGTGCATGCGGCCTATGCGCACACCGGCGTGGCGGCCATCGCCTTCGCAAACTACCTCGTCGACAAGCTGCGCGAGCTCGAGGCGGCGTGGAACCGGCCCGAGGCGCGCCACCCGATGTACTGCCAGCACGAGCACCCGGTCAACTTCAACCTCGGGCGATTGGCCGGCGGTGAATGGACGTCGTCGGTGCCGACACATTGCCGCGTCGACATGCGGCTCGGCTTCTACCCCGGCGTGACTTGCGCCGATGTGCGCCAGCAAGTCGAAGCCTTGCTGAAGGCGGCGTACGAGGCGCACCCGCAGCACGCCAGCGTGCGCTACGACATCACCTACCAGGGCTTCCAGGCCGAGGGCTGCGTGGTCGACCTGCAGGCCAGCGCGATGCAGCAGCTGATGCAATGCCACCGCGACATCGCGGGGCAGGAGCCGCCCTTGCGCGCGCTAACCGCCACCACCGACGTGCGCTTCTTCCACCTGTACGGCAAAATCCCAGCCACCTGCTACGGGCCGCTCGGCGCCGATATCCACGGCATCGACGAATGGGTGTCGATCGCCAGCATGCAGCAGGTGAGCGCGGTGCTGGCGCTGTTCATCGCGCGCTGGTGCGGGCTCAACCGGCTGCCGGCACAGGGCTGAACGCGATGCTGCAACTGCGCCCCAGCTGCGAGCACTGCAACCGCGCGCTGCCGCCCGACTCCACCGAGGCACACATCTGCAGCTACGAGTGCACCTTCTGCGCGACATGCGTCGACACGGTGCTGCACAACGTGTGCCCCAACTGCGGCGGCGGCTTCGAGCCACGGCCGGTGCGGCCGACGCGCGACTGGAAGGGCGGCAACTTCCTTGGCAAGGACCCGGCCTCCACCTCGGTGAAGCACCGACCGGTAGACCCCACCGCGCACAAAGCGTTCGCGGCCCCCATCCGGCAGCTTCCGCCCGAGCAGCGCTGATCGCTTTGCTCCGCGCGTTGCCACCACCGCGTCCACCCACCGCGTTCATCCATGCACTACGACGCCCGCACGCGCGACCACGGTCTGGCGCACGACCCGTTCAAGGCGCTCGTGGCGCCGCGGCCGATCGGCTGGATCGGCACGGTAGATGCCGAGGGACGCGCCAACCTGGCACCGTACAGCTTCTTCAACGCGGTCAGCGACCGGCCGCCGATGGTGATGTTCTCGTCGGGCGGCCGCAAGGACAGCCTGAACAACATCGCGGCCACGGGCGAGTTCACCTGTTCACTGGCCTCCTGGTCGCTGCGCGAGGCGATGAACCTCAGTTCGGCCCCGGTGTCGCCGCTGGTCGACGAGTTCAAGCTGGCGCAACTTCAGGCGGCACCCTTGCGCTACGTCAAGCCGCCGCGGGTAGCCGCGGCGCCGGCGGCGCTGGAGTGCCGCCTGTGGCACATGCTGGCACTTCCCGCGCCCCCCGGCCGGCCCGACGCCGGCTATACGGTTGTGTTCGGCGAAGTGTTGGGCATCTACATCGACGACGTATTCATCCGCGATGGCATCGTGCGCACCGGTGAGATGCGCCCGATCGCCCGCATGGGCTACATGGAGTACTCGGTGGTGACGCCCGAGTCGGTATTTGCACTGAACCGCCCTCTCGCCTCGGCCGACGGCCTGAGCGCCAGTCAGCCGGTCGCGTGGGACGGCGCGTACCGATAGCCGATAGCAGGGAGACAGGCCCTTGACGACAAAGCACAGCGCGCTCGTAGTCGGCGCCGGCGACGCCACCGGCGGTGCGATCGCGCGCCGCTTCGCGCGCGAGGGGTTGATCGCCTGCGTGACGCGCCGCGACGCCGACTCGTTGAAGCCGCTGGTCGAACGCATCCGCGCCGACGGCGGCCAGGCGCATGGCTTCGGCTCCGACGCGCGCAAGGAGGACGCCGTCGTCGCGCTGGTCGAGCGCATCGAGCGCGAAGTCGCGCCGATCGAAGTCGCCGTGTTCAACATCGGCGCCAATGTGCGCTTCCCGGTGACCGAGACCACCGAGCGCGTCTACCGAAAGGTCTGGGAGATGGGGGCGCTGGCCGGCTTCCTGATGGGGCGCGAGGCGGCGCGCGTGATGGCGCCGCGCGGCCGCGGCACGATCCTCTTCACCGGCGCCACCGCCAGCCTGCGCGGCTCGGCTGGCTTTGCGGCGTTCGCCGGCGCCAAGCATGCGCTGCGCGCGCTGGCGCAGAGCATGGCGCGCGAGCTGGGCCCGCAGGGCATCCACGTGGCGCATGTGGTGATCGACGGTGCGATCGATACGAAGTTCATCGCCGAGAACTTCCCCGAGCGCTATGCGCTGAAGGATCGCGACGGCATCCTGAACCCCGACCACATCGCCGACGCATACTGGCAGCTGCACCAGCAGCCGCGCGACACCTGGACGCACGAGCTGGATCTGCGGCCGTGGATGGAACGATGGTAAGGACGACACGATGACAAACAAGACGATCGAATTCTTCTTCGACTTCGGCAGTCCGACCACCTATCTGGCGCACACGCAGTTGCCGCGCATCGCGCGCGAGACCGGCGCGGCGCTGCAGTACCGGCCGATGCTGCTCGGCGGCGTGTTCAAGGCCACCGGCAACACGAGCCCGGTGACCGTGCCGGCCAAGGGGCGCTGGATGGGACAGGACATCGCGCGCTGGGCCAAACGCTGGGGCGTGCCGTTCACTTTCAACCCGCATTTCCCGATCAATACGCTGACGCTGATGCGCGGCGCGGTGGGCTTGCAGATGCGGCAGCCCGCATCGTTCACGCGGTATGTCGATGCGGTGTTCCAGGCCATGTGGGTGACGCCGCGCAACCTCGGTGACGCTGCGGTGCTGGCAGCCACCTTGACCGAGGCCGGCTTCGACGCCGAAGCCTTTGTCGCGCTGGTGGGCGACCCCGAGGTGAAGGCCAGGCTCGTGGCGAACACTGAAGAGGCCGTGGCGCGCGGCGCGTTCGGCGCACCGAGCTGCTTCGTCGGCGATCAGCTGTTCTTCGGCCAGGACCGGCTCGACTTCGTGCGCGAGGCGGCGACGGCCTGACGCGCAGAGCGGACCATCGGCGGGAGACCGACATGCATCGAACGACAACCCACCAGCGCCGACTGCTCCGGCTCCTTTTCGCCGCCGCTTGCGTGGTGACCGTCGGGGCGAACGCCCAATCTCAGCCCTATCCCAACAAGCCGATCCGGCTGGTCGTGCCGCTGGCCGCCGGCAGCACGGCAGACATCGTGTCGCGGTTCGCAGGGCAGGAACTGTCCAAGGCGATCGGGCAAGCGGTGGTGATCGACAACAAGCCCGCCGCCGGCGGCACGGTGGCGATGGGCGACGTGGCGCGCGCCGCGCCCGACGGCTACACGATCGGCTTCGCGTCGCAGGGCACGCTGGTGTTCAACCAGGCCATCTACGGCAGGCCGGGCTACGACTCGGTGAAGGACTTCCGGCCGGTGGCCTTCGTCGGTGGCGTCTCCAATGTGATGGTCGTTCCGCCGACGAGCACGGCCAGGTCGCCGGCCGACGTGATCGCTGCGGCCAAGGCCAGGCCGGGCGCGCTCACCTTCTCGTCGGGCGGCGCGGGCACCAGCCACCATCTGTCGGGTGTGCTGTTCGCGCGCAGCACCGGCACCGAGCTGCTGCACGTGCCGTACAAGGGCGCGCCGCAGGGCATCCTGGCCGTGATGTCGGGCGAGGTGGCGATGGGCTTCTTCAATACGCCCACGGTGATCGGCCAGATCAAGGATGGCAAGCTCAAGGCACTGGGCGTCACCAGCCTCACCCGCTCGCCGCTGCTGCCGAGCGTGCCGACGCTCGACGAGCAGGGCGTGAAAGGCTACGAGGTCAACACCTGGTTCGGCTTCGTCACGCCGGCGGGCACGCCCAACGACATCGTCGAGCGGCTGCACCAGGAGTTCACGCGCATCTTCACCGGTGCCGAGGCGCGGGACAAGCTCGCTCCGCTGGGCTTCGACCTGGCCGGGCCGACCACGCCGTCGGAGTTCGGCAAGATCATCGGCGACGATCTGGTGCGCTGGGTGCCGATCGTCAAGGCGTCGGGGGCGACGGCGGATTGAAGTCGCGCTCGCTTCGGCGGCTTCTCACTGCGAGGCGCGCGCCACGGCTGTCGCGTTCAGACTCGACGGTTATACTAGTTTCTGTGAATGGCTAGTATAACCACGGCCATGCCTGAGCTCTACACGGAACTGCCGCTCTCCGCGCAGACTGCCTATGCGCAGTTGCTCGACGCTGCCCTCGGCGCGGAGCTCGTGCGCTCGGTGGCGGACCTGCCTGGTTCCTTCAACGCCAAAGTCGTCAAGGGCCGCACCTACTGGTACTTCCAGTACACCGAGCCGTCGGGCAAGCTGCGTCAGGTCTATGTCGGCCCGGACAACGAACCCGTGCAGCGCCTGATGGCGCGCCGGCGAGAGCCCGGCGCCGTGCAGACATTGGGCCCGATGGCGCGCTCGGCGCTCGCGCTGGGCTGCACCGCCCTGCTCGCGCGACATTACCGCGTCATCCGGCGCCTGGCGGACTACGGCTTCTTCCACGCCGGCGGGCTGCTCATCGGCACGCATGCCTTCCTCGCCTACGGCAACATGCTCGGCCTGCGCTGGGGCGGCCAGGAGCGCACGCAGGACATCGATTTCGCGCACGCCGGCAAGGCCGTGTCACTGGTGTTACCCACCGACGTGCAGGTGAAGACCGACGAGGCGATCGAGTCGCTGAGCATGGGCTTTCTGCCCGTGACGGGCCTGTCGAGCAAGACCGGCAGCGCCTATCTGATCCCAAGGGAGCCCGAGTTCAGGCTCGACTTTCTGACGCCACTGCATCGCGGTGGTGATGCGCCATACGTGCACCCGCAGCTGAACGTCACGCTGCAGCCGCTGCCGTTCATGGAGTATTCGCTCGAGAAGTTCGAACAGGCGGTGCTGTTCTGCAACGAAGGCAGTGTGCTCGTCAACGTGCCGAGCCCCGAGCGATACGCCCTGCACAAGCTGCTCGTGTATGGAGAACGGGCGGGCAGCTTCCGCGCCAAGTCACGCAAGGATCTCGCCCAGGCCGCGTGTCTGGCAGCCTGGCTGTGGGACCACCGCCGCGAGGCACTCGCCGAGGCGTTGAAGGACCTGCTCGCGCGCGGCAAGGGTTGGGTGGCACGCTACAAGCAGGGTGCGACGGCACTGCACGCGGCCTACCCGCAGATCGAGGTCAGCGCGCGGCTGGCCACCGCGGTCTGAACCACCGGCAGCGATCACACCCTACAGACCCAACGCGTCCGCCACCAGCCTGCGCATCTCGCGCTGCAGCCTGGCCTTCACCGGCACCGAGGCGAAGGACAAGCTCACGCCGCCGGGCTTCGACCTGGCCGGGCCGACCACGCCGGCGGCGTTCGGCAAGACCATCAGCGACGACCTGGTGCGCTGGGTGCCGATCGTCAAAGCGTCGGGGGCGACGGCGGATTGACGCTCTGTCTTGGCTGCCCGAAGGAGTCGATTGAGACACTGAGAGTCCTCGTTTCGACGTTGGAGGAGTTGTGCTTCGCTTGATGCCCGCAATGGGCTGAAAGTGGAAATGCGGGGTGCGCTGGCGACTGGCAACTCACGACCCGTTGCGGGTACAGGGGTGTCCAGATCGAGGTCCGCAAAGCGGGCATCGAGCGGCGCCACTGGTGACCTTAGGTGTCGGCCTGGTGGCCCTCCAGCGCCATGCGCGCGATAAACCCCGAGCGAGTCTCGCCCGTGGCGCGCGCCAATGCGTCGAGCCGGTGCAGCACTCGACGCGGCAGACTGATGTTTACTCGTTCCAGAGTGTCATCAAGCACCGCGGGGTCCACCTTGACGACGGCCCAGACCCACGCCTTCCATTCCTTGTGTTTCTTGCGCAAGACGTCGACGCTGGACGGCTGAGGAATATCCTGCCCCATATCAAGGGCGGTTTCAATCCAGGCAGCTATGGCTTCTTCGGCCTTGGCCATGGCCTCTTCCATCGTGTCACCGGCGGAGAAACACCCGGGCAGGTCAGGTACAACGACGCCGAATGCTTCGGTCTCGGTGCCGGGTTCAATGGCGACGGGGTAACGCATGTTGCATGCCTCTTGTCAAATCCCGGCCTGTTGCCGTATGGCCTTCACCAGCCCAATCCCCAGGTCCTTCTTGGGGTGAGGAACCACCACGATGCCTGTGTGCTGCGGGTGTGTGAAGACATGATGAGAACCGTTGACACGGGCAAGTCGCCAACCTGCCTTCTTAAGTTCGCGTATCAGGTCAGCGCTACTCATGTGTGTATGATACACACGAAGGCGTCGCATGTAAATCGATCTGCCACCCCAGGCTACGGCCAGCGAGCCGGAGCTACAGCGGGGTGCCCGACGCGCCCGCTAACGCACATGGGCGCCGCTACCAGATTCGACTGGAATGTGGTCTGGACGCAGACCATCATGATTTCCAGTGCTCCGAAGCGGCCCGTCGCGGGTGTCGGCTCCTGGCCG